>Ga0209138_1004061_pt1 | contig 10027 bp, 10 predicted proteins | sample SaaInl3SG_22_DNA_FD_184645 | JGI IMG/M metagenome (GOLD analysis project Ga0209138, IMG submission 184645) | Marine microbial communities from expanding oxygen minimum zones in the Saanich Inlet - ESP_153SG_22_DNA (SPAdes) (version 2) | ecosystem: Environmental > Aquatic > Marine > Intertidal... | reverse complement strand
TTGCTGACTCTGTAAGACTCTGAGAGAGCAATGAGGCAGTATTGTGGTGGTAGACTACCAGCAGATACAAGATGACTCTCAGTGACTCTTAAATCACGATTGAGAGTCAGTTGGGCTTGTAGGCTAGGATGCTCTATGTTGTTGGTCTTTACCTGTGATTTCTAAAGTGCCACTCATAGAGAGACCCCCTTTGGAATTACCATATAACCTACTAAGGAATACTTAAGTATCCTTTAGTATTCTCTGGTGTCTTTAGTGTTGTATAGTGATAGTCCTACTTTCTTATCTATCTATCTATCCTTGCTACGTACATTCCAAACCTAACTTCATTAGTTAAAATAATAGATAATATTACTAGCTAATATTTGATATTCTTTATTATCAAAGCTCCCCCCACTACCCGTAGTATTCTTCAGGATGCTTAACATCTCTGTATCTGTTCTTTGCTTGGTGTACACACAGTATACCAAACGTGCCTGTTGACGGATGTTCAACATTCTTTAACGTATTGAAGTTGCTTAAGGTCACTTGGGATTGATGCCTTAGCAAGGCGATGACAGCTTCTCGGGTGCGCCAATCTTTTCAATGATTTAGCTAGTTATACCCAGTCTTCTTTAAGCACATTGCTCCAATGATGCTCCAAGGAGGACGAGTGATGGCATCTTTAAGAAAGCGGAACAGCCGTTGGGAAGTGCGTGTCAGACGCAGCGGCCAGCCCACCCAAACCAAAACATTCACCCTCAAGTCAGATGCTCAACAATGGGCAAGAGAAGCCGAGATAGCGCTAGAAAAGGGTGAGTTATTACAGAAGCCAAAGTGCAGCCCCATAACGCTAGAAGGCGCTATAAAGCGGTATTTAGTTGAGGTCGCCATCCATCATAAAGGTGTAGCTTCTGAGCGATATAGATTATGGGCAATGGTCAATAGACTCGGGACAAGTAAACCCATAACCGCAATCACATCAAAAGACATCGCCAGCTATAAAGTAGAACGTCAAAAAGAGGTTACGTCTGCATCCGTGAGGCGCGAACTGAACATTCTCTCCAGTCTCTTTGAAACAGCTTTAGATGTACTTCTAGCAACTTTAAGTCCTACCTCTGCAGCTACCTTTGAAGTTGGACCAATGTATTTTTTAAGATCTTTAAACATAACGAACTTATTTAGAAAAAAATGTGAGAGCAATATCCTTGCAACATAAAGCCTTGCGGTTTTTGACCCCCCCTGTCAATTAGAGTAAATCATTAACGCAAATCTGCTCCACGCACGCTATAATGCGCCAGCAAATCAATGTTATATGAAATAATGCGCTTCATCACCGCCACAAATAATGCTATATTTTCAACGTGTTTAGGGAAGTCTAATCAAGCCAGCTAAGCGGTGCGCTGCCCTGCGAATGCATGCATTCAGCTCATTCAGTAAGCAAGGTCACAAGGGGGCTTTTCCTATCTTTAAGCTGCGCAATAACGCTAAAGTGGTCACGTCCACTATCGTAATATGCGTCTATTAGATGCTTAGACCCCGAGCCTGCTAACCAAGCCTCCTGCAGCAACCTATTTTGACGGAGAAATTCAGGTCGCTCATCTGCCCCCACCCAGCAAGTTAAAGGTATGTTTTCAGGTGAACAAAATATACTGCTTTCTGTTTCCACCTCTGAATATGTTAAGCCTAAAATCTTATTCATTTTAGTATTAAGTAATGGCCTTAAATCGTGAATGCCTGACACAGAAATAACTTTTTCTACCCGCTGTAGTGTTTCATTCACCAACATTTTTTTACACACGACGCGAGACACCAAATGGCCTCCTGCGGAATGGCCTATCAATCTCAGTGGGCCTTTAGTTTTAGAGGCAATTTTCTCTACTGCTTGAATTATGGAAGAAGTAATTGAGCTTATCCGAACTTCAGGTGCCAATGGGTAAGAGGGGATGGCAACCGCCCAATCATTGTCTAAAATACCCTCTGCTATGAATGACCAGAATTCTCTTCCTGTTCTCATCCAATAGCCACCATGAATGAAGATCACTGTGCCACGGTCACCCCCAGACGGCTTAAAAAGGTCATACCGCTCGCGTGAATGTTTGCCGTAAACAAGATTTAAGTTTAAATCACCTGACAAAGCCCATTTTACTTTGAATTCTTCAGAGGAGTTTTGCCAAGATTGCATAAGCTCTGCAGGGTCGAGACTTTGCATATTATCAAAAGCCTCATCCCAATCTAACTGCCAATCTTTCAAAGTCACACCTAAACACCCACATACTTTTGAGTAATTTTTTGGTTAAGATCTTTCATCTCACCCTGCCAAACAGTAAGACCTCGCTCTAAAATCACTGCTTTATCAGAAACTTTCTTTAATTCTTTAATGGATTTGTCGATCACTAATAAAGATAATCCGGTCTCTAATTTCAATTTAGTTATGGCTTCCCAAATCTCCTGCCTTACAATTGGAGCCAGCCCTTCTGTAGCCTCATCCAGGATCAATAATTTTGGATTAGTCATTAAAGCTCTTCCAATGGCGAGCATTTGCTGCTCACCCCCTGACAGAGAGGACGCAATTTGCTTTGAACGCTCACCTAGTCGTGGGAATAATTCAGTCACTGTATTTATTTGCCAATATCCTGATCTTGCCGCGGCAAGTAAATTTTCATTAACAGTCAATTTTCCAAAACAGCGCCTACCTTCTGGAACAAGCCCAATACCCAAACGTGCCACTTCATGGCTCGCAAGACGAGTGAGATCTTTTCCTTCAAAAATAATTTCACCTTTCGCTGAAATCATTTGGCAAATTGATTTTACACTAGTTGATTTGCCCATCCCATTGCGGCCAAGCAAAGCTAAAACTTCTCCTGTATCCAGCCCTAAGTTAATATCGAACAACACCTGGCTTGAACCGTAAGAGGCAGACACTTTGTTTAAAGAGAGCAAAGTCATGCTTCCTCTCCCAGATATGCTTGCTGAACAATTGGATTTTTCTTTATTCCTTCAACGCTATCGGATGCGATTACTCTTCCATAATCCAAGACACTGATTTTATCTGCCAGAGCAAAAACTGCATCCATATCGTGCTCAACCAAGAGAATTGGAGCTTCGTGACGAAGATTATCCAGAAGTAATGTTAGTTCTTTTGAACCTTCGATACCTAGCCCTGCCATTGGCTCATCCATGATGAAAACTTTGGGTTTGAGAGTTAATGCAATTGCTACTTCTAACTGACGCTTTTTCCCGTGGCTTAGCGTTCCAGTCTCTGAATTGATATCATCAATTAAACCGACTCTCTCAAGTGCGTTTTCGGCTTGCTCACGAAGCTCCTTAATCGTCAAAATGGGTTTTATAAATTTCCATGGATTACCTGTTTTTCCTAGACTTCCAAGCATCACGTTTTGCAGCACAGTGTCTTCCATCGCCAGCTGAGAGATTTGAAAAGTCCGTCCCAATCCAGCCAACGCCCGGTCTTTAGCTGATTTAGACGTTATGTCTTGTCCAAGCAATTCTATACGACCGCTATCAGGCTTTTGAGTGCCGCATATTTGCGAAATTAGTGTTGATTTTCCTGCCCCATTAGGGCCAATAATAGCGTGAATTTCTCTTGCTTTGAGTTCAATGGATACTTTTTCACACGCAATCAAAGAACCGAATGATTTAGTTATATTTTGGGTATTTTGGGCGGCAAGAACGAGTTCAGTCATGATGCCCCCTTTTTTTTGCGATAAGGCCTATTAAACCACTTTTGCTAAATAGCACGATTATAAGTAAGATTGCTCCAAGATATATATGCCAAAAGTCACTGATACCTCCCAGAAAATGTTCAAGCCCAACAAACACTAGAGCACCAACAACGGGGCCAAAAAGCCGCCCGACTCCGCCAATAATTACGAATACTATGAATTCACCACTTAGCTGCCAGCTAAACATATTTGGACTTACAAATCGGTTCAAATCCGCAAACAAGGCGCCAGCCAAGCCCGTAATTGCCCCAGAAACAACAAAAGCAAACAACTGCAATCTATGCATATCAAGACCAACTGCTTGAACTCTTTGTGGAGATTGTCTTGCTGCATTTAGCGCTAACCCAAAGGGTGATTTAATCAAAGAAGATACCAGCCATAATGATGCGAGGAGAAGCATGAGGCAAAGGAAATAAAATTGAATAGGGTCCAATGTGTTTAAGCCAGGAAATTCGTTTCTGACATAAATTGACATCCCATCCTCACCCCCATAAGCAGACCAAGATATCGAAAAATAATACATCATTTGCGCAAAAGCTAAGGTGATCATAATGAAATAAACACCTGAAGTTTTGAGAGAAACAGCACCTATGATGAATGCTAAAAAGGCGGACAGTATAATTGAGAGAAGCCAAATGACAGGCATTGAATTCGTACCTTCAATCATTAGCGGCCATTCTAACAAAGGTGAATAATTCTGTGCATGCCAAGCTAGGATCCCCATGATATAGCCGCCAAGACCAAAGAAAGCTGCATGGCCAAAGCTTACAAAACCACCTATCCCTAAAATAAGATTTAGACCAACAGCTGCTAAGGCAAATATTGCAGCTCTAGTCATTAGTGTAATCGTGAAGGGTTCGTCAGCCATGTAGGCCCACGCAGGAACCAGAACGAACAAACTGAGGGTCAGCAAATTGATGTTACGCTCACTCATCATAATCGAGATCCGTAAAGACCAGTAGGCCGCCAAATCAAAATCGCCCCCATTAAAATGTATATAGCCATTGAGGCAATTGAAGAACCTACGTTTGTGGCTGTAGAAATATCCATGAATAACTGCAAAATTTTAGGCAAGAATACGCCACCAAGTGTGTCTGTTAACCCAACTAGGACACTACCAACCATGGCTCCTTTGATAGAACCAATACCGCCTATCACGATAACAACAAAAGCAAGGATCAGAACTGGCTCTCCCATCCCTACTTCAACTGATTGGATAGCTCCAACTAATGCCCCTGCTAGACCGGCTAAAGCAGCACCTAAGGCAAAAATCATCGTATAGAGTTTAGATATGTCTACGCCAAGTGCTGCAATCATCTCACGGTCGTTTTCGCCTGCTCTAATCTTTATCCCTATTCTGGTCTTACTGATTAGCAAGCCCAAAAAAATCGCAACTAAAACACCCAAAATAATTAATGTAATTCTGTAAAGAGGGTATTGGATTTCCCCGGGCAACATAACCGGACCCTGCAGGTAATTTGGTATATCAAGGTAGAGTGGAAATGAGCCAAATACCCAACGAGTACCCTCAGAAAAAATTAGAATTAAAGCAAATGTAGCTAAAACCTGATCAAGGTGATCTCGCCGATAAAGTCGTCGAAGAATAGAAATTTCGACTATGGCGCCAGCGATCGCAGCCGCAGCCAATGCAGCAATTAGAGCTAATATAAACGAGCCAAAGGCTCCCGCCACAGCTGCTGCAGCAAAAGCACCAACCATATATAAAGAGCCATGTGCTAAATTAATGAGGCCCATAACGCCAAAAATCAGGGTAAGGCCAGCTGACATTAAGAACAATGTCACACCAAGTTGTAATCCATTAAGGATTTGTTCGACAATCAGAACAAATGACATGTGAAAGCTACACGATCTCTATTCAGGAGAATTGCCAAGCCAAAAAGATTCTTTTAGCTTGGCAAAATAAAGAAATTACATCTTACAATCTTGTGTGTAGACGTTTGAATGGTTCTCAAGAGCCACTGAAATGGTCTTGTTTGTATAAACATCACCCTCTTTGATTACTTCACGTGCATAAATAGACTGAATTGGGTGGTGGTTACTTGAGAAACTAAAATCCCCACGTGTACTATCAAAATCTGCAGACTTTAAAGCTGCACGAAAAGCGTCAGTATCATTCACGTCTGCTTTTGCTACAGCTGAAATTAGCAGGTTTGCTGTATCAAAACCTTGGCTAGCATAAAGTGATGGCAGACGGCCATACTCGGCTTTGAAACTCTTTACAAAAGCAGCGTTTGTTGGGTTGTCCAAGTCTTTATTCCATTGTGATGTATTAACAACCCCAAGAGCTGCTTCACCAACAGCCTGCAAGATTCCTTGATCAAACGAGAAAGCTGGCCCAACTATAGGTAAATCGACACCTGATCCACTGTACTGTTTCAAGAAGGCGATGCCCATTCCTCCAGGTAGAAAGAAAAATACACTGTCAGCGCCAGCAGCACGTATTTGGGCAATTTCTGCTGCGTAGTCCGTTTGCCCTAATTTTGTGTAAATTTCACCTGCAATTTGGCCTTTGAAGTAACGTTTAAAACCAACTAACGCATCTTTTCCAGCTGGGTAATTTGGAGCCAAAATAAAAGTTTTCTTATACCCTGCACCATCAGCATATGCGCCTGCTGCTTCATGAATATTATCGTTTTGCCATGCCACGTTGAAGTAGTTCTCATGACATCCTTTGCCTGCTAGTACAGATGGGCCGGCATTAGGTGACAAATAGAATTTCCCCTGTGCCGTAGCTGAGGGTACAACAGCCATTGCTAGATTCGACCAAATGATCCCTGTCAACACGTCAACCTTTTCTGATTGGATCATCTTATCCGCAAGTTTCACAGCCACATCTGGTTTACGCTGGTCATCTTCAATCACAACATTAATGTCGCTCCGGCCAGATTGTTTAATAGCGAGCATAAAACCGTCACGCACATCGATTCCAAGGCCTGCGCCGCCTCCAGACAGTGTGGTGATCATGCCAACCTTAGTATCAGCTGAAGCACTTCCCATTGTTAAGCAAGCAGCTGCAATTATGCCAACTGATACGTTAAGTAAACTCTTCATTAGCTTATCTCCAAATTATTTCTTTTTATAAAAAATCAATCTCTAAAACAAAACATAGCGATTGTCTTTTGCCAAGCTTACATTCCAACTTGGTGACAAATAAATTATTAAAAATGCTCCAATCATGCTCCAATGCTCCAGCAATTTTGAATCATGTGTATTAATGCTCTTCATTGCTACCATAAATAATGTTATGATTTCAGTGTGTTTAGAGAAGTGTGAGTAAACAAGCTAAGCGGTGCGCTGCCCTCCGAAGGCAGAGGTCAGAGGTTCGAACCCGTCTCGGGTGCGCCACTTCATTACCCATGAAACCCTGTTGCAACCCATTGGAAACAAGCAGCTCCTACTGTTTTGCTTTCTGGAGGGTAAACCAAATGGGCAACCATTTTCAGCTTTTTTAAAACGCCTTTCTCAGATTAAAAAAGGCAAAAATTATCAAGGGCAGACAAATGGCAAAGGCATAACGGATGCCAGCTTCTTCTGCCACCAGCCCCAATAGCGGCGGTGCGGCTAGAAACAAACAGAAAGAGACTTGGGCAAGGGCGGCAATATTAACAGAGGCAGGCCTGTCTTTAAGCTGTGCGGCAGCAGACATGGCAAGCGGAAAAACCACTGAAGAGCCGGCTCCCAGAAAGGAAAATCCAAGCAAGGATAATGCCCAGTAGGGCGAAAAAATAATAATCAAACTGCCTGTCAATATAAGCCATAGGCAATGATTTACAATTCTGCGCGGGCCATATTTATCTACAAAACCATCTGCAAAATATCGCGTTATAAACTGACAGAATGCGGTCAATGCAAGGGCCAACCCATTAATAACAGGGGGGGTGTTAAATACATCACGCATATAGATTACAGACCAGTCTATGGCAGAACCTTCGGCAAGCATTGCGGGCAAGGTTAGAAAAACCAGTATCATGACCGCATAGGTGGGGCGCACAAACATAGCTGTTCCCTCAGCTATAGAGGGGCGCGGCGGGGCGGGCCGATAACGGATAAAAATAATGGCGGTGGCCATAACGACTATCAGACCAAAACAAATAAAATGCAGCTGAACAGAAATGCCGAGCTGGCTGACGATGGCACCTAAAATTCCAGTACCAAAAAAGCCAAGCGACCAGAATGCATGGGCTCTATTCATAATCCGGTAACCCAGGTGATATTCTACTCGGTCTGCCTCCAAATTCAGCAGGACTTCAATTGCTCCCACCGCAAGGCCGCCAAATAACAGGCTGAAAAAGAATTCAGCAGGGGCGCTGGCAAAAGCGGCCATGACATAGGACATGGCTATCAATGCCATGCCAAATATCATAACCAGCCTGACAGAATATTGGCGCAACACCCTGTCTGCCAGCAACAGTGAAATTTGCAGGCCAATTGGCAGACCAATAAGGGCAAGCCCCAGCGTGCCTTCACTCAACCCCATGGCAAGCTGTATGTCGCCAATGCGCGGAAATAACGTACCAAGACCAAATGAATAAAGGAAAAAACCAATAAAAACGGGATAAGGTGAAATCATCTACCCAAAATAGCATAGCTCCCTGATAAGGCTAACAGGAAATATCAAGGGCTGGTAAAATCTGCACGCATCATGCCCCGGGCAGGGCTTAATATCCCATTTGTTTGCGACCAAGCGCCGATAAATCGGCTTTTTCATACCGGCCCCTGAAGTCAACCTCATAGTTTTCGGCGGCAAAATCAGGCGAGCTGCGCCCCTCTTCAAAGGCGGGTCTCTGCGCCCCTCTTCAAAGGCGGGTCTCTGTTTGTTCAAAAACGCTCTGTTCTTTTCACAATCAGGGGCAGCCCCAATATACATCACATTGCTGTACCCGCTATTGTTGTTTACATCCTCAACACCATGAACAACATCCGGATGCCACCAGACCGTATCACCGGGACGCACTTCTGGGATAGGAACATAAGCGCGCAATAATTTTGCATGATATGTATCCTTTACAACCATAGCACGGCCAGGTTCAGCCTCGCACAGACTGCTCTCCTCTACATCCTCCTGCAATGCCCGCAGCAGCATCCATCCCATCGCACTGGCAATCGGCACAAGATTAAGCGTGCCATCACCTGGCCCCTGACGGGTTAAGGCTGTCCAGCCCTGATAGGTTCTGAACATCGAACAAACCGCAGGCGAGGGAATTTCAGACGAGGTAGTTCGATAGGCGGCATCAAAAGGGTCATATTGGTCAATCTGGCCGGAAAAAATATGACGATAGACATTACGATAGCCATCATCCAGCCAGCGTTCAACAGACCCGCCATCAATATGAGGGCTTAAACCAAGCGTGTTGTCGCCGGGTTCACGCTGGCGGAGGCGATCTGCATACAAACATTCCTGATCCGGGTTAAATTCAACCCCGTTTTCAGAATCCCATTTCCACAACCGATTAAGCCAGGAACGCAATTCAGCCATTTCAGGCGAGGTTCTGGCTTCCATCTGCGGGCGTGACCAATAGAGCCCGAAAATTTGAGGCTTGCCGCTGGCCAAAGCAGAAAAATATTTATCCATTCCCGCTTTTTGTGCCTGCTTATCGAAATAATTATTCTCGCGCACATAATCCAGCAGGCTTTCATTCCACTGGTCAACGCGGCTTTTTGAGAAGACATTGCGGACAATCACACATCCCCTTTTGCGAACCATGTCAGCAAAATCATCATCGGCAGATGACAAATTATGAAAGGAAATTTCCGGAACAGGGCTCTCGCCCCTGGAAACAAGTTCTTCGATCTCGCGGATCTCGCGTTCGATTTTAGCATCCATAAGGTCAAATGCTTTTTTAAAATCAACAGCGCCGCCGGATAGCTCGGATTTGGCTATTTTTATTTCTTCATCAATATGGTCGGTATTGATGGTCATTCTAGCTCTCCTGTTTGCCAATGCTCATAAAATTAAACAGTAAAAAAAATCGCCAATTGATCAAGCAAAAATGCTGTCTTATGCGCAGGCAGCTTTATCCGGATATCACAGCAAAAACTCGTGGCAAGCCAGACAAAAGCTACGCCTTTAATTCTTTGAGTGAATGTTTGCCCAGCACAGATAATATATCCCAGCAAGCACCCATCGTGTGATAATCTACCTTGCCCGCAGGTGATTTATAGGGCTCTATCCAGTTGCCCTCTTGCGAGGTAATGCGATACCAGCCGCCATTGTGATGGTCTATCAGATGATCCCATGACCATTGCCATAGCCGGTGATAATCTGCCTGATAGCGCGCAAGCAA
>Ga0209138_1004057_pt1 | contig 10034 bp, 15 predicted proteins | sample SaaInl3SG_22_DNA_FD_184645 | JGI IMG/M metagenome (GOLD analysis project Ga0209138, IMG submission 184645) | Marine microbial communities from expanding oxygen minimum zones in the Saanich Inlet - ESP_153SG_22_DNA (SPAdes) (version 2) | ecosystem: Environmental > Aquatic > Marine > Intertidal... | reverse complement strand
GATGAATGGAATGTGGATAAACTGGATGGCACAGGACCCAGTGGCATCACAGCAGATCCTACAGCCATTCAACATATGAGCATAGAATACGAGTGGTATGGTGCTGGTATGATTGAATGGAACTTCGTCATTAACAACAACAAGTATCCTATACACAAAATATTCCACGCAAACACACACGATCATACCTGGGCTTCAAAAGCCGCACTGCCAGTAAGAGTTGAACTGGAAAACACAGGTGGCACCGCAGGAACACACACCTTTTATCAGGGTTCGCACTCGTTCTCCACAGAAGCAAGCACAGAGATATTGGGCAGACAGAACAGTATAGCAACAGCCATCACGGGCAAAAGCACAGGCACAGCTAATGTGTTTAGACCAATGGTGGCCATACGATTAAAAAGCACTGCACTGGACAGCGTGGTTATCCCGGATGAGTTCAGTGCCGCTACTCTAGACAACACCAACATCTTTGTTAGAGCCGTTGAACTGCCCACTATCACAGGCGGCACTTGGGTGAGTATGGGTGCTGATAGTGCCGTGGAATACAATATCACTGCTACCAGTTTCTCAGGTGGGAATGTGCTGTCAACTACATTTGTAAACGGCACAAACCAAGGCACTATATTCTCATTTCCTAATCGCAGTCTAACACAACTCTTACGCAACACTACAACCACACTAGGCGACACATCAGGAGTGTTCCTTATTGCTATTGCCAGCGTGGGATCAAACAAGGACGGCTTTGCCAGTTTAGGTTGGATCGAAGTTAGATAAGATTAAGCCCCGCCTAGCAAAACTAAACGGGGCTTTTTGGTGTCATACCTTATTATTATTTTACGGACTATGTCCTACTTGTCTATAGTTTACAGTATCTCTACTGTGGTATTTATTACTTTTTGTTGATAAACTCGTAGAACTTTTCAGCGTTCTCAAGAACACGGTCAACGCCTGGTACTTCAGGCACTGACACAGAAGTTACTACTTCACCAGTTTCTGGATCACGTGTTACAGTCTGTTCCCAACCTGTGAACTTCATAGAATATTCAAACTCTGTGAATGCTTTTGCCATATCAAGTACTTCAGTGCGGATTTCATATCCGTTACGATTAAACTTGACTTCTGGTGCTTTTGGCGTGTACTGTTCTGCCATTGTTTTGAATTGCTCTGCCATAGCAGAGAGTTGTTGTGTGATAGTATTATCAGTCATTACTTTCTCCTTTGTGTGTATGTGTGTAATGTGCTATTAATATAGCAATGTTATTTAGCCTTGTCAACAGGCTTGTTTTCTTTTTTTGGATTATCTTCTCCAAAGTATGGTATATGTGCCACGATGTTTTTTCCTATGTGTCTCTGTGTCTAATGTTGAACGGTACCTCCCTGCACCGTTCAGTGATAGTAGTATCATCAGCATTACACTGACGTCTTTGAAATAGAACTAGTGCCTCTCCTTTACTAGCTCTAACATCAAAGCTCGTGCCTGGTCGTGATATCCAAATCTAGATAGCTCTGCCGCGGCCTTTGCTCTGCCTAGTAGTTCCAGTCTCCACATGACGCCTTTGAAAAAAGTTTTCACTGCTCGTGTTCCGTCAAATGTAGGACGTCTAAAAGCTACTCCGTTTCTACTTGCTTGCATTGATTGTTCCATTAGAATGCTCCTCCATTGCGAATATCATGATAGTATTGATAGTTTGTTTGGTGTGGTGCTCTTCCATAGGTAAGCAATCTTTGACGTCTTTCCAAGTCTTCTAGGCTTGTGGCCTGACTTAGGTATTTCTCATCCTGAGACATAGATGATCTGCGGACTCTTTCCGAGATCCAATCTAATAATGATTTCATTTGTGTGTTTCCTTATAAGTGTGTGTGAACATTGTGTGTTCTTGTTATTTATACGATTATAACGCAGCCGCACAATAATGTCAAACTTTAGTCGTATACTGAAATAATATGAGACTAATACTAAAGTATAATAGCACTCTGTGCTAAATGTAATAAAACTGTAATCATTGTGTGTTATAGTAGTCATACATAAAGTTAGTAGTTAAAGGAGGTTTTATAAACTATGAAAACTATGTTAATTGGAGCAATGGTTGCTCTATTGTCTGTGAGTGTACAGGCACGGGACTATGTCAGCATTGCTGGCTCAAGCACAGTACTCCCATTCGCAACTATTGTTGCAGAACGGCTAGGTCGTGCACCAAATCAAAAGACTCCAGTTGTCGAGTCTGGCGGTTCAAGCGTAGGTAAGAAAGGAGTGTGCGACGGTACTGGCATACAGTTTATTGACATTGGTAACGCTTCATCTCGCATGAAGGTTGCTGAACTTGAATATTGTGCAAAGAATGGCGTAACACTTACAGAAATCAAAGTAGGCTACGATGGTATTGTTCTAGCAAACTCAAAAGATGCTGAACAACTAAACATTAGTTTGTCAGATCTAGGCAAGGCACTTACTGCTAAAGTTCCTGTAAATGGTGTTATGGTAGACAATCCATACAAGACTTGGAAAGATGTTAATCCAGAGCTACCAGCTATTGATATTCGTGTAATGGGTCCTCCTACTACAAGTGGAACTCGTGCATCGTTCGTTGAGATTGTAAACGAAAAAGCATATTGTAAAAAAGATGCTGAAGCAAAAGCAGCATTAAAAGCAATCGGCGCAAAGGCAAAGGCATGTCGTGCAATGCGCACTGACGGAGCTTACATTGAAGCAGGTGAGCAGGACAATCTTATTGTACAGAAACTACAAGAAGACAAGAATGCATTTGGTATCTTTGGATTCTCTTATCTAGATCAGAATTCAGATACACTACAAGGTGCTGCATTAAGCGGTGTTGTTCCTACATTTGAAAGCATTGCAGAAGGCAAGTATAAAGCAAGCCGTGCTCTTTACTTCTATGTCAAGCACAATCACATCGGTGTTGTTCCTGGTATTGCAGAGTACATGCAGGAATGGACCAAGCATTGGGGTGAAGATGGAGCACTTGCAGACGCAGGAATGATTCCTCTACCACAAGCAGAAATGGAAGAAATGACAGCTAGAATGTCAGACCTGCCTGTATTGACAGCAGAAGCACTTAAATAATGCATGCATTATAAAAGTATATTCATTTCAGATATACATCTAGGCACACGAGGGTGTAAAGCAGACGCCCTCTGTTCCTTTCTCAAAGAAAACACCTGCGATAACTTATTTCTTGTTGGAGATATCATAGACGGTTGGCGATTGAAAAATCGTTGGTACTTCCCACAAAGTCACGCCAATGTTATTCGCAGAATATTCACAGCCGCCAAACGTGATACAAAAGTCTATTATATTTTAGGCAATCACGATGAAGCAATACGCAAGTTTTTGAGCTACGACATTGACATAGGACGCATAAGAATTCTCAATCGCTATGACTATCGTGCTGTAAACGGCAAGAAGTATTTGGTAGTTCACGGCGATATGTTTGACGGACTTATGATGCCAAACAAGAAGTGGATAATGCACCTAGGCGATGCGTTATACAACTTCCTTATATGGATGAACACACACTTCAATACTATTAGAGGATGGCTGGGCATGCCTTATTGGAGTTTGAGCAAGTTCCTTAAATCAAAGACCAAAGGAGCAGTAAACTATATCAACTCATTTGAAGAACATGTTGCTCTGTATTGTTACAACAAAGGCTACGACGGTGCTATCTGCGGGCACATCCACACAGCAGAAATAAAAGAAATCAACGGCATAGAGTATATGAACGATGGTGACTGGGTTGAGAGCTGTTCTGCATTATTAGAACACAATGACGGCAGTTGGGAAATATTATTCTATGATTGGAACGGAGACACAGATGAGTTTAGAGAAGAAGATAACGATAGTCATACCTTGTAAGAACGAAGAAGACTACATCGCACACCTGCTTGACGATTTAAAACTACAGGCAGGTATAGGTAACACACAGATTATTATTGCTGATGCTAGCGATGACAACACACGACAGGTTATTAAGAACAAGAAAAAAGAACTAGGTTTGAACATTAAGATTGTTCAAGGTGGTCCTGTAAGCGAAGCAAAGAACAACGGTGCTAGACTAGCAACAACTCCGCTTATATTGTTTATTGATGCAGATGTTAGATTCTTTTCTGACACAGTGATTGCTGACAGTGTCACAGAACTTGAATATAACGATTTAGACCTTGTTGGATTATACATCAAATGCTACGACAATGATGTAAGAGCACGAATAGGATTTACCTTGTTTAACATCATCAATGGTGTAATGCAATACTTTGTTCCATTTGCTGTTGGTGCGTTTATGTTGACTAGACGAGACCGGTTCGAAGAGTATGGCGGCTTCCCAGGCAAATATCAAACATCAGAAGACTTCTTCTTGAGCAAGTTATATGACGTTAAAAGATTTAAGATTGTGCGTCACTACTTCGGACAGGACAGCAGACGCTTTCAGAGAATGGGATACACAGGCATGGCTTGGTATTTGATTAAAAACTTCTGGAACCGCAACAACGAAAAGTATTGGGCTAACATAGACTACAGCAGATATTGGGATTAACCTTATGGAAAAACTTAACACAGCATTCTATGACGTTTTCAAACAACGATTGAAAATACAAAAAGACAAACTCAAAGAAGAACTAGAACGAGCCAAGAGTGATCGCCGCAAAGAGTTTATTCGCAGTGAAATTAAAGAATGTAAAAGTATGCGAGATTTGCTTAAAGATATGGAAAAGCAAATGGGCAAGCTAGAGCATTGCCCACATTGCGGTCACAAACTATAGATCAGTCTTGCCACTTCTCTAGGTTTGCAATATAGTTTGACATTGAATGGTCTGAAAAACTGTCTACTCCGCCTTTCTTTAAGCCCATCCACAGTCCACGCCAACGATCTTTAACTCGTTGCCATGCAGTTAGATCACGAACATTACCATAAGCATTCATATAATGCTCTTCACCGTCGTGTACATAACCCATGATTGCTAGTGGTACTCGTGTAACAATATCATTGTTGTTGACCCAACGATGATGCTTGACAGCAAGAGCTTTTACAAACCCTCTCCAACCTACTCTAGGTGAGCCGTAAGTGAATAGTTCAATAGGATCATTTAGATCAACATTAGCCCAGCAACGACTGGCCATGATAGTTGCCATAGCCGCTCCTAGACTATGTCCGCAGAACCATAGTTTGTGATTGATGTTCTTTTTATCTAGCAAATCTTCTTCAACCATTGGCCAAAGGTCATCGACTTCTGTTTGAAAGCCTTTGTGTACTCTTGAGTTGTTCCAGCTCTTAACAGGTGCAGCATTTAAGTCTGCCGCTAGATCATTAAACTCTGTTGGCTCTGTGCCACGGCAAGCAATAACCAAATCTTCTTTGTTTTGGAAACGATATGCCTGTGCTCCATCGCGATTGTAAAATTCTACCTTGCCAAAACCTAGTTTTTTTGCTTGCTTTTTTACATCATCGATGTTACCATAAGCAATACTAGCAAGTTTGGCGAATAAGAGAGATTTCTCCTTGAGATTCATATTTGATATAGACATGGTGCCCTCCTCCATCTACGCAGTATTTACCGTAAGTTACCGCTAAATACATTAACGGAGTGTTACAATGAAGAAACGTACTCGCAGTATTTTAGAAGAACTGAATCACATTGGCAGAGTTGATCGTGATGAAGATCTTGTTATAGAAAATACTGCTGTTAATATTATTGAAAGCGCGATTAATCTATTAGAAAGATTAAATCAAACCTATGATGCTGATACTGCGGCTGAACTAGAGCGTAGGTTTTTGAACAGCATTAAAGGTGCAGATACTAGAAAGTTCAAACGTAGCATGCAGAGAATAAAAGAATCTAGAGACAGCGATGAAGTATAAAGAAATCAAAGAAGGCATTGCCAAAGACTTTGCTCAAGGCGTAGGTCAAACAGCCAGCAACGTTATTGACAAACTGCAAGCCAAGACAGGCATGGCAGGTGTTGCTGATCTAGGCGGAGACAAGCCTGAAGACGAAAAAGGTACAAACAAAGATTCACAGGTTCCAGATCTTCGCAAGCTCAAGACTGGAAGTTATTTCCTTGACAATAAAAATGATGCTTGGATTTGGGGAGCAAACGACGAGACGTGGACCAACTACGAAACCAAAGCAACTATAGATAAAATACAAGGCTATAACCTTTTTAACAAAGCCAAACCTGATAGAAGACATATTAAGGAATCTATTTTAAAAGAAAGCAATAATGTTTTTAAGACTGATCCAAAAGACCGTGAATCGCGTCTTACAACACGAATTCCTACACCAGCTGTAAGACCTACTGTTGATGCTATTGAAAAGATTGTAGGTTTAGAATTTGTCGATGAAGACTTATTAGGATCTACTGGAAAGAAGTCAGATCCAGACGGAACATTTGAAAAGAATTCATCAGGCGATTTAGACCTAAATACAGATCTAAACAAAATAAGCAAACAAGAGCTTATTGCAAAACTTGTTGCTTGGTGCAAGCAACAAGGCATTCCAGATGATCAAATCATGAACAAAGGCAATACTTTTACAGCAGGTTGGATCAAAGATGCTGGCGACCAAGTACACTTCCGCATGCCTATTCAAGGCGGCAAAGGATTTGTGCAAACTGATTTTATGTTATCAGATGATCCTGATTACCAACGTGGTGCAAAGCGTGGAGGTACAGAACAATACACAGGCAAGGATAGAGCTATAGTTCTTAGCAGTATTGCAAGGGGTCGTGGCTTAAAGTTTAGTCCTAAGTTTGGTTTAGTTGATCCTAACAGAAATGATGAAGTTGTAGCAAAAAACTGGGACGAAATAGCAAAAATATTATTAGGTCCTACTGCTACAGAAAAAGACACTCACACAGTTGAGTCAATGCTTGATCTTATTATTAAACTTCCTGAGTATGAAAAACTAGTTGCTCAAGCAAAAGAATCTGGCATTGAACTTCCAAGCAAGGGTGAGCAATGAGATTCAATGAAATAAAACATTTCAAAGGACCTAAAGGGCAAGCCAATGGCAAAGGCCCAAAGCCTAAAAGGTCCAAGCCTAGTCGCACAGGAGAACAACCGCATCCACTACAAGGAAAACTTGTAGGTGAAAGCATTCAACTAGATGAAGCAGAAGCAAGAATCGCACACCTCGAAGATTTGATATTTGACGAAGGCAGTGACGGTGCTCTACGAGCAGTTGAAGTTCTACGCAACATGGAGCAAGGCGGACACGAAGCAACTACTCTAAAGTGGGACGGAAGTCCTGCTATTATATTTGGACGCAACGAAGCAGGTGAGTTTGTACTGTCGGACAAGTCAGGCTTTAACAAAGCAACTCCGGAGCGAGCAACCAGTGCTGATGAAATCAGAGACTTTATGCTCAATCGTGGCGGCGGTAAGATGAAAAACGATCCAGGCAGAATAGCATTTGCAGATAAAATGGCTAGCATCTTTCCACTGTTTGATCGTGCAGTACCCAAAGACTTCAAAGGTTATTTCAAAGGCGACTTGTTGTACTATACAACACCTCCTGTGAAAGATGGTGACTTTGTATTCAAACCTAACCCAACTGGCGTAGACTATGCTATCGACACAAAGTCAGACCTAGGCAAGAAGATTGCCAAGAGCACAACCGCTGTTGTTATTCACAGAGTAGTAGACGAACAAGGCAACGAAGGACCTCTCAAAGACTTTGATATTTTCCAAGGCAATGATGTATTGGTTGTACCTCCGGTGACAGCATTAGAGCCTGTTGAAGTAGACAATGCTGAACTAGATAGATTAGAAAGTGTGATTAAAAAAGATGCGGCTGGTATAGACGAACTGTTGAATCCTCAAGAGTTAAGAGCCAAACAGATGACAGACTTTCCTAGAATGTTGTACACTTACTTAAATAGTAAAGTAGACACAGGACTCACTAACTTGGGTGGAGACTTTGCCAAGTGGTTGGAAACAGCAAAAGTCAGTGATCGCAAGAAGGCAAAGGTATTAGAATATATAAAGCAACACATGAATGCTTTTAAGAGCTTGTGGCACACAGTGACAACATTGCAACAAGTAAAGAACTCTGTGATTGCTAGTTTAGATAAACAAGATCACGGTGTTAAACAAAGTATTAATGGTGTTCCAGGTGGTGAAGGTTATGTTATTGATCATCCAGGTGGAGCAGTTAAAGCAGTGAACAGAGCAGGATTTACCGCAGCATCGCGAGCCGCAAGACGAGAGGAAAACTAGAATGAGATTAAATGAAATAGATTCATCAATATATGCTATAGATTTTGAGAAGCATAAAAAATGGATTCAAACAGGACAACGAGTTTCAAATGCAACTGAGATTGGTAGTGGCATTGATTGGAAGGGGCAAGATGAGCTTTGGAATAAAGCCTCAGCACTAGGAAATGCACTCACTCATCTCGGCCAAGGTAAAATACAATCACACTACGATGCCTTTGAACTAGCAAACGTTACAGAGAGTGAGTGGGAAGAAATCATTGATATTATAAAAAATGCAAAGAAAGCGGATTTCAAAGGCGGAGATGACGAAAAAGGAAGTGAAGAAGAAATATGAGCTTTGACTTCCTTAACGAGATAACAGAAGCAAGATTAACTAGACAGGATAGTAATCTTCGCACACTGACTTACACAGACTGTTGCGAACGAACCTATCTAATCTTACTTACCCTAGAAGTGATGCGTCACTTCGCTGGATCTCGCGGATTTGTTTCAGCATATGCCAGACGTACAATGTACAATGATAACTTTAAAATCTTTAGAAGCACCAGCACAGACTTGTACAACTTCGTCTACTTTGTAATAGGTGATAAAAAAGCAATAGACAAGTTAAAAGATCCTGGAGCGGCTCTAAGAATGCGAGAGGAAACAACTTTTCCTATTAACTCAGTAAAAGTTTATCTAAACAAACTCAAAGGCGGAATGGTTCCTAATCAAGTAAGTGACATGTTTATTAGATTAGAAAACAGTCTAGGAATTAAAAACTCTGAATATAAAGCAGTGCGTAGAGCCGCTGTGAACTTTAATCGCTTAGACACAAAAAACAAGCAAGATGCTGTAACCAGACTTTTGTTTGCACTAAGAGCCAAGCTAAGAAGCTCTGACATCATAGATGATTTTGAAAAACTAGCGGCGTTTAAAGACCTAGAAACAGGCAGAATCGCAGACACGGAACCTACTATATCTAAGCCCGACGTTGAAGTTAGAGGACAAGACCTTGCTCTTTATCGTTACCTAGTTGGTACAGAAAACTTAATGAAAACTAAAAAGTTTGTGGATCTGGCTCGCAATGGGCAGAGTATACCTAGTGTTATTGCAGACGGATATCTTCCTATTATTAAAATGATAGATGATATTGTAAAAGGCGGACCACAATACGTACAACTACTAAGAACCATTCATAAAAAGGCTAAAAAATAAGCCTTATCTCTATTTTTTTTTAAAATCTGCTAAATACTTTTGTAATAAAACTCACGGAGCGTGAGCTTTGTCATTGATTAAAGGAGAAGAAAAATGGCAGGTATTGGTTTTGGAACTAATTTTAATAACGACAACTATGTAAACAAAGAAGGAAACGGTCTTGGTGGAAAAACTACTATCGTTTCAATCGTTGGTACAGACGACAGCACAGTAACACAAGCTGAGCTAGATACATTTGTTAATGCAATCACTTCAAGTGTAACAAACGAGCCAGCATTCACTATTGCCGCTATTTCAGGCGCAGTTGATGATGCAGCTATTGTACTAGCACTACAAGGTACAGGTACTCCAAGCGTAGTAGACGGACATTATGGTACAGATACTACTCTTAGCATCCTAGCTACTTTTGAAGACAACGTATAATATAGAATCCTAACTACCTTAGGACCCAAGCGCCACTTTTATAGTGGCGCTTTTTTTATGACTGTAAATAGTTGATGCGATTTAAACTAACAACACTGGTTGATATAACAAACACAGGCGACTATAAAAAGTCGTCCTTTGAAAGCAGTCAACAAGCAAACTTCAACACAGTGATTA
>Ga0209138_1004048_pt1 | contig 10055 bp, 7 predicted proteins | sample SaaInl3SG_22_DNA_FD_184645 | JGI IMG/M metagenome (GOLD analysis project Ga0209138, IMG submission 184645) | Marine microbial communities from expanding oxygen minimum zones in the Saanich Inlet - ESP_153SG_22_DNA (SPAdes) (version 2) | ecosystem: Environmental > Aquatic > Marine > Intertidal... | reverse complement strand
AAAATGCAGAATTTGATAAATCAGAATTTATCGCAATCGCAAAAAAACTAAGCACCTGGTTAACTAGCTACACCAATTCTGGTGTTCTTTATGAGCTTGATTTAACACTCAGACCTAACGGAAATAATGGTCTTTTAGTGAGTTCTTTTGCCGCCTATGAAAAATATCAGACGCAAGAAGCCTGGACATGGGAACATCAGGCACTATCAAAGGCAAGATTTAGTTATGGTAAAGAAACACTTGAAAGAAAATTTAATAATATAAAAGTTAGTGTTTTGAAAAAGATCAGAGATGTGAGTTCTTTAAAAAAAGAAATTTATGAGATGAGAGAAAAAATGTATGCAAATTCTAACTCTCAGGCAATTAAAATGTTTGATATTAAAAATGATCCAGGAGGATTGGTTGATATAGAATTTCTGGTGCAATATTTTATTTTAGGCTTTGCGAATCAATTTGATGAACTGTTGGAGAATAAAGGAAATTTAGCCTTGCTCGAAAGTTTAAAAAATCAAGCATTAATTGATGTTAATGATTTTGATATTTTACATATGAGTTACATTACTTTTAGAAAGAAAACGCATGAAATCGCACTTAATAATTCGAATAAATTTGTAACTGATGAAGAAAATCTCATAAAAATTTCTAAAAAAGTTCAGAGCATTTTCAAAAAATATCTCGCGTAATTTGAATATTAATTGCAGTCTTTCTACCTTATTGTTAAAATCCCGATTCTATGTAAATTACAAAAAATTCATTAATTTAGGCTAATTAAAATCATATTAGCAATTACGGGAGAATTAAATGGCATCATTATTAGAACAATTAAAGTCTATGACAACTATCGTCGCGGACACTGGCGAAGTAGACGCGATCAAAACGCTTAAACCAGTTGACGCAACTACTAACCCTTCATTACTTTTGAAAGCAAGTCAATTGCCTCAATGCGAGTCAATGATTGAAGAAGCGATTGCTTATGCAAAAGCTCAGGGCGGTTCAAAAGAGCAGCAGATTGAAAATGCTGCTGATAAGCTTGCTGTTGCCGTCGGATTAGAAATCTTGAACCACATCCCTGGACGTATCTCAACTGAGGTTGACGCTAGCCTTTCATTCAATGTTGACAAAATGGTTCAAAAAGGAAAGAAACTCATTAAGCTTTATAACGATGCCGGTGTAACCAACGACCGAGTTCTTATCAAATTAGCATCAACATGGGAAGGTATTAAAGCAGGAGAGATTCTCGAAAAAGAGGGAATTAATTGTAACTTAACTCTGTTATTTAGCTTTGCTCAGGCTAGGGCGTGTGCAGAGGCTGGTGTCTTCCTTATTTCTCCATTCGTTGGAAGAATAATGGATTGGTACAAAGCTAAAACGGGCCAAGAATATGCGGCTCAGGATGACCCTGGTGTTATATCAGTTACAACAATTTATAACTGGTACAAACAACATGGTTTTAATACGGTTGTGATGGGAGCATCTTTCAGAAACATCGGTGAGATTACAGAGTTGGCAGGTTGCGATAGATTAACGGTTGCCCCAGCGCTTCTGACTGAGCTTGAGAATACTGAAGGAACTTTGGCAAAAAAATTGGTTGATAACGGTGCATCAACAGAGAAACCAGCTAAATTGACTGAAGACCAATTTAGGTTTGATCACAATGAAGATGCAATGGCGACTGAGAAACTCGCTGAAGGCATCAGGAACTTTGTAATTGATCAAAATAAACTTGAAAAGGCTTTAGCAGAAAAGCTGTAGTTAATCCTTTTTTAGATTGACAATAAATACATCAACCTATACCATGGCCGTTCGAAGATGAAATAGGTAGTGTTTACTGTTTATTTTTTAATTATTATATTTATCGGGAGATATTTACGATGGCATTAACACAAGTCGCATTAGACTCATTAGATTTTGACGCTACAGTTGCTTTAGCTGAAAAAGTAGCTGCAAACGTTGACATTCTTGAAATTGGTACACCATGCATTAAGCATAACGGTATCAAATTATTAGAAACATTAAGAGCTAAGTTTCCAAATAACTTAATCTTAGTTGATCTTAAAACTATGGACGCTGGTGAGTACGAAGCTGAGCCTTTTTATAAAGCTGGTGCAGATATCTGTACAGTTCTTGGCGCGTCAGGTATTGCTACAATCAAAGGCGTTATCGCTGCAGCTAAAAAATATGGTAAAGAAGTTCAAGTTGACATGATTAACGTTGACGACAAAGAATCTTTAGCTAAAGAAGCTGTTGCTGCTGGTGCTCAAATTATCGGTGTTCATACTGGTCTTGATGCTCAAGCTGCAGGTCACACACCATTTGAAGATTTAGCTGCTATCGCTGCTTTAAACACAGGTGCTAAAATCTCTGTTGCTGGTGGCGTTAAAGCTGCTACAACTCAGCAAGTTAAAGATGCTGGCGCTGCAATTATTGTTGCTGGTGCTGCTATCTACGGCGCTGCTGATCCAGCTGTTGCTGCAAAAGAAATTACAGACATCGCTCACTAATTTTTAGTAGGCCTTGAAGTAAAATTAAAAATCCCGACATAGGTCGGGATTTTTTTTGCTATCATCATATATTAAATAATTTATAACAAAGGATAATTGAAATGGATACTCAAAAGTTAATTTTGGACAAATTAACCAATGTTTTGTCAGTAACAGATAAAAACAGTGCTGCTAAGCTAAAAGGTCTTGTTGATCAGGCTGGAAGAATTTTTGTTGGTGGGGCGGGTCGATCTGGACTTGTGTCCCGTTTTTTTGCTATGCGACTTGTTCATAGCGGTTATCAAGTAAGTATGGTTGGTGAGGTTGTAACACCTGCAATGAAAGATGGCGACTTATTAGTAGTTATTTCTGGATCAGGTGGAACTAAAACTCTACTTCCTATTCTTGAAACAGCTAAATCTAAAGGCGGTAAAATTGCTGTTATATCAATGAAATCTTCATCTGCAATGTCTGACTTGGCAGATTTGACTGTACAAATTGGTAATGATGACAGTTTTCCATTAACCAAAGGCATGCCAATGGGAACGACTTTCGAATTATCAACCTTAATCTATCTTGAGGCTGTAATTGGTGAAATTATTTTTGACAAGGATCTTACTGAAGAAGGCATGCGTGCTATTCATGCCAACTTAGAGTAAAAATAACATATTGTAAAAAAAGGAGGCACAAGCCTCCTTTTTTATTTACAATTTATTCATGTACGAATTTAATCTTCCTTATTTATCTAATTCAATTACTTGGTTTGAGGCTATAGCTGAAGATAATCAACCTATATTTTTTGACAGTTGTAGGAACAGTGATGACGAAATATCAGAAAATAACCATTTTGATATTTTATGTAGTAATCCGTTTATAGAGTTGAAGGATGTTGGCGGTAAAACATTTGTTAAAAAGGATGGGTTAGATTTCATTTCGGATGAAAATTTTTCTTCAATTGTAGATATCTTTCAATCAGAATTTTCAAGAGTTTTTAAGAGCCCCAATAAATTTCCATTTGAAGGAGGGTTTGTGGGATATCTGTCGTATGACTTTAAAAATACTACAGATAAAATCGGTAATATTCCCAAGGCTTATGCAAATGCCTATAAATCAGCCATCATCGTTGATCACTACTCTAAAGTTACAACTTTAATAAGTCATGAGAATAAGCAAGACTCAGAAAGAATTTACAATTTACTAATAAAAAAATTGAAAAGCAAAAGAACTCAGAAAGATAATTTTCAAATAATAAAAAATAAAGAAGAAGAAGAATCGTTTGAATCATACAAAAATAAGTTTGATATTATCCAAAAGTACATAAGGAATGGGGATGTATATCAGGTAAATTTAGCTACTCGTTTTTTAGCTTCCTTTATTGGAAATCCAGTTTATTTTTATAAAAAATTTCGTTCTATCAATAAATCACCCTATATGTTTTATGGAACATTTGATAATTTTTCTATTCTTTCTGGCTCCCCTGAGCAATTTATAGGCATTGATAATGAAAAAATTGTCTCCAGACCGATAAAGGGAACAAAGCCAAGAGGTGCGACCCGTGATGAGGATAATGAGAATTTAAGAATATTAGAATCAAGTGAGAAAGATAAGGCAGAAAACTTAATGATTGTAGATTTAATCCGCAACGATTTAGGTAGAAATTGTATATCAGGCTCTGTTGGGGTTGAAAAATTATTTAATGTTGAAAGTTTCCCTAATGTGCACCATTTAGTCAGCACTGTTTTTGGCACATTAAAACACCCTATATCTCCTTGGGGGGCATTTTTAGATATTTTTCCTGGCGGCTCTATTACCGGAGCACCAAAAAAAAGATCCATTGAAATAATTGATGAGTTGGAAAGTTTTTCAAGAGATGTTTATTGTGGCTCTCTATTTTATATGAGTTTTTCAGGGAGATTAAATTCAAATATTGCTATAAGATCAATAATAGCTAAAGATAATAAATTAATTTATTTTTCTGGAGGAGGTATTACTAAGGACTCCACTGCTGAAGATGAATTTAAAGAAATAAAACATAAAGCAGCCAATATCGATAAAGTAATTTTAACTTTCATGGATAAATAATTATGAATAATCAATTGTTATTAAAAATAAATGAGCTTGATAACTGGACCATTGAACAAGATGTTTTAAAAAAAATTTTTGTTTTTGAGACCTTTATGAAAGCAATTCATTTTATAAATGAGGTTGCAGTGTTGGCTGAAAATGTAGATCACCATCCGGATTTAATCATTAAGTACAACCAAGTAAATGTTTTACTAACGACTCACGATGCTGGGAATATAACCAATAAAGATTATGATCTAGCAAAAATGATTGATGATTTAAAAATTTGAAAACTTAGTTTTTATGAAGCTACCGTAATTCAATAATACAGTTGGTAGGATCATTAAGTTAAGTATTGTAGAGGTAAAGAGTCCACCAATAATAATCATAGCCATCGGACCTTCTATCTCTTTCCCAGGCTCTCCTGAACCAATTGCAATCGGTAAAAGAGCGAGGCCAGCAACAAGGGCTGTCATTAATATAGAGGGTAGCCTTTCGGAGGCTCCTTGGATACAGGTTTCCAGATTCCAAACTTTATCCTCATAATCTATTAAGTGCTGGTAATGTGAAATTAACATGATTGAATTCCTTAACGTAATGCCAAATAAGGTAACAAACCCAACTAATGAGCCTATTGAAATCCAGCCACCATGAAGCGCTGCAGCCACTACACCTCCAATGAGAGCAAATGGAAGGTTCAATAATGTTAAGCTTAGATTTTTTAATGTACCAAAAGCAATATAGAGCATCAAAAGCACACCACCAATAGCAATTAATGAGTGAGATATTAGATCTTCTCTAGATCTTGCATTTTCTTGGGCCTCCCCAGTAATTTCATAATAGTTACCTGATCCAATTTGGAGTTCTTTAAGACCCTTTTTTACATTATCTACAAAATCATTCAGATCATAATTATCAATATTGGTAGTTATGGTTTGAACACGCTTTCCACCTTGATGAAGAATTTTTGATCTCCCACTCTGTTGATAGATTTGAGCAATATCACTTAATTGGATAACTTGGCCAGATGATGTAGTGAGGGGTAATTTTTTTATATCCTCAATATCGTCCTTAAAATCATCTTCAATGGTTACGGCAATATCAATAGGGATCATTCGCTCATATATTTGAGCAACGGGTAAATTTTCATAGGCAGCTCTTATGATATCTAGTGCATCTGCTCTGGATATTCCAAAATTAATTAATTGTTCGGGCAAAAGCTTAATGCTTACCTGTGGGTTTCCAGGTGGCGATTGCAGCATTATATCTTTAGCCCCCGGAATGCTTTCTAGCATCTGGGCAACTTTAATTGCATCCTGGTCTAATGTATCTAAATTTTTTCCATATAAGTTAATTACAACTGCAGCATTGTATCCAGAGATAGTCTCCTCAATTCTCTCCGTCAGGAAGGTGTTAATAGCAAAATTAACTCCTACAAAACCATTATCTTTATCATAGATAATATCTTGTATCGAAGATAAGATTCTTCTTTGATCGTCCCCACTTTTTTTTGATAATTCAATCTCAAACTCACTGTAATGAGTACCGAAAGTGTCTGCACCTAGTGGTGACCGTCCTACCCATTGAGCAATAGACCTTACACCATCAATTTTAGAAATCTGCTCAGAAACTAAATTTCCTATCCGTATCGATTCAACTTCAGAAGTCCCTGGATATGCTGTCATGTGCATAATATAGTGACCTTCATTCAATGGGGGGATAAAGTGTGTCTTGAATAAAGGTAAAAATGACAAACCAAATGCAATCACAAAGAATGATAGGGTGAGAATTAACTTTGATTTTGATTCAATATTTAAAAGTAATTTTCGATAATTAAACTTTAAGAATTTAATAACCGGTGAGTCTTCGGTATTTAATTTTTTATTGTTAGCAAGTAAAATAAAACTCAATGCGGGGGTAACAGTCAGGGCAACTAGAAGTGAAGCAAGAATAGAGAGGATGTAAGCAATACCTAATGGACCAAATAGTTTTCCTGCAACACCCGTGAGTGATAGCAAAGGTAAAAATACAATTACGATTATTAAGGTTGCATATACAACAGATTTTCTGACTTCCATTGAAGATTCAAATACAACCTGATAGAGGGGCTTCTTATTTTTTAGATTGTTATTTTCTCTTAATCTTCTAAAGATATTTTCAACATCAATAATTGCATCATCAACAACTTCTCCGAGCGCTATTGCCAAGCCACTTAAAACCATTACATTTAAACCTAAGCTCATATGACTCATTACAGCAATTGCTGATAATAATGATAAAGGAATGGCGACAGCAGATATGAAAGCAGTTCTAAAATTAAATAAGAACAAGTATAAGATTGCGATAACCAAAATTGCACCAATAATAATATCAATCCTTAAGCCTTTAATAGAGGCATCGATAAAATTGGCTGGCTTGAATAACTCTGGATGAATGGTAATTTTTTCCTTATCGGAGATTGGTATTAATGACTGGATGGCTGAATCTAAATTCTTGGTAAGCTCGTATGTGTCCGACCCTAACTGCCCCTGGATTGATAGATAAACCCCTGATTCGCCATCAATTGATGCGCTACTTATCGATGGTACAAAGCTATCTTCAATGATAGCCACATCTTTTAATCTTAAAAGTTTACCCTGCTGATTGGTGACAACCGTTTGCTCAAGCTCTTCTATAGTAAGAGCTTGTCCTTCAGTATTAATAATAATTCTTTGATTATCATTTTGAATGAATCCACCACCTCGAACAGCCGACGAGTTTCTCGCTGCTATAAAAATTTCATGAAGGCTTAAATTATTTTCTATTAATTTTTTTGGTTGGGTTTTAATTTGATACTGTCTAACCTTTCCACCAAACCTGTTCACATCTGCAACACCTTCAACACTCATTAAATGGGGTATGACAACATTTTCTGCAAAGGATCTTAGCTCAATTTCGTTTTTTATTTTTGATGTCAAACCAATACCTAAAACACTTGATGCGGATGAGGTTAGGGGGGTTATTTTAGGAATGATTTTATTGGGTAATACGTTACTGAGTGTCGAAAGTTTTTCAGTAATGGACTGTCGATTGCGGTAAATATTAGTACTCTCATTAAAAACTACTGTAATCACTGAAAGTCCGGGAATCGATTGTGATCGAATCTGTTTAACTCCAATCGTTCCTGAAACCATTATCTCAATAGGGCGCGTAACTAATTTTTCAACAAGATCAGATGAAAAGCCTGGTGACTCTGTTTGAATTACAACCTGGGTCGGTGAAAATTCTGGGAATACATTCAATGGACTATTCTTTATTTGTATAAAACCATAAGCAACAACAATTAATGCAAGGCCAATAATTACTCCAGAAAATTTAATTGAAAATTTTATTAAGGATGACACTTAGTCCTCATTTTCATTTTTAATTTGATACTTATATTCTTCCGATAACAATAATTGTGCCCCTTTTATAACCACCTTATCATTGTCACTAATGTTATCAGAGCTAGCCAACCAGCCCCCCTTAATTTCATTCTTTAGAACTACAGGTTTCTTGATATACACAGCAGACTCTTTTTCAACGTAAACCCAAGGCAGTCCGCTACTCCATATGATCGAATTATGAGGCAATTCAAATAAAGATATCTTTTTGTCGTTGGTATTTTGATAAAATCCAATTAATTTAGAGCCAATACGTATATCGCTAGAATTGATTAGGTAATAAAATGTTTGACCCAGCAGGCTGGGATCAACGGTTGGAGCTTTTGATACAAAATAACCTTCTATTTCTTTACTGCCATTTATTGGATTGAATAATATTTTTTTTGGAATTACTTGCTCTCCATCTGAGGAGGGTAAGGTTATTTTTACAAGTCTTGATTTTCCATCGAGAAGAGATTGCAAATTTTTGATTGGTTTTTCATTTTTTATTAGCTTATAAAATTCATCACCCCATTGACTAAGGACTTTCTGTTTAAGATTTTTTAATAGAATATTTATGTTATCAATTGATCCTGAAATATTAGCTACCAAAATTTGTTGGTCAGATAGCGCTTGATCTGAAATGTTTTTATTATCCTCATTGAGTGTAACAAAAGCCTTAAGTTTTTTATTTTCTGTTTTAAATTGATTTTCTAAAGTACTGAGATCTGACAGTAATTGATCTTGGATATTTTTTAAATCAATTAACGTATCAGTCGCTTGAACAATTCCATAATTAGAAAAAGTCATTTCTTTATTTGACTTAACAATCTCTTTACTAATGATACCGCTGTTATTTTTAATCGCATCTGTTAGGCGAACTTGATTTAATCCATCGCTATTTACTTCCACAAAAGATTGATTCGCGTCATCATCATCAATGTCGATATTTGTAAACTCATCACTACCCATTAAAATAACAATCCATATCAGTAAGATAATAATAAAAGATTGCACGATGATTAAAATTAAGCTTTTTCTATTCATTTGGTTCTTTTTCAAAATTTAGTTGACTGACGAATGGTCTTTGATAAACTTTTTCAATTTCGTAAGCGGTACTTAAAAGATTATATAAGTTATCGAGATATAAGTAGTCAATTTCATATAATTTTATATTTTCAATTTCAAATTCATACCTACTTAAAATTCCATTATTGTATTTTGCATCCAGGCTATATTTAAGTTGATTTTTTTCTTCCAATAATGAAACCGTATTTTTAAATTTTTCATTTGCCTGAGATAGTTTGGCCATTATGCTTAATGAGTCATTATTGAGCTGTAGTTGCAAGCTATCAATTTTAGAGCCTTCAACATCTCTTATTTTCTCCGCTTTATTTATTAATGCACGATTTTTTGCAAGATTTGGGATTAAGGATGAAATACCTAATATCCAAATTTTTGAAGCAGTATCATAAATGTATGCCGGGTTAAATTGTAAATCTGGATATTGACTAGCAATTTCATATTTGAGTCTACCTTCGGAAACTGCATAGTCCGCTAACAATTTTCTTAAATCAATCCGTGATAACAGAGCATCATCACGCCATTGGGTATGCATATCATTGTTATCAAAAGATTTTATGTGGTCGATTAAGTTTAAAATAATTTCCTCAACAAGAATTGGTTTCTTCTCAAAAATTTCTAAAGATATTCCAATGTTTTTTGCGATTTCAGATCTTAAAGATGCTTGTTTTAACTGGGCGTTAGTTAACAGATTTTGTGTGGTTTGAAATTCTAATTTTTTTTGGTGATATTCTGCTTGTTCAAACACACCAGATTCATATCTTTTTTTACTCATGGTTAGAAGGTTATGCCGTGAAACCAATTCATTTTTTATGGATTGTATTTTTTTTATCTGGAATGCATACTGCACTAAATTATCAACTAATTTTAATCTCTCATTCCAAATAGTTAGCCTGTATTCTTCGTAGGCGGATTGCGATTCATTTAGAGCTATCTCATAGCGAATCATTCTCTTATTGGCTGTTTCAAGTGGAAATAGGGCATTAACCATTGAGGCACCGTTATTTGCATTATTTTCCGATCCAAA
>Ga0209138_1004044_pt1 | contig 10065 bp, 19 predicted proteins | sample SaaInl3SG_22_DNA_FD_184645 | JGI IMG/M metagenome (GOLD analysis project Ga0209138, IMG submission 184645) | Marine microbial communities from expanding oxygen minimum zones in the Saanich Inlet - ESP_153SG_22_DNA (SPAdes) (version 2) | ecosystem: Environmental > Aquatic > Marine > Intertidal... | reverse complement strand
TAAAGTAGAACTTCCTAAATTAAAATTACCTAAACTTAATAAAGTACAGTAAATGATCGAAAAAGATAAATTAGTAGTCTGTGAAAAATGTGGCGGAGATGCATGCTACGTTCAAGAAGTAACAGCGGATATAAGTATTAAGCAGTGTTTTGGCTGCGGGTATAGTAGTAACAGCCTAATGATAGAAGGTAGTGAGTTTTACGAGCTTCAAATAGAAAGCCTTCCAGAACTACATAAAGACCTTATGTGGATGAATCCAGATACTCGAAATATATGGATACCTCAAACCGTAAACATACCCGATAAAGGAATGGTGTTTGCTAACGGCAATACTAAAGATAATTGGAGATGGACCGCAGTACAAGCAGTTCCTGTTAAAGAAGAAGAAAGAGAAAAGTATCCGATACCCGGTAAGGAGAATGAATATTATTCTATGAGAATGGATATGGGTACTAAGAAAGATTTTAGAGAAAAAGACTTTATTGAAGCTTTAGATTATATTGGCATGTTCGAAAAATAGTTCGTATATTAAGGTAATGAAAATAAGTTACGGTATTACAGTATGCAACGAACTAGGAGAAATTAAAAAGCTAGTAAAGCTCCTCCATGAACATAAGCGAAAGGAAGATGAGATATGTATACTACTAGATAGACCCAAAGCATCTCAAGCGTTAATAGACCAACTACACCGTTGGTCTTCCGCCAATTGGATATTACTAAGAGAATCTACCTTTAGCGGGCATTTCGCAGACTGGAAAAACGAACTCACTAAAATGTGCAGCGGAGACTATATCGTTAATATCGATGCTGACGAGATGCCTACTCTAACGTTTATGGAAAATATACCTACTGTGCTAGAAGAGAATGATGTTGATATGATTATGGTTCCAAGAGTGAATACTGTAGAAGGTCTAACAGATAAACATATTAAAAAATGGGGATGGAATGTTAACGAGAAAGGCTGGGTAAACTGGCCGGATGCCCAGCAGAGAATCTATAAAAATAACGATTCTATTAAATGGGTAAATAAGGTGCATGAAGTACTAGAAGGATACGATACAGTAACTAACCTACCATTAGACGAGCTATGGGCTTTCAAGCACCCTAAAACAATAGGAAGGCAAGAAAAACAAAATGCATACTATGAAACACTCTAACCTATTAACACACTGTATCTCCACCTACAATAATCTACCATATCTAAAATTAGCGGTAGAGTCTGTTAGGAAGAATTCCTACTATAAAGATGCACCTTTCATAATCCACGCTGAAAACTGTAGTGACGGTACAAATGAATGGCTAGAAGAGAATGGAGAAAACTATAAATTAGAGTACTATATAGACGTACATACCAATAAACCTAAAGGTATAGGCGGCGGAATGAACTTCTGTGCAGATAGAGTGCAGACTGAATACATAAACTTTCTACATTCTGATTTCGTTGTAACTAAAGACTGGGATCTCGAACTCCTAAAAGTACATCAGAAATACCCAGATGAAGAACTATGGGTAAACTCTTATAGGATAGAACCTAACATGTTTAACAGTCCACAAAGGCATGGAACTACTGTAGTACCTCAAGATATGTTTGGTGCGTACTATAACGATTTTGATGCATACACTTTTGAAGCATGGGTGGAAGAACTAAAGCAAACTAACGGTTACTTTGAAATCCCTAAAGGGGAAGGTGTTTCCGGAGTAGTACGTAAATCAACATGGGATAAAGTAGGCGGCAATGATCCGAGATTTGCTCCTACCTCCTGGGATGATATGGATCTATTTTTAAGAATGCTACAGCATGGAGTAAGGTTCGTACTACCTTTTAGTTCAATCATATGGCATTTCGGAGCAAGAGGATCCCATAGACTGGAGGAGAATAACGGACAGTCCTCTCAAAGACAGAGAGAAGCAGAGCAGAAGAATATACTAAAGTGGATGGAGAAGTGGGGAAAAATGCCTATATTTGACGAATACGGAATGATAAAGAATGAAAAAGCTAGCACTATACTGTAAATCTTTCTGTAGAGATGTCGATAGAGTCGTAGCTCTTGCTGAATCTATTAGGAAGCACAACAAAGACAACCTTCCATTCTACGTAAGTGTACCTAGACAGGATATAAACCTCTTTAAAAGTAAGGGAATCAAAAATCTTATCGAGGACGAAAGCGTGTATGATGGGAAGATTAGTAGCTGGATACAACAGCAAATAGTTAAGAGTAATTTCTGGAAATTAGGCATAAGCGAAAACTATGTATGCATCGATTCAGACGGATACTTTATTAGGGATTTTTACATTTCTGATTTTATGTACGGAGAAGATCCCTATACAGTTATACACGAACAGAAAGAGTTATTTACTTGGTCTGTTCACAACGTAGCTAGATTAGGGTTCGATCCTAAGAGCGGATTCGTAGCAGATAGACAAAAGATAATGGATGTATTCGGAAGAACAGGAAAATATTACGACTTCGGACCTGTACCTACTGTATGGTCTAGTAAAGTGTGGCAGAGTTTAGAAGACAACTACATGCAACCTAATAACCTGTCATGGGAGCAACTACTGCAGTACTCGCCGAGCGAGTTCAGCTGGTATGGAGAAGCATTACTAGCTTTCTCAGCTATTAAACTATACCCATCAGAGCCGCTATTTAAAGTCTTCCACTACAAACAACAAGTAGACGACTGCTTAAATAATATGATAACTGAAGAAATGCTTTCCCAGAACTACCTAGGAGTAATAATGCAATCCAACTTTAACGCAAACTTAAAATATTAAAAACCATGAATCAAAATATTATAGATACATACTCAAAGGTACATGTACCTGTTACATACACCAATGGGACAGATATATCGTTTGAAGGCTCCCAAAAACAGCAGGAGTTCTTTACAGCTTGGAAGAAAATTGAAGAGTACTATCTCCAAAATCCTACCTCTGAGATCTCGTTTTTAGAAGTAGGAGCCTATAAAGGGCTCTGGGGTATTGCATTTTCTGAATTCTGTAAGACAAATAGTTTAAAAGGAACATACGTGACATTAACAATGATGAACCAGGACCCTAATAATAGACCTCTGTTAAACACTATAAAGCACCTTGAAGATGTAGGTATAGAAACTGCTTTAGTGGATATGAACTCTTTAAACCCCCAAGCCCTCCTAGAAGTTAAGAAACTCAAAGAGAGTTACGACATCGTATTTATAGACGCTAGCCATAAATACAACGACGTAGTAAGTGATATCGAAACCTTTGCCCCGCTCGCAGAAGACATACTAATATTTCACGATATACGTCCGAAAAAGACTACAGCAAGCATAGGAGTGTACCAAGCACTAGCAGATACTAAAACCTACTTAGATGAAGAAATTCTAGCAAATGAACTAGAAATGGGGATTGGAATAAAATATATTAAAAAATGAGCATTTTAATAGCAACACTTAACCACAACCTGCCAAACCTAACAGACAATCTAGTAGAGCAGTTAAAAAGAGATCTTCTATTCCTAGAATGTGAACTAATGGTAGTTGATAATGGGTCAAAAGAGCCGTTAGCTAAACATACAACTCACCAACTGGAAGATAATGTGTTCTTTGGAGGAGGGTTTAATGTAGTTTTAGATTACTTTTTAAACGAAACAGATCACGAGTACTTATATTTCTTAAACAACGACTTAGTATTTCATGGACCATCTTTCCTTACAACTTCACTCAAAGAGGCGAAAGAGAGTGATGCAGCAGTGTACTCACCTTCTGTGATAAACGCATCTATCGAACAGTGTCACTGGAAGCAGATGTGGAATTGGGGGAAAGGTTTAAGAGAAGTGAAGTGGGTGGATTTTCAATCACCACTAATTCGAAGAGACGTATTAGAACGTATCCGTCAGTATCCGGACGAATTAATATATGGATGGGGTTTAGATTTTTTTACTGGATGCATCACTGAAACTGAAGGCTTAAAAACAGTTGTTTCAGATACTCACACTATCTGTCACCTCAACTCCCAAACCTTCAAACAAAATAAAATAGATATAGGAGTATCGGAGTTTTGTAGAAATGCTGAGAGTAATATGCATAACTTTTTTAGCAATTCTGATTACTATTCCTTATATTTAGAACTTAGAACGCATGGAGAAACTTATAAAACAGTAAATAGTAAATTATGAAGGTATCACTTATTATTCCAAGCTACAACAACCTACAGCATTTAAAAAACGTATACACATCTATACAAAAACACGAACCAGAAGCGGAGGTAATTCTTTTAGACGACGGCTCAACAGACAATACGTGGGAGTGGATACAGCAGCAAGAATGTATAGCATATAGAAGTAAGGAAAGGGTAGGGCACACGGTACTATATGATAAAGGGATCGAATTAGCAACAAACAAGGTTGTAGGTATACTTCACGCCGATATGATTATCGGACCAAACTACGTAAAGAACCTAGTTAAACATTTAAAGCCCCTAACCGTAGTCTGTGCAACCCGGATAGAACCGCCCCTGCATCCCGCAGGCAAAGAAAAGATTATAAAAGACTTCGGTATGGATTTTGATTCATTAGATGTTCCGGCATTTGAAAAGTTTACTTTAGAAGAACAAGAACGTGCTGACGGACAAGCTTCAAGGGGAATGTTTGCTCCCTGGATATTATACAAAGAAGATTTCCAATCCATAGGAGGACATGACCCCTTATTTGCTCCATTTCCATACGAAGATTCAGACATATTCCAACGATGGATCCTAAATAACTACAAACTGGTTCAATCAAGAGACGCACTCGTCTACCATTTAACTTGCAGAGGGCACAGGTGGAACGAACAAGTAGGTATAGATGATGAATACTATAAGGAAGTCTCGCAGCGAGCAGCAAGGAATTATTTAAGAAAATGGGGCACCTGGATAGAGAACGACCCATACCAGTACCCGGTACTTACACCGAAGTATGATATTGGCTTTCAAATTAAAAGCTGCAATAGTCAATTACTAGAATTACTTGAACCTTGGTGTAATACAGTCTATATCGATGAAGGGAATATCCCAACACTAATTGAGACTTATATTGAAAAGGAACAACCCAATACTATCATAGACCTAAATAAAAGAGTCCTACCTATTAACAGTGAGGTGAGTAATGAAATTATAGTTGAGATAGAAGCTAGTAAGTTCACACAACAAGATTTTAAAATTATTCAACAACTAGCTAAAATTATTAAAGATAGCGGAGAGATAGGAGAGTTTCAATTAGGAAACCTAACCATTAAGATCAACTCCCTAAAAGAGCATCAGAATAAGTTAATTACAGTATAACTGTAACATATAACTTGATTCTTAACTTAACTTTTCGTATATTTATACTATATTTAGATAGAAATGAAAGATAAAGTAGAACAAGAAGAAGAACCAGGAATCATCTACCTAGACCTTTCAACAGAAGATGCGGACGAAGAGATGGAAGAAGAGAGTATCTTAGAAGCTCTAACAGGCTCTGAGTTTAGACACGTTATAACGGAGCATTTATATAGCAACTTAGTAGAGGCTATTAAGAAAGAGAAAAACAGTTTTATAGCGTTTAGATTATCTCAACAGGATGAAGACTACATACTCGAGAAGAAACAGTATAAGAACCTATTAAATACTATTCTATCAATGGCAGAGGAAGATGAAGAATATACAAAATGTGCAGCAATTCAAAAATTAATTAAAGCTTTATGAAAATAGGATTTTACCCGATAAACGACCCACAAAAAGAGATAGTTGCTTCCGGAGCTTTTCCAAGCATGAACCAAGCAATCGAAGTGTTCGCTCAAATGAAGAACCTCTCACCTATAACCTTCTTAGAAATATACGGAGTAAGGAAGCTAGAAGATTAAGAAATGAGAAAAGGTTTTATACAAAATACTTTAGAGGATTTATTGAAAGTAGAATTCCGTATTCAAGATCCTAGCGATGTAATTGAGGAAGATCTAATAGAGGAGGAGAAAAAACTATTCTGTAAATTAATAGATAGTATAGAAGAATTATATACAAACGAAGTAAAGATCTATCAAGATTTTGAATTTAGTATATCAACCATTGCAGAGCCTTACTGGGATGTAATTGAAAATATGATAGACTTTATGTACCTTCCGGAAGCAGCAGATGTAATCTGGTGGTATATACATGATAGAAAAGACCCTTCAGGTAAGATATACGAATGGTCAGATAAAGGAAAAACATATGCGTTTGATAACTCAGAAGATCTTTTTGAGTATATTCGCTATAAGTATGACAATAAAGAATAAAAAATGAACGATATGAAAAAGTTATGTGTTGCATGTGGTGTAGAAATTCCAGTAGCAAGATTAAAAGCACTGCCGGGAACGAAAGTATGTGTGAATTGCTCGGCAGTAAAACCAAAGAGAGCAGTTACAATTGTTGGGGGAGAAGGAGAAGATACCTACAACGATATCATAATAATGAATGAAAAAGAGTATCAAGAGTACGTTAAAGATGACCTACGTAAGAATACCTTAGATTAACTTACGATAGTACCAGTTGTGAAGAAGAAGGAAGGAAACTATTTTGGTATGGGAGGTCCTAGAAAGGATCTCACTAAAGATCAATGCCTGCAAGCAATGAAACATACTAAATCAAATGCAGCAGCAGCGAGATACTTGAACGTCTCTTTCCCTCATTATAAGAAATGGGCTAAGTTATATGAAGCAACTAAACCTGGGTACCCTAATTTATGGGAACAACATAAGAATCAATACGGTAAAGGTATACCTAAATTTCTAAGTAAGAGTAAGAAGAAGCAAAAAAATGATCTCTTAGATATAATAGAAGGTCGAGCTACTCCCCACAGTTTTAAACCGGAGAAGATAAAACAGAGACTTATCTCAGAAGGATACCTAGCAGAGAAATGCAGCTGCTGTGACTTCCAAGAACACAGAGTAATCGATCACAAAGTACCTCTACTGTTTAATTTTAAAGATAGTAATAAGGAGAATTATAAATTAGAAAATGTAGAATTGCTTTGCTACAACTGCTACTTCTTGACTATAGGTAATATATTTACTAAGAAAGAATTAACTCACCTAGAAGACTTCACCACTAACGGACAGGGGAAAGAACCAGAATGGGAACTAGATGAATTCCAGCTACAGCAGCTTGAAAAGCTAGGACTCTCTCATAATGACGAAGAGGATTATATAAGCAGACCAGATGAATAAGGAGAAAAATGTAGACTACTATACTAACAAAGACGGATTAGTAGTTTTTACAGAAGCTTATCACCTTAAGAGAGGTACTTGCTGTGGAAATAAATGCCTACACTGTCCATACAACCATAAAAACGTACCAAAAGTACAGGAGAAAAAACGCCTGCAGAAGTCTAAAAAACTAGAACGCATAGCAGATAAACTTCTCAAACAAGACGATAAGAATCAAAACTTGAAAAAATACGATATCGATAGGGATTTATTTAACCTTTTTTAAAAAAAAGGCTTGTTTCTTAAAGTATTAGTTCGTATCTTTATACTATGATAAAGGTAGAAGATTTAAAATTTGACGAAGACCTAGTAGCATCCCAACTATTCGATAACGGATTAATGCTTACTGTAGATAGAATCAGTAAAGGACAAGATGTATTTATAACAAGAATTTCTACCGTAAACGGAGTACCTTTTGAAACCCGGACATGGGAAGGTACAGAAGAGATAGATAAGTATATAGGCCAAATAAGTATGTTAACTATTTCAGAAGCTAATTCAAAATAAAACACCATGATGAGACCTTACTTTATATTAATGGCCTTGGGTATAACTGGAATGATTACCTATACCCTTACAGGTACAGCTAAGATAGAGAAGATAGAAGAGATTAATGTAGAAGCAGAAAGAAGTACAGGAGATACTATTTCCGCTACTGACTCTGTTCAAGACCTACTCAATGCTTTAATTTTCGTAGAATCAAGAGGTATAGAGAACGCTGTGGGAGATAAACACTTAGAAAGACCATCAGTAGGGGTACTGCAGATTAGACCTATAATGGTTGCAGAAATAAATCGCATACTCAGAAAGCAGAGAGTTGAAAAACGCTTTAAATTAAAAGATAGATTTAGTAGAGAAAAATCTATTGAAATGTTTATGATATGGAAAAACTATCATCATAAAGATAGTAACTTTGAAGCAATTGCTAGAAGCTGGAATGGAGGCCCTAGATGGAGAAAAATTAAACGTACTGAGAAATACTGGAGTAAGGTAGAGAAACAATTAAATGAATATAAAAACTTCAGACGTATTTAAGTATATAGAGGAGCAAGATTTAATAACTTTAGCTCAACTCTACCCGCAGCAATTATTAGATATGTGTATCTTATTATCATTAGACTATCAACTAGAAGAAGAAAATAAACCCAACTATATAAATTAATAGAAAATAAAAGTTATGATTAGTACAATTAAAAATACCTTTAAACAAGGTAAAGATTTCGTAAAAAGCAACCAAATAAATAAAGCAGATGAATGCTTTGATCGCTGTATCGCTCAACTAGGTGAATGTACCGTGCAGGGAATTAAAGAAGTCGAAGGAGCTTCTGTAGATCTCTGGAAAACTAGAGTATGGGTAGCGATAGAAAAAGCTGGCTTACTCCCAGATTAATTCGTATCTTTAGGTATAATTAAAAAGTATGGCAGAGAAAAAAGGATTTACCGGTAAGCTAGAGCATTGGGGCTATGAGACGCATTACGTACTTGAAATAGAAGCCGCTAACGGTAAATGGTACAGAGTTACCGAAAGAGATTTTAGGTCCTACAACGGTAAAAGAAGGTATACCTACCCGGATAAAACTTCATTAGGAAACCCTTTTCAAGAATTAACTACAGAAGACTACTACGGTCCATTTTATTTCTTTGAGACCAATACCCCATACAACCCCGATAAGTTTGAAAAGCATACCATTGTATATCAACCTGGAACTGATAGAGAGGAAAGTAAAAGAACAGATGTTGCAGGTATATAACAGCGTATGAAATACTCCTATAAGTATATAGAAGAGAGAATAGATAAAAGATTTGAAGGAATCTCAGATCCTGCTAAAGCTCTAAGTATCCATAAGGAGAATAGAGGATTACATAATCAGAATAGAATCGTCTTAGACTTTTTAGATTCCGACTTCTATAAAGATTATAATCGGTACGAAGAGTTTCATAATAACTTTCAAGGACTAGAAAGAAGCGAAAAAGCTACTTTTACAGAAAAAGTTTTTGAAAAAATTAGATTGGAATATGTAGAGTTAGATAAGCGTTTAAGTAAGATAGCTCCTGAAGATTTGAAGCTCAAGGATCTCGAACCATACTTAGAACTACTCCCAGAGCATTTAGATGCAGAGATTGCTCCAAATCAGATACAGAACTATCAAAAAATAGGTTCTGTATTTTGTAGACATGGAGCTAATAGATTACAATACGGCTTAGATAAAGATACTGTAGAGTATGTACTTAAGAATATAGATACGGTTGAAAAAATTACAACAGGTAAACTTAGAAACTCTAGCAATTTAAATTTAAAATGGCATAAAGTTTTAGCTACTTGTTGGATCTTAATTGAAGGAGGTGTTGGGGAGGTATCTCTCTATATCGCAGAAGTACTTTCTAAAGTAGAAGACGTCCATAATATTATACCCGAAGTATTAAGAAGCGGTATAGTTAGAAACGACATTAGTCTATTATGGATTAAAGCCTCCGCACATATACAGCTTAAGAATAAAGACCAAGCAAAAAAAGATATACAGAAGATAGTTAAATACCATACAATCTGCGATAGCCAGTCTTATTTATTATCTAATAGAGTAGTAGAAGCTAGCATACTACTATATAGATTAGATCCTAGCGAAGAAAACCTACAGCAAGCAAAAAGACTATTAACTCTCCCACTTAGACATTTACTTTGGGAAAATACCGAAACAGTAAGAGAGAGAGGTTTAATCATCTATGACTTTTATCAAAGTATATTAAAAAGTAAAAAATGAAAAACACGATAATAGAACCTTACATAGAGAGAGCAGTTATTGAGATAAACGGAGGATG
>Ga0209138_1004034_pt1 | contig 10076 bp, 6 predicted proteins | sample SaaInl3SG_22_DNA_FD_184645 | JGI IMG/M metagenome (GOLD analysis project Ga0209138, IMG submission 184645) | Marine microbial communities from expanding oxygen minimum zones in the Saanich Inlet - ESP_153SG_22_DNA (SPAdes) (version 2) | ecosystem: Environmental > Aquatic > Marine > Intertidal... | reverse complement strand
CTCTTTGACCTGGCGCGTAAAGGTTGTAACGTCGGCAATCTGCGCAGGTGGTGGGTTGATGTGTTGTTCGATCAGACGATCGATCAGCGCTTGTTCCGAGGTGATAAATGCATCAGCTGCTTCAAGTAAACGCAGATCGACACTTTCAGGGAACGCCCAGGCCATGGCCAGACTCTCGCCGAGGGTGCGCTCGACGGTGAGCTCTGGAAACAGTGCGCGAACGCGTCGGAAATCAGGACCTAAAACAACGGTATGGTTGATCAGTTTATCGGCAACCGCAGTTAAAATTTCGTCGCGACTGAGCTCGGTAGACTCGATCCATTTTAAGTTGGGGCGGTCCTTCGCCAGTGCATTGAGAGCTTGCGATTCCTGTGAGTTGCTGGCGACCACTAATTGAAAGCTGAGGTCTTCAGGGAACTCGGCCGGTTGTGTATCGCGGTGACGGATCAGTTGCAGTTGATAGTCGAGGATGGGGGTGCTCAGCGAAACCGGCACACCCACACCCAGTGGCGTACTCACCGCCATGTCTGCTTCACCTTGCCGCAGAGCACGAAGCATCGGTGGCCCGGGTTCGACTTCAACAAATTGCACTTCGACGCCCAGGTGTTCAGCAAAGGCCTGTGACAGCGCGCGATCAAATTCACGAAAATCGACAGTGGCACTGTGGAATGTTTCTGGTGCATTGGGGACGAGTACCCGCAGCGTGCCTGATGTTTCAATCGACTCAATGCGCTGTGGCCACGAGCTTTTCTCAAAGGGTGTCGATTGGAAATACAGCGCCAATCCCAGAACGACCAAGGCCATCCACCAAAATTTGGCGGTAATTGCACGAAAAATATGCCGAACGCGTGGGGGAAACATAGGGCTCTGGTAAACTCCTCATTTTTCCAATGGACCCAAGGATCAACATCGATGCTCATCCTGCAGGGAGGCAGCGCCCTCTCGCCATTCCGAATCCAAGCGTTGCTGGCGCAGCTGCAATCGCGACATGCAAGTGTAACCGCTTTAGATGTGTCCTTTGTCTATTTTGTCTTGGGGAGTGTGGTTTCGGAATCCGACGTGGCGCAGTTGATTGGAGCGGAACTGGGGCGACCTGATGATGGTTTGTTGGTCGTACCAAGATCCGGTACCACCTCGCCCTGGAGCTCGAAAGCCACGGAGATTGCGCACAACTGTGGCATGCGGGAAGTTACACGGATTGAGCGCGGCGTCCTGTACCGATTGTCGGGGACAGCGGTTGTGGACTCATTGTCGATTCGAGATCTCTTGTCAGATCCAATGCTTGAGGATGTTTTGGATCATTGGCCCGATAGCAGCTTTTTTACCCCCGGTGACCCGGGTGAACTCGGTGTCGTTGCCTTGTCGGATGATGCACAGGGTGCCTTGGCAGAAGCCAACCAACGCTTTGGCTTGGCGTTATCTGATGATGAAATCACGTATTTAGCGGATGCCTACGCTCGACTCGGTCGAGATCCTACTGATGTGGAACTGATGATGTTCGCGCAGGCCAATTCTGAGCATTGTCGGCATAAGATTTTCAATGCATCGTGGACGGTGGACGGTGTTGATCAAGAACAGAGTCTATTCCAATGGATTCGTAACACACACCGGGTGTCGCCTGCGGGCGTGTTGTCAGCTTATGAAGACAATGCCGCAGTGGTCAAAGGTCCCTTGGTTGAGCGGTTTTTAATCGACCCCATGACCCATCAGTATCGAGCCGTGAGCGAACCTGTGCACCTTGTGATGAAGGTCGAAACGCACAACCATCCCACGGCGGTCTCGCCCAATCCGGGTGCCGCGACGGGCGCGGGTGGCGAGATTCGGGATGAGGGAGCCACCGGTCGTGGCGCCAAGCCGAAGGCAGGTTTGACCGGCTTTAGTGTGAATTACTTACGCATCCCCGGACTGCCGATGCCATGGGAGCAACCTGTTTCGTTGCCAACCCGTTTGGCACCCGCCTTACAAATCATGTTGGAGGGTCCCATTGGTGGTGCAGCGTTTAATAATGAGTTCGGTCGCCCCAATCTCACCGGCTATTTTCGTGCCTTCGAAGGCCATGAGGAAACTCCATTCGGGAAGCGCGCGCGAGGCTATGTCAAACCAATCATGATCGCTGGCGGCATTGGCTCTATTGCTGAAGGGCAAGTCGAGAAAAAGGCATTTTCTGCTGGCACACCGCTGGTGGTGCTTGGCGGCCCTGCACTACTGATCGGTCTTGGTGGCGGGGCAGCGAGCTCCGCTGACCAAGGTACTTCAGGGTCTGATCTCGATTACGCCTCGGTGCAACGTGCCAATCCGGAGATGGAGCGCCGCTGTCAGGAAGTGATCGATCGGTGCTGGTTACGCGGTCAGGACAATCCCATTTTATTTATCCACGATGTTGGTGCCGGTGGGCTCTCTAACGCATTCCCTGAGTTGGTTAAGGATGGTGGGGTTGGTGCTGACTTTAAAATGGAAGCGATTCCTTCTGCTGATCCTTCATTATCGCCATTGGCATTGTGGTGCAATGAGGCACAAGAACGCTATGTGATGGCAATCGATCCTGACCGCCTTGTCGAATTTGAAGCGATCTGCGCTCGGGAACGTTGTCCCTATTCGGTGGTCGGCTACGCCCACGATCGTCCGCATTTGACGCTCAGCTCAGGGACATCGGCGCAAGCCCCTGTCGATCTGCCAGTGGATGTGCTCTTCGGTAAGCCACCGAAAATGCACCGTGAGGCGAAGTCATATGCTTTCCCCGTGCGGCCTGCCGAGTTCTCTGACATTGAGTTCGCCGCACTTGCGCACCGCGTACTCAGCCACCCGACGGTGGCCTCGAAACAGTTTTTGATCACCATCGGCGACCGGACAGTCTCAGGTTTGGTGCATCGCGACCAATTGGTTGGACCATGGCAGGTGCCAGTGGCTGATTGCGCAGTGACGCACTCGGCATTGGGTTCGGTCAGTGGTGAGGCGATGGCCATGGGTGAGCGGACACCCCTTGCGTTGATTAACGCCGGTGCCTCTGCACGGATGGCTGTGGCAGAGACGATTATGAATATGGCGGGAACAGCAATTGGCCGAATTGGTGAAATTAAGCTCTCTGCAAACTGGATGTGTGCTGCCGGAACAGAGGGTGAGGACGCGCGACTCTACGAGGCCGTAAAAGCGGTAGGTCAGGATTTCTGTCCAGAGCTTGGTGTGTGTATTCCGGTTGGAAAAGATTCAATGTCGATGAAAGCGGGGTGGCGAGACGCTTCCGGCGCGCACGAGGTCATTGGGCCGCTGTCGTTGATCTGTTCTGGTTTCGCACCTGTTCAGGATGTCATGGCGACACGCACACCCTTATTAGAGGCGCGCCCATCAATGCTGTTGGCGGTCGATTTAGGTCAGTTGCGGATGGGTCGCTCAATTGCCTGTGAAGTCACAGAGCAAGTCGGTGACCTGGTTCCTGACATCGGTGCCCAGGATTTAAAGGCGTGTTTTGAATTGCTGCAATCATGGCGAGATCAGGGGTGGTTGTTGGCTTACCACGATCGCTCCGATGGTGGTTTGGTGGCGACCCTGTGTGAGATGCTATTTGCATCGCGACGTGGTGTGACAGCGCAAACTCCGACGGACGTAGACCCAGTTGCATTTTGGTTCAACGAAGAAATCGGCGCCGTGATCCAAGTGCCACTAGAGCATGTTGATTCTGTGGAAGCCCAATGCCATGCGTCTGCGCTTTCATTGTATCGACTCGGTGAGCCAGATGACACAGACGCATTGGTGATTATGCAGGGATCGCGCACACTGTTGTCAGACACTCGAGTCCGTTTAGAGCAGTCTTGGAGCGCAGTCTCTTTAGCCATGGCGCGACTCCGCGACAATCCCGAGTGCGTCGATCAGGAGTCTCGTCGGATTGAAAAACAAGATCCGGCGTTGCAATCCGTCGTGTTTCCGGCCTTGGATCAGGTGCCGACCTCACACCGTGTACATGCGAGCCGACCACGGGTCGCAATCTTGCGTGAACAGGGTGTCAATGGACACATTGAAATGGCCTATGCCTTTAATTTTTGCGGTTTTGAAGCGGTCGATGTCCACATGTCGGATTTGATGGCAGGCCGGCAGAATTTAGCTGAATTCGAGGCCATCGCTGCCTGTGGTGGATTCAGTTACGGTGATGTCTTGGGAGCAGGCTCAGGTTGGGCGCGCTCGATTCTTTTCAACTCAGAGTTGGCGGAGATGTTCCGCACCTTCTTCCACCGTGAAAATACAGTGAGCTTAGGCATTTGCAATGGCTGTCAGATGATGGCGCAACTGGCGCCGTTGATTCCTGGTGCCAGCCATTTCAGGACACTTGAGCGCAATGCTTCACAACAATTTGAAGCACGTCTGACGCTGGCAACGCTTCCGGCGTCCCGGTCTGTTTTGCTGCGGCAGTTAGAGGGAACGCGTTTTCCCATCGCTGTGGCGCACGGCGAGGGACGATTCCCGCATGCGGCGTCTGATGTGGCCAAGCTGGTTGATGACCAACTGACCGCAATGCATTACAGCCAAGCCGATGGGTCGTCTGAGCTTTGTTACCCAGGCAATCCGAACGGTTCAGCAGATGGACTGGCTGGCCTCACGAGTACTGACGGGCGCGTTACCATCATGATGCCGCATCCCGAACGCGTCGTCTTGGGCTCGCAGCTTTCGTACCGACCCGAGGGGACAGGCCACGTCACGCCCTGGATGGCGCTGTTTGACAACGCCTGGCGTTTTGTCACGGGGTATTGATGACGGATCTGTGGACCGTTGTGGATCGACAGCAACAAGTTGTTAGTCGGGAATTAGCGCAATCGGAGTGGCCTTGGTTACAGGTGGAGTGGCGTGATGCGCCAACTACCCGTGGTCTGTTCTTGGAGTGGGACAACGCAGGTCTCTGTCTCAAATCGACGGAGGCCGACAGTCGTTCCTGTTTGCGCATTGATTTTTGCGACGGCCCGCAGGCCCGACGGTTGAATGCCGTCACTGGAGAAATTTTGACCCGCGCCATTGGCTGTCAGAAAGGTCTCAGGCCGTCGGTATGTGATGCCACGGCGGGCCTCGGTGGTGACAGTTCCGTACTGGCCAACGTCGGATGTTGGGTATTTGCATTTGAACGCTCCGACGTGGTGTCTTCGCTGCTCGCCGATGCACTGTTCCGTGCGCGGATGGCAGATCTTGCATGGTCGGGGCGGATGCAGTTAAAGCATGCCAATGCGGCGGACTATGTGAGTCGCCTCAACCATGGGGTGCTGTATTTGGATCCGATGTTTCCAATAGAACGGAGAGCGCAGCCGGGGCTTGCGATGCAATTGCTCCATCAGTTGCCAGAGACCTCGGAAGCGGCGGATACGTTATTTGCTGCCGCGATGGATTCAAACGCCGCTCGTGTGGTCGTCAAGCGGCCACTGAAGGCCCCACCCCTAGGTGGCCGCGAGCCACAGTCACAAATCCGTGGCAAGGCTGTCCGTTTTGATTTGTACCCAAGACGAAAACTCACAGATGCCGATCAAGAACCGATTGGTTTTATAGGGTTGACGCCATGATGCAGTGGGAACATCTGTTGTCGACCGCACGCATTGATCACGAGGGCGCGTGGGTTGAGAGGGTGGCCGGTCAGGATCGGCATCAATGGCAACGTGATCAAGACCGGATCATTTTTTCTGGAGCATTTCGCCGACTCGCTGTGAAGACCCAAGTGCACTCGTTGTCAGATAACGACCACATACACACACGGCTCTCGCACTCTTTGGAAGTGGCTTCGGTTGGCCGATCGCTCGGCACCCGATTGGGACATTGGATGCGTGAGCAGGGTCTGTTAAGAGGCGACCACAGTCCCTCTGGTATCGGTGCTGTCGTGCAGGCGGCATGTCTTGCCCATGACATCGGCAATCCGCCGTTTGGTCATGCTGGTGAGCGTGCCATACGTCACTATTTTGAGCAGCATCCAGACTGGTTACAGGGAATGTCCAGCGATGAGCGTGCCGATATCTTGGGTTTTGAAGGTAATGCGCAAGGTTTTCGCGTGTTGAATTGCCTTGAGCGGCACTGGTTTGATGGTGGTATGCGCTTGACCGCCGCAACACTGGGTAGTTTTGTGAAGTACCCCTTCACAGCGAGCTCGATCAGTGGACAACGCAAACGCAAGCACGGAGTCAACCGAGCAGAACTGCCATTGATGCGTGATCTGGCAGGTCGACTCGGATTAATTGAACAAGCCCCCGATGTCTGGTCACGTCACCCACTGGTGTATGTGGTTGAGGCGGCAGATGACATTTGTTATGCATTAATTGATTTGGAAGATGCAGTGGAACTCGGTCATCTCGGCTACGACGAAGTGGCTGAATTGATGAAGGATTTGGTAGATCGCGGTGCGCGTCGACAACTCTATGAAGCTTTGCTGGACGACTCAGAGGCCAAGCTTGAGTTGTTGCGATCTGCGGCAATCGATGCCTTGGTGCACGAGGCTGAGGCGCGGTTTATCGCCCATTATGATGCTTTGATGCGAGGTGAATTTGCCGAAGATCTGTTGGACTGGCGTCGTGCATCGGCCGGTGAGGTAATTGCCCGCGCCAAAGCACTCGCGCGCGATCGCGTGTATGTCGATCACGCAAAGCAGTCGTACGAAGGTCAGAGTGCCTGGGTGATCTCTGGTGTGTTGGCGCATCTGTTGGAAGGTTCGGAGGCACTCCATCGGGCGGGTGGCGATGGCACTGACATCGGTCCCAAGGCTCGTGATGCCGTGGCTCGTTTAGGCAAGTTCAGGCCACGACCGAACGACTCGCAATACCAGCGCGTGCTGCGTGTGACCGATTATGTGTCGGCAATGACCGATCGCTACCTGATGCGCTTGGTGGATGACCTGCGATTGCTTGGTTACTTCGCGAAGACTGACGCCTGAAGAAATGCCGTTACATGCGCTGCAATCAGTGGCTGCGCTGCAGCGGTAGGATGCAGTCCGTCTTCTTGAAAATAACTCCGTGTCAGAGCCACCGGTTCCAGTAAGAAGGGCAGATAAGCAATTTGTGTGTCGTTTGCAATGGCATCTTGCGTGGCACGGAAAGCTCGAGTGTACGGTCCGCCATAATTGCGTGGCAGTTCGATCGCAGCGTACAGAGGGGTCGCACCACTGTCGCGTACGAGAGTGATCATCCGCAGGATGTTTTCCTTAAGACCTGTCAGCGGTAAACCGCGGAGACCGTCATTTGCTCCCAATGCGATCAGAACATACTCGGGCTGGTGTCTTGCCAGCAGACCCGGGAGGCGCGACAACCCTCCGGCGGTGGTCTCCCCTGAAATTGATGCGTTTAAAATCTGTACATCCACCCCCACGTTGGTCTTGAGGTCAGGGGCCAGTTGGTCAACCCAGCCTTGCCCGGCGTCGAGGCCATATCCGGCGCTCAGACTGTCGCCAAGAATCAACAGTGTTGGTGTCGCCCAAACCGGGCCGGCCATGACAAGCCAGAGGAAGACAATTCGCAATGTCAGCATTACCAGTCCTTCAAGTTCAAGAGGTTACACACGGCTTTCAAGATCAGGCTGGACGCCGCCTGACAGTTCTAGAATCCGTAAATCTCACGATTAATCCCGGAGACAGTGTCGCCATTGTAGGGCCTTCTGGCGCAGGAAAAAGCACTTTACTGTCTTTGTTAGCGGGGCTTGATGTGCCTGAGACTGGTCACATCCTCTTCCAGGGTGCCGCATTTAGTTCGCTGTCAGAGGATGCGCGGGCCGCAGTCAGACGAGGACGCATTGGCTTTGTCTTCCAGAGCTTTCAGCTACTGCAGGGTTTGACTGCGTTGGAAAATGTCATGTTGCCTTTGGAATTGACCGGTGTGTCGGCCGACATCGCACGTGTGCGTGCGACCGATTGGTTGGGTCGAGTGGGTTTGGGGGAACGGATTGGGCACAGGCCGCGCATGCTGTCCGGCGGCGAACAGCAACGTACTGCGGTGGCTCGTGCATTTGTGTCGGAGCCAGCACTGTTGTTTGCTGATGAGCCCACCGGCAACCTCGACCGACACACTGGAGAGGCGATCACCGAATTGTTGTTCACATTGAATCGTGAGACCGGAGCCACGCTGGTGTTGGTTACCCACGATGAGCGGCTGGCGGCCCGGTGTCAGCGGATTCTGAGCCTCGAAGATGGCGCCTTGACTGAGGTGCAACGATGATCGCACTGCGTTTATTGTGGCGTGAGTTCGTGAGTGGCCAACTGACGCTATTGGCATTGGCGCTGATGATTGCTGTAGCTGCCATGACCACCACGTCGGTCCTGACCGATCGGATCGACCGGGCAATGCGTATCGATGCAGCCTCTTTGTTGGGTGGTGATTTGAAATTACGTGGTCCCCGTCCGACCACTGCCGATGTGCTCAATCTGGCCGAAGAGTTTGGTCTGGAGGCCACAGAGACAGTCGAATTCCCTTCTGTTGTCGGGTTGGGCGATCAGTTTGAGTTGACTGGAATCAAGGTGGTAACTGACGGATATCCACTGCGTGGCCAGTTGAAGATCGCAGATTCACGAGCAGCTGTTGGTTACGCAACCTCGGCAATTCCGCTACCGGGCACTGCCTGGGCCGATCCGCAATTGGCGTCAAAATTAAATCTGTCAGTTGGTGATGTGATTTCGGTCGGTGAATCCACCCTTGAGGTGTCGCACATCTTGGTTTTTGAGCCTGACCGTGGCGGATCATTTGTATCACTGACACCACGCCTGTTGATGAATAGGGCCGACCTGGATGCGACACAGTTGATCCAGCCAGGTAGCCGTGTCCGGTACATCGCGCTGTTCGCAGGAGAGCGTGCTAACGAGTTCGAGTCGCGCTTGAAGCCGACTCTCGACATCAGCCAACGACTGTCTGGCGTGGTCGATGGGCGCCCAGAGGTGGGCGGAGCGCTCACCCGAGCCACGACCTATTTGTCTCTTGCTGGACTACTCACCGTCTTGTTGTCGGGTGCCGCAATTGCCATGACAGCGACACGCTGGGCGCAGGATCACATTGGTGACAGTGCATTGTTTCGAACCTTTGGATTGAGTGGTTTTGAGAGTGTGCGTATTTTCGCAACCGAATTGGCGGTGCTTGGTCTATTGGCCAGTGGTGTCGGTGTTGTGGTCGGCTACCTAATTCAGTTGCTGTTGGTAGATACCATCGCCGGTATGCTCACCATCGCGCTGCCATCACCGAGTGGATATCCGGCGGTGCTTGGTTTTCTCACCGGATTTGTGATTTTGTTCGGTTTTGCGACACCAGCCCTCGTGCTGCTTGGCGCGGTACCCCCAATTCGGGTTCTGAAGCGGGATTTTGCGCTGAGCGGTCTGGGACGTTTGGCACGCTATGGATTGGCGTTAACGACCATTGCGGTGCTCGGCTATCTTTACAGTCAAAATCTACTGCTGACGCTTTGGGTGGTGTTGGCTGTGGTGTGCTTATTTGCTTTGGTGATGCTGCTTGGACGCCTCGTCATCGGTTCATTGGGGCCGTTGGAGCGTTTAGGCCCGGCGTGGCGCTTCGGGATGCAACAACTGGTGCGTGATCCGGCGGCATCCGGTGGGCAGTTGATGGCGTTCGCATTTACGGCGTTGGCGATCGCGATGGTGGCGCTCATCCGGTTTGATTTGATTACCACCTGGGAGAGTCAGGTGCCAACTGATGCGCCCAATACCTTTGCATTGAATATTACTGTGGATGACTCAGCACCCTTCACGGCTAAGGTGAATGGATTGGGAGGGGAGATGGCACCCTTGTATCCGATCGTCCGCGGTCGACTCGAGACGGTCAACGACGTGCCTTTGGTCGCTCATTTGCGAGGCGTGGAGCCGCCGGGCTCAGTACGCCGCGAGCTGAGTTTGACTGAGGCCTCGGTTCTGGGACGCGACAATATTGTTGATCGAGGTCGGTGGTTCACAGATGCCGATGGCCCAGGGTTGGTGACCGTGGAGTCTAAGTTGTTTGATGAGTTGGATTTGAGACTGGGTGATCGTCTGCGCTACCAGATTGGACCGGATGTGATTGAGGCCGAGATCGTCGGAACACGAGCGGTGCAGTGGGAGTCAATGCTGCCTAATTTCTTTATGATTTTCTCAC
>Ga0209138_1004030_pt1 | contig 10088 bp, 9 predicted proteins | sample SaaInl3SG_22_DNA_FD_184645 | JGI IMG/M metagenome (GOLD analysis project Ga0209138, IMG submission 184645) | Marine microbial communities from expanding oxygen minimum zones in the Saanich Inlet - ESP_153SG_22_DNA (SPAdes) (version 2) | ecosystem: Environmental > Aquatic > Marine > Intertidal... | reverse complement strand
CTATCCTTTTGTTTTGGGTTTTGTTAGTACAAATTATAGAAGAGCAATAGATTTGCGTTACTTGTTTGGTGCTGGTGTAACATTCCAGATTCTTGAGAAAGAAAAAGATTGGCTTAAACTGTCTTTTTCTAGCGAATATGAGAATACTAACTTTTCTAATACAGACTTTAATTATAACAACTACGATGGTATGGAGTCTATAAACACCTTTAGAGGCACAATTTGGGTAAACGGTAAGTATTATTTATTTATACTGCAGTTTTTCTAATAGGAATAATTCAAATGGGTTTTGCTCAAACAACGATTACTTCCGATTTTTTTTTCTTACGAAACAACTAAAAACATAGAATTATATGATACTGAATCAATTCGTGTTGTTGGTTATGAAAATAATGATTTGGCTGTAGATACAGAGATATTTTATCCAAGTGAGGTAGCTAGTGATTACTTTTTAGACCTATCTAAAACCACAAAAGTTATTGCTAGCCAATTATCTTTATATGAGGTTAAAACACCAAAAAAATTAAGAAATGTTGCTAAAGGCTATTATGTGAGAGCAACAGATATAGATGGTGATATTAGAACACCAGTTTTTGTTGTTGTTATGTATCATCCAGACAAAAGTATTATTTACGAAACAACCATATATTGTTATGATAAAGATATTGTTGAAGGCGAAAATATAGCAAAGAGTTTTAAATTGTTATGCTAACAGTTTAATTTATTTAGAAAATAATTTTGATAGCTTAATCTTAATTATTTTTATTTAAAACCTTGGTTTATTAATCGTTAAACCACTATTACCCATTTTTACATTACTTTAATTAATGGTTTTTTTTCAAAATCTCAGGCATTTTTGCTTGAAAACGTTTTAATCTTGGTATTGAAACGCCTTGGATATACCTATTTTCTGGATGTAGTTTTTCGTAATTTTGATGATAGTCTTCTGCAACCCAAAACTTTTGAAATGGGTATACTTCTGCAGCAACAATCCTGTTAAGTTTACTCGCTAAATCTGCTTTTTTAGATTCGATAATTTTTTTCTGCGCTTCGTTTTGATAGAAAATAATAGAACGGTATTGTGAGCCATTATCTGGACCTTGACCATTAACTTGCATTGGATTTTGGGATGCAAAGTATACATCTACCAAGGTGTTGAAACTTACAATTTCTGGGTTGTAAATAATTTCTACAGCTTCTGCGTGTCCTGTTCTTCCAGTGTTGCTAGCTTCGTAAGTTGGATTTTTTGTATGTCCACCAGCATAACCACTAATAGATTCTTCTACTCCTTTTACGCTTTCGTAAATGGCTTCTACACACCAAAAGCAGCCACTAGCAAAGTAGGCTTTGGCCATTCCGTTTTCTATTGGAACTTCAACAGGTTTTGCATTTTTTATATTGTCTTGGATTGTTTTTAACTCTGTATTTTGGGCTGTATTTTTACAACTAAACATGACACTCACTAAAACTAATAGTATTAACTTTTTCATAGGTTTATTTTTCAATTTTCTACTGTAAAGTTAAGTAACCTTAATTTTAATTGTTTTAAAATTTTGCTAAAAAAAAGCCTTCATTTTTAATGAAGGCTTTGTTATGATTTTAAAAGAAAAAAAATTATAAGTTTTTAAACATTTTTTCTATTTTTGCTTGTTGTTCTTCAGCTAAAACTTCGTCTACTAAAATACGTCCAGAATGCTCATCTGTAATAATTTTTTTACGAGCTGCAATTTCCATTTGTACTTGAGGTGGAATAGTAAAGTAAGAACCGCCTGATGCACCTCTTTCGATTGGTACAACTGCTAAACCATTTTTTACATTTGTACGTATACGGTTGTATGCTTCAACAAGACGATCTTCTATTTTTTTCTTGTAGTCCTCAGACTTTTTAATAAGAGCCTCTTCTTCTTTTTCAGTTTCAGCTAAAATAGCATTCAACTCACTTTTTTTATGCTTAAGGTGGTTTTCACGCTCTTTCGCATGTGCTCTTGTTTTGTCTACAATCTCTTTCTTTTGCTCTATTTGAGCTCTAAACTCTCTAATGTGTTTTTCGGCAAGCTCTATCTCTAGTTCTTGGTACTCAACTTCTTTATTAATCGAGTTGAATTCTCTGTTATTTCTAACATTTTTTTGCTGCTCGCTGTACTTTTTTATTAAAGTTTTAGCTTCTTCAATTAGATTTTTTTTGTCGCTAATTTGAGTATCGGTTGCTGCTAAATTCTCTTCAAGTTTTTCTAATCTTTTATTTAATCCAGCGACTTCGTCTTCTAAATCACTAACTTCTAAAGGTAGTTCTCCACGAACGTTTCTTATCTCATCGATTCTAGAATCGATTAATTGTAAATCGTATAAAGCTCTTAAACGTTGCTCAACACTTATTTCTTTACTCTTTGCCATACTTTAAAAATAGTTAACAGGATTGGTGTTTGTCTTTGATAAAACGACTGCAAAATTACTAAATTTTTTTGTAAGATGTGCAACTAAACCGTTTTTTGTGTACTGTTCGCTTTCATAATGTCCAATATCTGCCAAAATAATGGTGTTTTCGGCAGAGAAGAAGTCGTGGTATTTTAGGTCTGAAGTTACAAAAACATCAGCTTTTGCTGCTATTGCAGCTTTAATAGCAAAACTTCCTGAGCCTCCTAAAACGGCTACTTTTTGAATTTGTTTATTTGTAAATTTTGAATGGCGTATGCTTTTGGTTTTCATTGTAGTTTTCAAAAACTTAAAAAAATCATGTTCAGTCATTGGTTTTTTTAGAGTGCCAACCATTCCCATACCAATATTCTGGTTTTTGTTTTCTAAGGTTGTTATTTCGTAGGCAACTTCTTCGTAAGGATGGTTTTTAAATAATGTTTCTAGTACTTTAGATTCTAGATGTTTAGCGAAAGTGACACTTATTTTTGTTTCATTTTCATAATGTGTTTTTCCTTTTTCACCAATAACAGGATTAGAATTTTCATTACCATTGTAACTGCCAATACCTTCTACATTAAAACTACAATTGCTGTAGTTTCCAATACTGCCAGCTCCAATGTTAAAAATGGCTGCTCTTAATTTGTCTGCCTCACTTTTTGGCACATAAGTAGTAAGTTTTTTTATGGTTTCTACTTGTGGTATTAATATTTTTCTATTTAATAATCCAAGTTGTTCGCAAATTATATAGTTTACACCTTTTATATGGTTATCTAACGCAGTATGAATGGCATAAATAGCAATATCGTTTTTTATAGCTTTTTGTACTGTGCGTTCTACATATGTTTTACCTGTAAGCTTCTTTAAACCTTTAAAAATAATAGGATGAAAACTTACAATTAGGTTACAGTTGTTTTCTATTGCTTCATCCACAACTTCTTCTAAAGTGTCTAAGGTTACTAATACACCTGTTAAACTAGCGTTTTTATCTCCTACTAGTAATCCTACATTATCGAAATCTTCTGCGTATGCTAAAGGCGCAAAGTCTTCGAGGTGGTTTATAACATCTTGAATAATCATTTTATTTGTATGAATTGATTTATAACAAATATAAAATTTTTACTTTCGTTATACTTAAACCTTACTAATGAAATTTATTAGAGTCTTATTATTCCCAATCGTGCCTATTTATTTTGGCATTACTTGGTTGCGTAATAGATTTTATGATTTAGGTCTATTTGCTTCTAAATCTTACCATTTTCCTGTGGTTTGTATTGGTAATATTAGTGCTGGTGGAACTGGAAAAACACCAATGGTTGAGTATTTAATTAGACTGTTACATAAAGATTATACTTTAGCGACATTAAGTAGAGGCTATGGCAGAAAGACTAAAGGTTTTTTGTTAGCTAACGATACATCTTCTGCCAAAACACTTGGAGATGAGCCGTTTCAGTTTTATAATAAATTTAAAAATGAAATAACCGTTGCTGTTGATGAAAATAGGCAAAATGGTATTTCTAAACTTAGAGCGTTAAAAAAACAACCCAATTTAATTTTATTAGATGATGCTTTTCAGCATAGAAAAGTTAAAGCGAAGCTTAATATTTTACTTACTACGTATTCTAATTTATATTGTTATGATTTGGTGTTACCAACAGGTAATTTACGTGAGCCAAAACAAGGTGCAAAACGTGCGCAAATAATAGTTGTTACTAAATGCCCAAGTGATTTGTCACAATCCCAAAAACAAACTATAGTATCTAAATTAAAGCCTAAAAATCACCAACATTTTTTTTTTAGCAGCATAAGTTACGCTAGAGAAGTTGTAGGTAAACAAAAAAATGTAGCATTACAAGATTTAAAAGATTTTACACTTGTAACTGGTATTGCTAATGCAAAACCTTTAACTGCATTTTTAAAAAAAGAAGGTTTAAGCTTTAACCATTTAGAATATGGTGATCATCATGATTTTTCTAAAAAAGAAATCGAGGTTATCTCTAAACATAAGCTTGTTGTAACCACAGAGAAGGATTATGTTAGACTTTTAGAAGAGCAGCAGTTAGGAGATAATTTATTCTATCTTCCCATTACAATTACTATAGATAACGCGCAAGTTTTTAACGAATTAGTGAACTCCAAAATTTAGTTTAAGCGTTTTCTTTAAATACGATTACATCAAATAATTTCTTTTCGAAATCTTCTTGCTTAAATGGTTTGCTAATAATATCGGTAAATTCTGCTTCGTCAAACTCTACCATTTTATCTTCTATTGTTACAGCAGTAAGTGCGTATATAGGAAGGTCTTTATTGAATTTTCTAATTATTTTTGTTGCCTCAATCCCGCTAATTCCTGGCATATGAATATCCATTAAAACAACATCGTAAGTATTAACTTTTACTTTTTCAATGGCATCTTCACCATTTTCTACAACGTCGCAATTAAGTTTCAGTTTGTTTAAAATCTTTTTAGTAATCATTTGGTTGATTTTGTTGTCTTCAACTAAAAGAATATTGATTTTACTTAAAACGTCTTCATTTAAGTCTTTAAAATAATTTATTTTTTCTTTTTCAATTGTTTCTTCTGCAAATTCAAAAGGTATTTCTATAAAGAAAGTCGTGCCTTTTCCAAGTTCGCTATCGAAGTATATTTTTCCATTAAGTATGTCTATTAAACCTTTTACAATAGAAAGTCCTAATCCAGTTCCACCATATTTTCTGTTAATTTGAATAGAGCCTTGAGAGAAGCTATCAAACATTTTTGTTTGCTTTTCTTTACTAATTCCTATACCATTGTCTTCAACTTCTATTTTTATGTTATAAATACCGTTAGTAACGTCTATTTTGTGCACTCTAACCCAAATATCTCCATCTTTTGTAAACTTTATTGAGTTTCCAATTAGGTTAATTAAAATTTGAGAGATTTTAAGCTGATCAGACAAATAATTGTGAGGTAGTTTTTTGTCGAATTCAAAATGTATTTTAACATTATTGCTGTTAGCTGAGTTATTTAAAGCAGAAATGACATTTTCAATTTTCTTTTTTAAATTAAAAACTTCTTTCTCGACTTCTACTTTATGAGCTTCAATTTTATTAATTTGAAGAATATCGTTAATAAAGGTTAAAAGGTAATCACCAGAAAATTTTAACGAGTTTAAATGTGGTATTTGTTCTGGTCTTGGATCTTCTTCTAAAAGCATATTTGTTAATCCGGTTACTGCGTATAATGGTGTTCGCAATTCGTGAGTTACAGTAGATAGAAAATTTGCTTTGGTTCTTGAAGCTAGCTCAGCTTTTTCTTTACTTTCAATAAGTTCGCTATTTTTATTTTGTAATATGAGATTAGATTTTAGTCTAATATTATTGTTTTTGTAAAGCGATAATGTTAGTAATGAGAGTATTGTAATTAAAGCAATTGTTAATTGATTAAAAGTACTCGTTTCAGAATCCTGTTCATTCTCTTGTTCTAACTCTGCATTAACTTGTTTTTGAGCGTTTAATTGATTTGTAATTTTAGATTCGTTAAGTTTCTCAGTTAATAACAATTTATTTTTAGCTTCTAGTAATGAGTCTGTTAGTTTTATATGGGCTTTTAAATTTTTATTTGCAAGTTTATAATTCCCATCGCGTTCTTGTAAATTACTTAAGCTTAAATATCCATCATTAAGGTTGTCTGTAGCATTATTTTTCTTAGCAATTGCAATACCTTCTTCAATGTTTTTTTGTGCAGATTTAAGTGCGCCATTTTTAATTTGTACATCTCCTAAATGTATTAAGCTAATACTTAGTAAGTTATTTAAATTAAGTTTTTTAGATAAAGAAATGGCTTTTTTAAAGGTTATTTCGGCATTTTTATAATCTTTTAAAGCGAGGTAAGCTTCTCCTTTTTTTATAATAGTCTCAGTTTCTAGCTTTTGAAGATTTTTTAGACTAGAAAAGGTTTGTGCGGATTTATAGTGTTCTAAAGCTTCTTTTGGTTTTTTAATTTTGAGTAAAACATCACCAAGTGTTTTGTAGGTTTCTGCAACACTAGTATTGTCTTTTGTTATACGTTGAATTTGTATTGCTCTAGTGAGTGTTCTAATAGCTAGATTAGGCTCTTCTAACAGATGATGAATTTTTCCAAGATTATAATAAATAAGCCCTAAACTTTTTTTATTGTTTAGTATTTTAGCTTTATTAATAGCATTTTCTAAACTTATTTTTGCTTGTAAATAATTATAGTGTTCAATGTTTTTTTTAGCAAAAGACAGGTCTGCTTCTACTTCAGCCTGAATTACGGCTATCTCTTTTTGTGTTAGCTCTTCTTGAGCAAAGGTGGTTAATCCAAACAACAAAAAAAATATAAAAATAGTTTTCTGAAATGAATACATTATAGCGATGTTGACTATAACAAATATAATTATTTACTCGATAAAAGTGCTTTTTTTGTCGACAAATTGTTAATCAGGTCGATTATACGGCTAGAATAACCAGTTTCGTTATCGTACCAACCTATAATTTTAACCATGTTTCCAATAACAGAAGTCATTTGAGAATCGAAAATACAAGAGTTTGGGTTTCCCACAATATCAATAGATACAATTGGATCTTCTGTATATTCTAAAATGCCCTTGTATTTGTTTTTTGATGCTTTTTTAAAGGCATTATTAATTGCTTTAATAGTTGCAGGTTTTTTTACATTAAACGTAATATCTGTTAACGAGCCATTTGCAACAGGTACGCGAATACCACATCCACCAATAACATTTGCTAATTCTGGAAAAATTTTTGTTAAAGCTTTTGCAGCTCCTGTAGTTGTGGGTACTATAGATTGTCCTGCAGCACGAGCGCGACGTAAGTCTCTGTGTGGTTGATCGTGTAAACTTTGATCTGTTGTGTATGAATGTACTGTTGTTATGTAAGCTTGATTGATTCCACAAAGTTTGTTAATAATAGCAATCATTGGTGCAGCATTATTAGTAGTACATGATGCATTAGAGATTATAGTTTCATTACCATCTAATATACCTTCGTTTGTTCCTAAAACAATAGTCTTAATCGCGTCATCTTCAGGCGGAACAGATAAAATAACACGTTTTGCTCCATTTTTTATATGAAACTCTAAATCTTTAGATGTTTTAAATTTCCCTGTCGCTTCAATAACAAAATCTGGAGTAAATGGTTCCCAATTTATAGTTTTAGGATGCTTTTCGTTTAAAAGGGTGATTTCATCTTTATTAACAAGAATACTATTTTCTTTATAAGATATTTTACCCTTAAAAACACCATGTATACTATCGTACTTTAATAGATGACTCAGTGTTTTTGCATCTGCTAGGTCATTTATTGCTATAACTTTAATGTTTTTGTGTTCTTGTAATAGTCTAAAAACACGACGTCCAATACGACCAAAACCGTTTATAGCAACAGTAATCATATTAATTTATATGTTTTTGAGCCTTGTAAGAAGAACGCACTAGTGCACTACTTTCTACATGACGGAAACCTAAATCTAAACCTATAGTTTCGTATTCTTTAAATTGCTCTGGAGTAATAAATTGTTTTACAGGTAAGTGTTTTTTACTAGGTTGAAGGTATTGACCAATAGTAACAACGTCTACGTTATTAGCACGTAAATCTTGTAATGTTTCTATAACCTCTTCGCGTGTTTCGCCTAAACCTAGCATAATACCAGATTTTGTTCTGCGCTGTCCTTGTTGTTTTAAGTATTTTAACACACCTAAACTACGCTCGTATTTTGCTTGGATTCTTACTTCTCTAGTTAAACGCTTAACGGTTTCTATATTATGAGACACTACTTCTGGCGCTACTTCTATAATTCTATCTATATGCTTTTCAATACCTTGAAAATCTGGAATTAAGGTTTCAAGAGTGGTTTCAGGATTCATTCTGCGAACCGATTTTACAGTTTCTGCCCACATTATGCTTCCCATATCTTTTAAATCATCTCTATCAACGCTAGTTAATACAGCATGTTTAATTTTCATGATTTTTATAGAGCGTGCAACTTTTTCAGGCTCATCCCAATCTACAGTTTCTGGTCTTCCAGTTTTTACACCGCAAAAGCCACATGAACGTGTACAAACATTACCTAAAATCATGAAAGTAGCAGTGCCTTCTCCCCAACATTCACCCATATTTGGGCAACTTCCAGAGGTGCAAATGGTATTTAATTTGTACTTGTCCACTAAGCCACGAAGTTCTGTGTACTTTTTTCCTGTAGGCAATTTTACACGCAACCATTTTGGTTTAGGCTGTCTTTCTTTAACTGATAATACTGAAGGAGTTTCCGTATTCATAAATTTTTCTTTCAAGTTACAAAGATACGAAGTATTCTATAAAATAGTAAGATACCAGACACTAAAACCAACTAGAAAAATAATTCCTAAAATGCTAAGTAAATGTAGTGGTTTAGAGGGTCTCCACCTTTCTGGAGTGTGTTTACTGCTAACTAGAGTATAATTAATTATGGCATAAAAAGGAGCAGTAATAAATGAAAGAATAGTTGCTATTTTTATAAGTAAACCCATTTCTGATGCGAAAAAGAAAAAAATAAAAATTGTACCAAAGGTTAAGAGTAAAATCCAAAAGACATAACCAAGTTTTTGTTTTTTATTAGTTAATAATTCTAAAGTTCTATTCATTGCTCTTGGTGAAGCATCAAGTGTAGTAAGTGTTGTGCTAAACATGGTTGTAAAAGCTGCAATACCAATAATGACATAAGACCAATTTCCTAAACTGTTTGCATACATTATAATTAGTTGGTTTGAAAACACACCAGCTTTACTACTAAAAATCTCACCACTATTAAACATCACTAAAGCACCTAAAAGCAAGAAACCAATGCCTAGAAAGATTGCTGTAATGTAACCAATGTTAAAATCGAAGAGTGCTAATTTGGGAGTTATATTTTTAGTGTTTTTTTCTTTTTCTACTGTCCAAAGTGAATGCCATACAGAAATATCTAAAGGTGCTGGCATCCATCCCATAAAGGCAATTAAAAACCCAATTTCTAGACTTTCTTTTGGTAAAATTTGAATAAGAGATAAATGATTATTCGTTTTAGTAAAAGCTAAAATAACAGCTAGAATTGTGCTTATGGTTAGTGTAACAATGATAGTTTTCATTAATCGATCTAGAAGTTTATACTTACCAAAAAATAGAATGGCTAGACAAATAAAAAGAATAATTATAGTCCATAGCTTTATAGAAATAAAATCGCCAAATAAAGTTGAAGCTAAACCTGCCGTTACTATAGTTACTGCTGTTTGAATAGTAAACATAGTTGCAAATGTGAGTGCAAAATAAGTAATAAGTACACCTTTGCTTAACCTTTTATAACCTTCTAAAAGACTTTCTCCAGTTGCAGATGCATAACGTGGGCCATATTGAAAGAATGGATATTTAAAAACGTTAACTAAAACTAAAGCCCAAAGCAAACCCAATCCAAAATCTGCTCCAGCTCTTGTGGATTGAACTAAATGCGATACTCCAATTGCAGCACCTGCAAATAATAAACCAGGACCGAGTTTTTTTAATGAGAGCATTTTTTTTTAATAATTTCTGCTAATAATTTTTTAGCACGAAGCAATTTTACTTTTATATTATTCATGGGTTCGTTTAACTCTTGACTAATTTCGTTATAGCTTAGTTCTTGAAAATAACGTAAATTAATT
>Ga0209138_1004017_pt1 | contig 10117 bp, 10 predicted proteins | sample SaaInl3SG_22_DNA_FD_184645 | JGI IMG/M metagenome (GOLD analysis project Ga0209138, IMG submission 184645) | Marine microbial communities from expanding oxygen minimum zones in the Saanich Inlet - ESP_153SG_22_DNA (SPAdes) (version 2) | ecosystem: Environmental > Aquatic > Marine > Intertidal... | reverse complement strand
AGGGCTTTGATGAGTTCGTTTTTGGCTTCCGGGCTTGCTGCCTCAAAGACGTGGTGTGTCATCTGGGTTACCGGAGAGTTGGCCTCATCAACAGAGTGCATCACCTGGTTACTCAAGAAGCGGTCTACGAGTTTGTTGACTCCGTTGTCCAAGGTAGCCGAGAACATCATGCGCTGTCCGGTCTTTGGTGTTGCATTCAGAATTCTTGTCACGCCCGGAAGGAAACCAAGGTCTGCCATGTGGTCAGCCTCGTCAATAACGGTGATTTGAATCGCGTCTAGCTTCAGAATCCCCTGTTGCATGAGGTCTTCGAGTCTGCCAGGTGTTGCGACAATGATTTCAACGCCGTCTCTAATTGCTTTGACCTGTCGGTTCTGTGACACTCCACCAAAAATGGTCGTGGCGCGAAGTCCCATGGTCTCGGCAAGAGGCTGCAAGGTTGCAGCAATCTGGGTCGCAAGTTCACGGGTGGGGGCCAGTACTAGGCCGACTGGCTTTGATGCTCTGTGGCCTTTACTTTGATTCTTTGCAAGTCCTACAACCATTGGAATGCTGAAGGCAAGGGTCTTGCCGGACCCTGTTTTTCCTCGACCGAGCACGTCTCTGCCGGCAAGCGAGTCAGGCAGAGTGTCGACCTGAATGGGAAATGGACTGTCAATTCCTTGGCTGGATAATTCTGAAACGATGTTTTTTGGCACGCCAAGATCTGCGAAGTTTATTTGTGACATTAAGTAATAGCTTTCTGGTGATGTCGGTCATCACAGTGAGGCCAAGCGCTAGCTTGGAAATTGGCGAATACGTCAGTTGACGCTTTCGTTCGCCGCAAGAAAATTTCAACCACTTTTTGTGGGGGAGCGTTCTACGACGCAGGAAACAAATGAATGTTTGCAAGTACTCATAAGCCTATTGCAGAAAGTGGAAATTCTGTTGGTTTTTAAGGCTGCATCTGTTAAGAATCCAGGGAGGCCCTAGTCAACTTTTACTTGCACGCCTCGCCAAAAAGCTACGTGGTCAAGTATGTTGGACGCTTCATCTTTTGGAGTTTTGTAGGTAAACGCAGCATCGATATTGGACTGACCATCAACTTCGATGTTGAAGTAGCTTGCGGTGCCTTTCCAGTGGCAAGAGGTTTCGGTTTTGCTGTGCGAAAGCATGTCAAAGTTCACGTCCGCGAATGGAAAATAGTGGTTGCCCTCTACTAGGACGGTGTTGTCTGATTTTGCTATGACCTTGTCATTCCAGCTTGCAGTGATCACTGAACACTCCTTTTGCGTATCTGGTTCTCAACCAGCCTGAAACGTTTCTGATTCCCCGCTTAGGAAGTTGCAAGACTTGTCCTAGCAGCAGCTTGTAGCAGTGGCGTCTTTTGCTGCAGCCAGCTCGCCTGCGGAATTCTCAACTTCGCGGATGACAACCGCGTCTGGGTAGTAGCCCTCTGGATAGGTAGGGCACACCGCCGAGTATCCGTTGTCACGCTTCAGCAGGTAACCTGCGAAGTCCTTTTGTGCCATGAATACTTCTGCATCTTGTTCAGACTCGAAGGGCTTGGCGCACTTGGTGTAATTCCATTCACTCATACATCTACTATACATAGATAGCTGTCTATGTAATGGATTTAGAGTATGGCATCGATGAACATGTAGATACCCAGCAGTGTTAGCGCCAACCCACCAGCTCCCCGAAAATTTGCTAGACGGGTGTCTGAACTCCCAAGCCAGTCTCTTGCCTTGCCGGCTGCAACCGCGTATACCGCATCGCTGCTGACGCCAACCACCAGAAACACTGCACCTAAAAAGAGCATTTGAAGGCTCGGGTTTGCAATCTCAGGGCTCACAAAACTTGGCAGGGCTGCAATGAAAAAGACAAGTGTTTTGGCGTTTGTGATCCCAACAACGACTGAGTCTGACATGACTCTTTTTGTTGACTGTATGGTTTGACTTTTGTTTAGGGAGGCATCCTTGCGATTGATTATTGATTTGATTCCGAGAAAAGCAATCATTGAAGCGCCAACTATTTTGATTGCGAAGAACAGACCGGCGGACTGCTGGATCAGAACCCCTAGACCAAGGGCAACAACCACAATCTGAATTCCCACGCCTATGGCGTTGCCAAACACACTCAGGAGTGCTGATTTAGTTCCAAGTACTAACGCCCTGCCAATGGCAAATAGGACACTTGGGCCTGGAACGAGAATAATTACGAGGGAAATCAGCAAGAAGCCGAGGATGTTAGCTGTGGTTGGCACCTAAAAACATTAGCGGTTCGGCTATGGTTTCGTCTTGCGGAAAATCTTCAGCCCACCGGTGGCAAAAAGAGCCCAAGCAACTAAGACTGGCTGAAAGAAGAGCCTGGTGAATCTAGCCTGATCGGTGTCAAGGCCAAAAGCAGAAATCCCGTTTATCCACTGGGAAATATTGCCCGGGAAAATTGCGATGAAAAACAATGCAGTCACAAGCCCGACATACATCCTGTAGCGCCAGAGCAGCATCAGGGAAAGCCCAAGGGCTATCTCAACCACACCGGAGGCAATCACTACAAAGTCAGCATCCAGGGGCAACCATGTCGGCACCTGAGCTTGGAATTCAGCTCGGGCCGTGGTCAAGTGAGAGATGCCAGCCGAGAACAGAGCAAATCCAAGGCCAATTTGCAGGAGTGCTTTTACATATTTCACGTTGAAGCTGCTAGAGCTATTTCAACCATGCTTGCAAATCCAGATTCACGCTCTTCGGAGGAAGTGTGGCCAGATCCATCCATCATGTCTGACACTGTGACGACGCTCAGCGCCTTTCGGCCAAACCTTGCTGCCAGAGTGTAGAGCTGGTTGGTTTCCATTTCTAGAGCCAAAATGCCGAGTTTCTTCCACTGCTCAAGTGAGTCGGTGGTGTCATAAAAAAGGTCGCCTGAAGCGATGCCGCCAACGTGGAATGTAATCTCTAGTTCCCTGGCTTTTGCGACCGCCTTTTCGAGAAGTTCAAAGTTAGCGCTAGGAGCAAAATCTAGGCCGTTGGTAGCTCTTCGATTTATTTGCGAGTCGGTGGAAGAGGTCATTGCGATCACTACATCGCGCAACTTGGTTGGTGCTAAGCCTCCAGATGTTCCGACTCGAATGGCCTTTTGCACACCGAACTCCTCAAAAAGTTCGTGTGCGTAAATGCCGATCGAGGGTGCACCCATTCCTGTGCCCTGCACGGAAACCCTTTTGCCCTGGTAGGTGCCGGTGAAACCAAACATGTTTCTTACTGAGTTGTACTGAACTGGATTTTCGAAGAAGGTCTCCGCAATCCATTTTGCCCTGAGTGGGTCTCCAGGAAGCAGGATTGTGTCTGCAATATCTCCTGGTTTTGCATCTATGTGCACTGACATTAGATTAACCCGTGCTCTCCATCAGCAAGCTGACCCTGTGTTCTGTAGAGATCTAGTTTTTCCCTGGTGTCTTGAATGTCTAGGTTTCGCATCGTCAGCTGTCCAACCCGATCAGTTGGCCCAAACGCCTCTTCGGTGTTCCGCTCCATGGAGAGCTTTTCAGGGTGGTAGCTAAAAGCCTTACCTTCGGTGTTCATGATTGTGTAATCATCACCACGGCGAAGTTTGAGAGTGACTATTCCATTCACAGCACTCGCCACCCACTTCATCAGCGACTCTCGTAGCATCAAAGTCTGTGGGTCTAGCCAGCGACCTTCATAAAGCAGGCGGCCGAGCCTGCGGCCCTCTTGGTGGTAGCTGGCGATGGTGTCTTCGTTGTGAATTGCGCTGAGTAGTCTCTCGTAGCAGATGTGAATCAGCGCCATACCTGGAGCTTCGTAGATTCCTCTGGACTTTGCCTCAATAATTCGGTTTTCGATCTGGTCGCTCATTCCAAGCCCGTGACGACCACCGATTTCGTTTGCCTTGAAGATAATCTCAGCTGCTGAGTTCAACTTCTCACCGTTGATTTTTACGGGTCTGCCTTGAACGAATTCAACGGTCACTTCTTCGTCATCGATTTCAACCGAGTGGTCCCAGTGCTTCACGCCCATGATCGGCTCCACAATTTCCAAAGGAGTGTCGAGGAACTCGAGACTCTTAGCCTCGTGAGTTGCGCCAAGCATGTTGGCATCGGTCGAATAGGCCTTTTCTACCGAGGAACGATATGGCAGCGTGCGCTTCTCGAGCCATTGGCTCATTTCTTCACGGCCACCGAGTTCTGCAACAAAGTCTGAATCCAGCCAGGGTTTATAAATTTTTAGGTTTGGGTTAGCAAGAAGTCCGTAGCGGTAGAAACGCTCGATGTCGTTACCTTTATAGGTTGAGCCATCTCCCCAGATCTCAACGCCATCTTCCTTCATCGCGCGAACCAATAAAGTTCCGGTGACCACGCGGCCAAGGGGAGTGGTGTTGAAGTAAACCTTGCCGCCGGTGCGGATGTGAAAAGCACCGCAGGCCAATGCCGTTAAGCCCTCTTCTGCAAGCGCTTCTCGAGCATCAACACTTCTGCCGGCCTCAGCCCCGTATTCGAGCGACCTGTCGGCAATTGAATCTATGTCATCCTCGTCGTACTGACCGAGGTTTGCAGTGTAGGCGTAGGGGATTGCACCCTTTTCCCGCATCCATGCAACCGCTACGGAGGTATCGAGACCTCCGGAGAATGCGATACCGACTTTTTTACCTACTGGGAGCGACGCTAGAACTTTAGACACACGCACAGCTTAACGAAAAAGTGACTGCTATGCCTTTGCCATCGCGTTTTGTAGCGTCGATAACCCAATGCCACCAAGGTTCAATGCGGTCATGTGGAAGGTCTTGATGTCAAAATCGCTACCCTTACGTGCACGGTAGTCACTGAGCACCTGCTCCCAGATGCGCTGACCGATCTTGTAGCTCGGCGCCTGTCCCGGCCAGCCGAAATACCTCATAACTTCAAACTCAACAGATTGCTTTGGCATGTTTACGTTTTGCATCATGAAATCGAGGGCGTATTCATAATCCCATTTGCCTGAACCAGTGAGCTTGTCCTTGCCAAGGTGAACACCCAGGTCGAGCACTACCCTTGCTGCCCTCATTCGCTGGCCATCGAGCATGCCGAGCATATCGGCTGGGTCATCAAGGAAGCCAAGGTCTGCCATCAGGCGCTCGGCATAGAGAGCCCAGCCTTCACCATGGCCGGAGCTCCAAGATGCGAGTCTTCGCCAGTCATTCAGCATGTCCTTTACGTAGACCTGCTGCGCGACCTGCAGGTGGTGACCCGGAACACCTTCGTGGTAGACGGTTGTCTTTTCGCGCCAGGTGTTGAACTCTGTCACACCCTCGGGAACCGACCACCACATCCGCCCCGGCCTTGAGAAGTCATCGGAGGGACCGGTGTAGTAAATAACTCCATGCTGGGTCGGAGCGATCATGCACTCCAGAGTCTTTAGCGGCTCGGCAATGTCGAAGTGCTTGCCAGCAAGGGCTTCGATGGCGTCGTCGGAGACCTGCTGCATCCACTCTTTTAGAGCCTTGGTTCCTTGAAGCTTCTTTGCTGGATCAGTGTCCAGATGGGCAACGACTTCCTGCACCGATGCTCCAGGCAGAATCTGGTTTGCAACAGTTTCTTGTTCGGCAACCACTCGGGCCAGTTCTTCAATTCCCCATTCGTAAGTCTCGTGGAGGTCAACTTTGGTTCCTAAAAAGCGCTGACTCAATAATTGGTAGCGCTCTTCCCCAATTGCATCCACATCGCTTGCTTTTGGAAGAAGATCTTCGCGCAAGAAAGTTTCAAACTTGGCATAACCAGCGGTGGCATTCTTGCTAGCTTCAGAAAGGTCTTTTTTGAGAGACTCAGAGAGTTCACCTTTTTCGGTCTTGGCATTCTTTGCAAAATCGAAAAAGAAGCCGGTTTCTGCGGTGATCTGATTTGCCTGAATGATCACTGCTTCGATTTGGCGCCTGGCGGCGGTGTCGTTTTTGGCCGCCCCAGACCGAAGGGTTTCCATGTAGCCATCTAGAGTCTCGGAAACCTTATTTAGTCTCGTCGTAATGTTCTCCCAGTCCGCTTCCGTTGAAGTTGCCGAGAGGTCAAAGATGTCTCTGATGCCCTGTGCAGGAGATGCAATGTTATTTAGGTCTCTGCTGGTGAGTCCTGCCTCGTGGATCTCTATCTCCAGCTTTAGTGAGCTGTCTAGCGCATCTTTGCTGACCTCGTCAACCGTGTCTACCGGGCTGAGTTTGGAAAGCTCGTTCCTCACAGATGCGAGCTTTGAAAAATAAGCAGCAGCCGCCTCCGGGGAGTAGTCGTCCATTTTGTCTTCATGGCCTGGAATTCCGGCGGAGGTTGCAAATGAAGGCGAGAATTCAGCCAAGTAGGCCGTGAAGTCATTTGATAGCTTGTCGATTTTTGAAACTTCGCGCTTTTGAGACATGGGTTCCCCTTTTTAGGCCGGTTGTTGCTGAGTGATGCAGTGAATTCCGCCACCCCTAGCAAATAATTCTCTTGCGTCTATAAGTACTATTTCCCTGCCTGGATAGCAATCTCTGAGAATTGCCTTGGCTTCCTTGTCGTTTCGGTCATCAAAACTTCCAAGTAAAACTGCGTGGTTGAGCACGTAATGGTTGACGTAGCTGTAATCCACGAAACCCTCATTGTCTTTAAGCGTTTCTGGTGCTGGCAGCGAAACCAGCTCAAGGCCCTTGCGGAAAAACTGATCCCTTACTTCTGCACTGACTAGGTGATCCGGGTGGTTGGGGTTTTTCTGATCGTGGTAAATGACTCTTCCGTCTGGTGCGTAGCAAGCGACGATGTCGACATGGCCTCGAGTTCCAAATTCGTCGTAATCACGGGTCAGTCCACTTTTCAGCCAGACAAAATCATCAACACCAAGTGTTCTTGCCAGTTCATCTTCGACCTCAGACTTAGTCAAGTTAGGGTTTCGACCAGGATCCAGTTGAACGGTTTCGGTAAGCAGAACCTGCCCTTGGCCATTGACATGGATTCCGCCACCTTCATTCACCAGTTCGCTCTTGATCACCTCTATGTCGTAACGGTGAGCGATGGCCGAGGCAATCTTGCTGTCATTTTCATAACTGGCCCAAGACTGTGCGCCCCAGCCGTTGAAGACCCAGTCAACTGCTGCCAGCTTCCCTGTCTTATTCTTTACAAAAGTGGGTCCGCTGTCTCGAATCCAGGCATCGTCTATTTTCTCGATCATCACTTCGATTTCTGAAGAAAGGTACTTGGCAGCAACCTTTTCATCTTCCGGGTGAACGACTGCTGTGACTTTTTCAAATTCTGATGCGGCATTGGCCACATTTGCCCACGTCTTACGCGCAGCGGTTTGCTCGGATTCGGTTTCTCCAAGGGTGTAACCGGAGTGCGGGAAGGCAATAAAAGTGCGCTCGTGCTTTTCCCACTCAGGAGGCATCAAAAATGTCATGGGAGCAATCCCGGGATGCCGCCAAGCTCTCCAGCGCCACTGGCCGAACGCTTGTTTACGAGCTCCTGCGTGAGGCTTGAATAAGTGTCAGGCCTGCGGGTTCCAAAGAATGGAAACAGCTCCAGCCAATCTGCTCGCTGGGAAAGGTCGATCTCGGCGACCAGGACCTCGTCGCCAGATCTCCCAGCCTGAGCCAAAATCCGGCCATAAGGGTCGACTATAAAAGAAGAGCCGTAAAAATCGAGGCGACCCTCGTTGCCCCATCTATTTGGAACCACAATGAAGAGGCCGTTGGCAATGGCGTGACCGACGATTACCTGACGCCATAGTGGCTCGGTGTCAAAATCGGGGTGGTCAGGTTCAGAGCCAATTGCAGTTGGGTAGCAGAGTATGTCCGCTCCACCTAGACCATAGGCCCTTGCAACCTCTGGGAACCACTCGTCCCAGCAGGTTGGCAAGCCAAGCTTGGGGGAACCTGGTAGCGGTATTTCATGGACAGCGTAGGGGTCAGCACTCGGTCCCGGAGCGAAGTACTGGTCTTCGAAGTAGCCCTCTGTTACCGGGATGTGCAATTTATGAGTGGAACCAACCAGCTGGCCCTCGGGCGAGACGATCAGAGCAGTATTCAGCCCACGACCATCTGAAGAATCCTGTGTTTGAAAAACCGATGCGTGAACGTAGACCCCTTGTTTTTGAGCCTGCTCGCTGGCAAATCTCATTGTTGGGCCCGTCATGAGATCCTCTGCAGTCTCCATCGGGGCTCCTGCAGGCAGCTGGTCTGCCGGATACCTCGACAGTGTTAGCTCTGGAAGAAAAACAATCTGGGCACCAGCCCCAGCAGCTTTGGCAATGCCCTCTTCCAGGGCACTTTTATGCTCAGCTGGGTCTTGATAAAACTTCACTTGAACTGCAGCAACCTTGATTGTTGCTCGCTCAGGCTCACGGACGCGAGCGGGGGAACTTAGTGCGGATACTTCGGTTAGCTTCATGTTTTTTTTGACCTCGCTATTCCATCGTGTCCAGGATCCCCACCAAGTCTTCAAAACTGGTGTTCGGATTAACAATTGCAAATCTAGTGTTGGGCTTTCCCTTGTGACTGGAGGGAACCACAAAACCAATCTGCTCATCGAGCAATTTCTTTGACCATTTTTCGTAGTCTTGCAATTCCCAGCCTTCTTTTTCAAAGACCACAACAGATAGTTCTGGCTCGCGCACAAGTTTCAAGCCTGACCTTGAAGTGATCTCTTCAGCAATTTTGTGGGCCAATGCAACGTTGTCAGCTATGGCTGAGCGGTAGGAGGCGATTCCATAGGTTGCCAGCGAGAACCAGAGCGGCAACCCTCTTACTCTTCTGGTGAGGTTGAATGCATAATCCGAAGGGTTCCAATCATCGTTTTTGTTCAAAGTTTCCAGATACTCACCGTGCTGAGTGTGCGACTGTCTTGCCAGCTCAGGATTTCGATAAATAAGGGCGCAGGCATCAAATGGTGCAAAGAGCCACTTGTGGGGATCAACAATGAAAGAGTCGGCTTTTTCTAGCCCTAGAAACTTTGGCTTGAGGTCTTCAACCAGCATTGCCGCGAGTCCGTAGGCGCCGTCGACATGAAACCAGAGCGAGTGCTCCTTGGCGACATCCGCAAGCTCTGCAAGCTGATCGACAATGCCAAAGTTGGTTGTGCCACCGGTTCCGACGAGCGCAAACGGAACTAGGTTTTTGTTCTTCGCCGACTCAATGGCTGCAATTGCCGCTGAGCCAGAGAGCGAACCTGTGGCAGAGGCGTCGCCTGTCACGACCGTGACGCCCATGACTTTTGCAACTGACTTCACCGATGAGTGGGCTTCTGAGCTACAGATGATTGCCCAGTTTTGTTTGCCCAAAGCCTTTTCGGCTTCGTCTCTTGCCACCACGAGAGCCGACAGGTTTCCCAAAGTGCCGCCCTGCACAAAAACCCCACCGGCACCAGCTGGTAGGCCAGCCTCTTTGGCTATAAATTCAAGAACTTGGTTCTCGGCAAAAACCGCTCCAGCTCCTTCGGTCCATGAACCGCCATAAATCGAACTTGCCGAAACCACCAGGTCAAAAAGGGTTGCTGCTTCGGTGGGTGCCGCTGGGATAAAGGACAGAAAGTTCGGGTGATCCGTGGAGATTGTTGCGGGAGCAAGTGTCTCTTCAAACATAGAAAGCGCGGCTGTACCACCCATGCCGCTTTCAGTAATGGTGTTGCCCGCCAAAGCAAAAAGTTCTGCTGGCGACTTAGGGCCATCTAGGGGGACCGGGTCCATAGCCATTCGTTCGGCTGCGTACTTATAGATGGCATCCCGAAGCTCGCTATCCGCGCCAGCCTGATGCATTTCTTGAGTCACCCGGTGACCTCCTCGTCAGCCACAACTCTAGCCAATGGGGCCCTTGTGAAAGTGGTCAAAGACGATGTTAGTTCTAGTGGTTGCCACCGATGCGTTGTTGCTTAGCTGATCCAGAACAAACTCCCTGGCTGCATCTGAATCGGCAACTGCAATGTGAACAATGAAATCTTCGGCACCACCGAGGAAAAACACCTGTATCACCTGCGGATGTTCACGCATCGCTTTCATAAAAGAGGCCAAGTTAGCCCTGGCTCCTGCTCTCAAGGTGACAGAAATAAGCGCTTGCAGCTCAAGCCCGAGCGCCTCCGGTGCAATCTCGGCGGCGAAGGATCGGATTACGTTTTGCTTGACGAGGTTTCTAACTC
>Ga0209138_1004009_pt1 | contig 10134 bp, 7 predicted proteins | sample SaaInl3SG_22_DNA_FD_184645 | JGI IMG/M metagenome (GOLD analysis project Ga0209138, IMG submission 184645) | Marine microbial communities from expanding oxygen minimum zones in the Saanich Inlet - ESP_153SG_22_DNA (SPAdes) (version 2) | ecosystem: Environmental > Aquatic > Marine > Intertidal... | reverse complement strand
TTAATGATCTTGGCTAAGATAAGGCAAGAATACGGGTTGCTCGAGAGGTTGCTCGGCAGGTTTAAATCATTGTTATTTCTTTTGATTTCTTTTTACTTTTTTATAACATTATAACCATTATACTACTGATTAACAATTACTTATATTAAATTGTAGTAAAATGAAATAAACCTAAAATTCACCTGGAGGTACCACTTTTTAACCCTTTAAATCAATGATTTAGAGGGTTTTATGTTTTTATCAATTTATATGTGTACACTATGGTGTACATTTTTATGGTTCTTTTTTGTATATTGGGTACTCAATGTATACAAAATGACTATAAAATTACTTCCTCATTTTAGAAAAAATAAATCCTCTTATGAAAACAATGATGAAATCTATTTTATCATAAGAGTCTTTGTTGATGGTAAACGAATGAACATTTCTACAGGTATAAAAATTCGTTATAAAAATTGGATTGAAAATTGGTTAAACACTCAAAAGAAAAACCCAATAAGTTCTAAAGAAGAAAACCATCAAGAAAAGAATCTACTATTAAAATCAAAACTTAAAGAAATATCTGATATCGTTTTTGAAATTGAAAGAAATGGAGGAATACCAACAACCGATTTAATAAAAACTCATCTAAGAACTGACAAGATTCAAAAAAGAAAGAAATCACTTTCTGATGTTCACTTTTTGATTCTACTTGAAAAATATAACTATTGGATTACCTCTGAAGAATATAAGATATTAACTCAAAATTCAGATTCATACATCAGAAGTGTGATAGGTTCCATTAAAGATTTAATACGTTTCACTAATATTTTTGAACAAAGAGAAAGGATTCAATTAACTACCGAAGATATCGATACAACTTTTGTAACTGGGTTAATTAAATTTTGTGACAAGAGAGGTTTACAACCTTCTACCATAAAGAAAAGATTAAAAGTATTAGTATCTTTTAGTAAATGGGTTAAAGATAAAATCGGAATTACATTTACTATTCCTATCCCTAAAAAAGTATTTAGAGATTTTGAAAAAGAAATAATTTTTTTAACACGAGAGGATATTGTTCGGTTAGTGAACTTCAAAGATTTTGATTACTCTAATGAAAACCATCTAAATTACAAGAATAAAGGTACTCTTCACTACATGAAGAATATTACCACTAAAAGAAAAAAAGAATACTCAATTGTAACTTCTTACGAAGTATATAAAGATATGTTGTTGTTTTTATGTGGAACGGGAATGAGATTCGGTGATATGATAAAACTTAGAGTTGATGATAAAGAGTTTGATTCTAAAGATAGAATGAGAGGTGAAATCAAATATCAATCAGAAAAAACCGAAAGGATAACAAGAGTTCCATTGAATAGATTAACGATGGAAATCTTTAATAAATACTCAAAAGGTAAAGGTAAAGAAGACTATCTATTTCCTCGAACAAACAAAAGTAATCCAATTTCCAACACTAAATTCAATAAACATATTAAAGAAATTTGTAGAGAAGTTGGATTAAATAGAGGGGTGAAATCACCTCAATATAATCTTGATAGAACCATCGTAAAAGGAACAGATATCTCGGTGAATTTGTATGAAAAAGTTTCTTCTCATATTGGAAGAAAAACATTTATAAGAGAACAAATTGAGAGTGGAACTCCACCCCGGATTATAATGAGTATGACTGGACATAAATCTCAAAAGGTTTTTGATGGATATTACAACATTCTAAAAGGAGATAGAATGAAAAATAATGATAAAATATTCAGTACAAATCTAAAAGATGACAAATCAGAAGAATCTTCTGGAATATCAAAACATCAAGAGGAACAATTGACTAAATACAAATCTCTATTCGATAGTGGATTACTCCCAAAAGAAGTTTTTTTAGAAGAAGTTAGAAAGATAATTAAATGATTCACAATCAGATACAATCTACCCTCCCCCAATTATTAATAATTTTAACAGATTTTAGATTTAAAATAAGAAAGATTATTTTTACGTGGAATAAGAAAGAAAAAAATGAAAAAACTTTTAATTATCTTTTTTATAACACCTCTTTTATCTTATTCTCAGAAGGTATACTCCGTTAAGTATTCTAACCAATCTGATGTAAAGGTTTATGTAGTTGATTATGAAAATCAATGTGATTTAAAAGTGTTTAAAGTTGATTATCCTAATCAAGTGGATGATAATAAAGGTTTGTGGTACTTTGTAGATTATCCTAATCAATCCGATAAGAAGATATTCTTCGTTGATTATCCCAACCAAAGTGATTTAAAGATATTCTTTGTAAAATACAAGAACCAATCAGGTTGGAGAAATAAATCCAAACAACACTTGATGTATTAAATGTAAAGAATACTTCCCTATCAAATTACTTAGAAGAAAAAAATTGACTCCGATATAAAAACGGGTCAGACCACCATTTTAGAAAAAAGTAATTCTCTCAGTTACAAGAAACCTCCTATTCCATTGAACTTGCACAAGAATATATTCTTCAATATATTCGTTTTATGAAAGTAAACATCTCTAAACTATCTCATCATCCTAAAAATCAAGAAATCTATGATTTATCTTCTATTGAAGAATTAATGGAGAGTATTTCTGAAGTGGGTTTACTACAACCAATAGTTATCGACCAATATTTTCAAATTATAAGTGGTAATCGAAGGTTTGAATCTATTAAACGATTGGGTTGGGATGAGGTTGAAGTGATTAAAAGAGAGGTTAAAGATGGAGATGAAGAATTATTATTAATTCATTACAACAAACAACGAATTAAGAGTTTTAAAGAACTTATCAATGAATACCTAATACTTGATAGATATTATAGAAAAGGACAAGGGAGAAGAACGGATTTAACTTCTGTTAAATCTAACAAAGGTTCTTCAAGAGATATGGTTTCTAAAGAATTAGGGATTTCTTCTTCTCAGTTAAGAAGATTAGTATTCATCCATAAAAACAAACCAGAATATATTGAACTTTTAGATAAGGGTATATTAACCGTTAATCAATCTTATCTTCAAATTCAGAGAGAAATTAAAGAAAGAGAATCTAAGGAACCTACTCCTTCAAAATCAGAAGGTTTGGTAAAATCGAATTGGAGGTTTTATCAGAAATCCTCTGATGATATGTGTGAACTAAATGATGGTGAAGTTCAAACTATTTTTACTTCTCCCCCTTATTGGAATAAAAGAACCTATTCTGAAGAGAAAGGTTTAGGGAATGAAAAAACCTCAGAGGAATTTGTAATAAATCTATCAGAACACCTTAGAGATTGTAAACGAGTATTAAATGATAGGGGAAGTTTCTTTCTTAATTTAGGGGATACTTTTTACAATGGAAATCTCCAAAATGTTCCTCATAGAGTAATACTAAAACTTCAAGAACAAGGATGGATTCTTAGAAATACAATTATCTGGTCTAAAACAAATCCAAAACCCTCTTCATCAAAATCAAATCTAACACCATCTTATGAGTTTATATTCCATTTAGTAAAAACAATGGAGTACGACTATTATCCAACTCTAACAAAACTCTCAGATAAAACCAAACCATCACTTCCACCAAGACATAGAAGTGTAAATGGAGATTATTCAAAATCAGTTACACCATACTTACCGAATGTAAACGGAAAGAATATGGGAGATTATTGGAATGAAGATATTGTGAGAACCTCGGTTGCAAATCAAAAACTAAATATCCAAGGAGAACACCCTGCACCATTTCCCGAAGAGATTATAACTATACCTATTCTTCAAACTTCAAAAGAATCTCAATTGGTGTTAGACCCATTTATGGGAAGTGGGACAACTGGAAGGGTTTGTGATAAGTTAAAGAGAAATTTTATTGGATATGATTTACAGATGTTTTAAAAAAACGATAACCTATCAAATAAATGATAGGTCATCAGTTTCAAATAATCACTTTTCTTTTTCAGTTAAAATTTATAATAGTTTTTAAATCACTTTAATCATATTGATAAAATTTTATTTTTTTATAAATCTACGAACTAATTGTCCCCTTATATCAGTGAATTTTATTAGATAAATACCACTTTTAAGATTACTAACATCTATTTTAGATGATATCATTTTTGATAATACTAACTTACCTAATAGAGTATAAATTGAAACTTTAGTTTCCTTCTGTAATCCTTGAATGATTAATTTATCATCTACAGGATTTGGATATATTGAAACATTTATTAAATTTTGGTCATTCACTCCAAGAGACGAATCTGGACAAGTACCCCAAACAGGTTTATTACTATCCGTTAAAGGTGAACCATTACTAAAAGATTCTGGTTCTGAATTAATATTGGAAACACACCATCCTGATAGGTTTTGATTGAAAGAAGATCCAAAAAACATACCCGCCATCCCTGTAACATTACTCACATTCCAAGAACTAATATCTTGATTAAATGGAGTATTTCTAAACATATTACTCATATCGGTCATACTTTCTACATTCCAAGAACTGATATCTTGATTAAAGTCAGTCCCATGAAATAAACCACTTGCAGATGTTACATTACTAACATCCCAAGAACTAATATCTTGATTAAATTTACCTTCAACAACCACAGATCCATTTCCATCAACATTAGAAAACATAGCTGTCATATTAGTTACTTTACTAACATTCCAAGAACTAATATCTTGATTAAATGGTGTTCCTCGGAACATACTACTCATATTGGTAACATTACTCACATTCCAAGAACTAATATCTCCATTAAATTGAGTTTTTCTAAAAAATAAATTAGACATATTAGTTACATTACTTACATCCCATTCTGTAATAGGACCATACCCACTATCATTACACAATCCAGTGACAGGATGTGTGGATAAACACGTATTTACAGCGTCTTGAATATTAGAATCTGTAATAGGAGTTGGAGTGGTATTATCTGGACAAGTACCCCAAACAGGTTTATTACTATCCGTTAAAGGTGAACCATTACTAAAAGATTCTGGTTCTGAATTAATATTGGAAACACACCATCCTGATAGGTTTTGATTGAAAGAAGATCCAAAAAACATACCCGCCATCCCTGTAACATTACTCACATTCCAAGAACTAATATCTTGATTAAATGGAGTATTTCTAAACATATTACTCATATCGGTCATACTTTCTACATTCCAAGAACTGATATCTTGATTAAAGTCAGTCCCATGAAATAAACCACTTGCAGATGTTACATTACTAACATCCCAAGAACTAATATCTTGATTAAATTTACCTTCAACAACCACAGATCCATTTCCATCAACATTAGAAAACATAGCTGTCATATTAGTTACTTTACTAACATTCCAAGAACTAATATCTTGATTAAATGGTGTTCCTCGGAACATACTACTCATATTGGTAACATTACTCACATTCCAAGAACTAATATCTCCATTAAATTGAGTTTTTCTAAAAAATAAATTAGACATATTAGTTACATTACTTACATCCCATTCTGTAATAGGACCATACCCACTATCATTACACAATCCAGTGACAGGATGTGTGGATAAACACGTATTTACAGCGTCTTGAATATTAGAATCTGTAATAGGAGTTGGAGTGGTATTATCTGGACAAGTACCCCAAACAGGTTTATTACTATCCGTTAAAGGTGAACCATTACTAAAAGATTCTGGTTCTGAATTAATATTGGAAACACACCATCCTGATAGGTTTTGATTGAAAGAAGAGTTAAAGAACATACCTGCCATATTGGTAACATTACTCGTATCCCATGAACTAATATTTTGATTAAAAGGAGTGTCTCTGAACATATTACTCATATCAGTAACCTTACTCACATCCCAATAATTTACATTTTGATTGAAAGAGGATGCTCTATTAAACATTCCACTCATAGTAGTCACATTGCTTACATCCCAATAAACTATATCTCCATTGAAAGTAGTTTTGTCTTTAAATGTATTACTCATATCAGTAACACGACTCACATCCCAATCTGACATAACACCATAATCACTTCCACTACATAACCCATCTTCAGGGTTTGTACTCAAACAAGTATTTATAATAGTTTGAAAATTATTATTAGTGATTGGACAAGTACCCCAATCGGGTTTATTATTTTCCGTCAGTGGTGAGGAAACACTAAAGTTTCTTGGCTCTGAATCAATATTTGAAACGCACCAACCTGATAAATCTTGATTGAAAGAATTTGCAGTCCGAAACATACCTCCCATAGAAATAACATTACTCACATCCCAAGAACTTAAATCTTGATTGAAAGAGCTTGCAGCATAAAACATGTGTTCCATACTGGTCACATTACTCACATCCCAATTGGATATATCACCATTGAATCCAGATGATTTAAACATTTCATTCATATAAATCACACTACTCACATCCCATTGATTTATATTTCTATTAAAAACAACAGCATTAGAAAACATATACATCATATTGGTCACACTACTCACATCCCAAGAACTTAAATCCCTATTGAACGATCTTGCATTATTAAACATATAAGACATATCAGTAACACGACTCACATCCCAAGAACTTAAATCCCCACCGTTCCAACTTGCCCCATCGAAAACTCTTGCATTAACAAACATATAAGACATGTTAATCACATTACTCACATCCCAAGAACTCAAATCCCCATTGAAAGAGGATGCATTATAAAACATGTGTTCCATATTGGTTACATTACTCACATCCAAATTGGATATATCACCATTGAAAGAGGATGCATTATTAAACATATATCTCATATTAGTTACACTACTTACATCCCAAGAACTGATGTCTCCATTAAAATTAGTTTTGTCTTTAAATGTATTACTCATATCAGTAACACGACTCACATCCCAATCTGGCATTGATCCATACTTACTTTCACTACACATTCCATTTACAGGATTGGTAGACAAACAAGTGTTTACAGCTTCTCGGAAATTATTGTTTGTTATGAGTAAATTTGGACAAGTATTCCAAACAGGTTTATTATTTTCACTCAATGATGAGTTAAGACTAAAAAAACGTGGTTCTGAATCAAAACTTGAAACACACCAACCTGATAAATCTTGATTGAAAGAGGATGCATCTAAAAACATACCATACATATCAGTCACATCACCCACATCCCAAGAACTCAAATCCCCATTGAAAGAGGATGCATTATTAAACATATATCTCATATTAGTAACACTACTCACATCCCAAGAACTAATATCTCCGTTGAATTGAGATTTCCCAGAAAATAAATTAGACATATTAGTTACGTTACTAACATCCCAATCAGTGATGGGACCGTATTCACTATCATTACACAATCCAGTAATAGGATGTGTAGATAAACATGTATTTACAGCATCTTTTATATTAGAATCTGTAATTGGGGTTTGTGAATTAACAATTATTGTAGTTAGAAATAATAATAATGTGAAAAATAATTTCATTTTTTGTTTTTTTAATAAAAATATTTTATTTTTTAGTTTTATTGAAAAAAATTAGTTGCAACTAAAAAAGATTACTTTTTTTATCAAGACAAATTTGACTATTTTTATAAAATGAAATTAATCCTGATATTTCTTTTTTCTTTTCAATCAATTCAAATTCCTATTGATTATTATTTTGACTCTTCAGAGTCAATTATACACATTCTGTATAAAAATAAAATAGAACAATATACTTTAGAAAATGATGTTGAGTTAATCTCTTCAAAAGAAATTAAGAACTCATCTGAGTATGATTTATCAAAATTTAAATTTGTAAATGAATATACTTTATCTAGTAGATTAGGGGGTTCTATTCTTAAAATCAAAGGAGATTCTATTTTCAGAATAGACAATTCTTATGAACATAAAATGCAAATAGGATCTTTAGAGTTTATAAGAAATGACACTATTTTTAGATATGGAGGTTATGGTTTTTTTGAAAATAGAAACTTTTTTACTTTTTATGATAAAGAGGTTAATGGATGGGAATCTCTTGATATTAATGGAGATATTATACCAGAAAGAATCTCTGATTTTATTTATCATTTTAATAAAGATAAATTATATATCTCTGGAGGGTATACATTTGATAAATTTAAAAAAGCTGTAAAATATCCAAACTTAAAAACGTATCTCTTTGATTTTAATTCAAAAGAATGGTCTGTAATTGGTGATTTAAACACATCTGTTTTTAACAGTATTTATTTTCCCTTAGATGAAAATAGTCTTATTAATTTTACAGATGGAATGATTCATATAATGGATTTTAAACAAAATTTAATTAAAAAATTCTCTTCTAATCCCATATCAAGAAAAATTGAATCCTCCTTTTTTAAACCATTTATTAATAAGAATAATGTTGTTTATTTTGAGTTGGAAAATGATGTGTTAAATATTAAATCAACACCCTTAGGAGAGTTTATTTCAAATCTAAAAAGTACTGAAAATAAAAGAATTTATGGTGTTTCCTATTGGTTGTATTCATTAATTATTTTGATACTTGTAATTATACTTTTATTATACGTAGTATTTAAAAAGTTTGTCAATAAAATTATAAAGATTGGAGATGTATTTTTCTATAACTTGAAGAAAATAAAACTAAATGAGAAAGAGAAAGTTATTTTTAATCTATTATATAAATCTTCTAAAATAAGAAAGAGTGTTGAGAATAGAATTATAACCGAATTTTTTGAGGACAGAACTCTTAATTATGGAACGATTAATAGAAGAAAAAATGAATCAATTAAAACATTAAATAACAAAATAAAAGTATTCTTAAATACAAATAAAGAAATTATAGTAAGAACAAATTCTCCGATAGATAAAAGAGAAATCAATTATTCTATAAACTTAGATTTCTTGTAGATTATATATTTGGTTGTTATAAACTAACTTCTGTTAGATTTAACATAAGTTACACTATCAATCTTCTCCAGTTAAAAAAAATTATTCCGATATAAAAACGGGTCAGACCACCATTTTAGAAAAAAGTATTTTCCACAGTTACAAGAAACCTCTCATTCCCAATTTTAGAGTATACTTCATTTTACTAATCTCATTTTGTGAATTTACACTCAATATAGTTGTATATATTAATATATTTTCGTAAATTAAGGGTATATAATTATTAATCCTAATATTGAGAATTATGAAAGTATTTCTATCGAGAGTTTCAACGGATGAACAAAGTGAATTAAGACAGATTCAAAATGTGGAGGGATTTGATAAGGTTATCATTGATAAATGTAGTGGATTAATTCCTCTATGGGAACGACCAAACATTATTAAAAACAAAATTAAGAAGTTAGTTGATAACGGAACTATCAAACATATTGAGGTTCACTCTATCGATAGATTAGGAAGGGATACACTTTCGGTATTATCTGTATGGAAAGAACTGACTGATAAAGGGGTAAGAGTTGTTTGTAGAAACCCAAACTTCCAAAACCTAAATGATTCAGGTGAAAAAGATTACTTCTCTGAATTATTATTGAACATTCTTTCTACTATGAGTTCATTTGAGAAATCAATGATTAAATCTCGACAAATGGAAGGGATTCGTATCACTCAAAAAACGAATCCAGAAAAATATAGTGGAAGAAAACAAAACACTAAAGAATCAACTCTTAAATTCTTAACCAAACATTCTAAAGTGGTTGAGTATTTAGAAAGAGGAATGAAAGGTGTTGAAGTTTCTAAACTTTGTGATGTTTCTCTTAATACAATTACTAAGGTTAAAAAGAAACTACAACTTCAAGAAAAAGTATATGAGTAAGAAGAAGAAACAAAATAGAAAAATCAGAGATAGTTATGGAACAATTACTCTGAAGGAATTAATTGATAGAGGTGAGTGTTCTCCATTTCATCACTTAAGTGATGGAAATTATATCGGAGGGTTAACAATACCTAATTCGACTGGAATTGAATAAGAAAATAAAACTTTTAATCAATCAACAAAGAAACCTTATTTCTCTAACTGATAAAGTAATCATAATTCTTTTATTCTTCATAGTATATCAAATAGTGATTCAATCTTATTTTTATACTGTAGTTATTTTTGAATTACACTAAGGTGTGATTTTGTTTCATTTGATTTTCCCACTCTAATAAATCCGTTTTCCTGATGTATTTTTTATGAGATGATATTTCTATT
>Ga0209138_1004003_pt1 | contig 10145 bp, 9 predicted proteins | sample SaaInl3SG_22_DNA_FD_184645 | JGI IMG/M metagenome (GOLD analysis project Ga0209138, IMG submission 184645) | Marine microbial communities from expanding oxygen minimum zones in the Saanich Inlet - ESP_153SG_22_DNA (SPAdes) (version 2) | ecosystem: Environmental > Aquatic > Marine > Intertidal... | reverse complement strand
ACGTTGAGCTTACAAGGGTAATAAGTGGAGTCGGAGGGTTTCGAACCCTCGTCCAAACAAGGAATAATCGAGCTTTCTACATGTTTATCTTACAATTAATTTTCGATAAGTAGCTGACCATAAGCAATCCACTACAAACTTATTCTTTTTAGTTTCGCACATCCATCAAGACTTTGGATGCACTAGTTTAACAAACTTGATACCCAATTGCAATGAACAGTTAAACGGGGATTCATTGCTGGGCAGTTAGTCGGTCCAATATTATGGAGCGATTAAGGTAACAGAACCTGGTTCTGGTTACGCAGCTAACGCGTAGTTGTTTTCTCCAATTAAATGGAATGAATATTTTGATTTAGGGAGCTAACATTCAATACTCCACATGCTTACTGGACTAATTCATCTCGCTGTCAAATCCAGTCGACCCCATAGATAGGTCACTAAATTACTCAAATGATTTGTGAAACACCTATAATTTTGAGAATATATTCATTGTTTTAATCCCCAATAAAGACCATAGAGAATAATAGCAGAAGTAATTGTGCCTTGACGATAAAGAAAATGATAGTGGCCCAACCCAATTTTTTAAGATGTTTCTTTTTCATTTTTATCTCTCTCTTATTTTAATCCACTAATTGTTATGAAATGCCAACAACTTGTGTAATTTTGAAAACAAATTTATTTCATCTTTAAACCAATTTCTATGATTTTGGTCATACACAACAAGAATAGTTATTATGTCGTTTATCTCCGAGTTTTTTAAAAATAAGTCTGAAATTGGTGCTGTTGCTCCAAGCAGTAAGTTTTTGGGAAAGAAAATGTATGGCGGAATTGATTTTTCGAAAGTGAAATGTATTGTTGAATTTGGTCCTGGTACGGGAGTGTTTACGAAAGAGATTTTAAAAAGAATGAATCCTGAAGCGAGTATGATTGTTTTCGAAACCAATCCAAGTTTTTATGAAAAATTAAAGAAGGAAATAAAGGATGAAAGGGCTTTGATATTGAATGAGAGCGCTGAAAAAATTGGGGAATATCTTTCGTTAAAAAATCATGAGAAAGCAGATTATATTATTTCTTCTTTGCCATTGACTGTGTTTCCAAAGAAGTTGAAAGAGAATATATTAAAATCCGCAGTTGAAAATTTAAGTGAGAAAGGTCAGTATATTCAGTTTCAGTATTCATTAAATGCACACAAGTTACTAAAGGAAAATTTTGGTTCAGTAAAGCTGGCTTTTTCGCTTATTAATGTGCCGCCCGCCTTTGTATACAAATGTTCATTGTAAAAAGGTTAATCGTTTTGCTTGAATCCACCTCACCACTTTATTCCAATTTTTCCTGTCGATTTTCGGCTTGCAAGTAAGTCATGAGCTTTGGTTATTTCGGTTACGGGAAATTCGCCACCCGAGATAGGTTTAATGCAAGGATTCTCTTCCATTAAAGAAATTACCGCCTTCATACATTCGCTAATTACATTGGGTTTTACATCCCCCACGGTGAGCATGTTTACTCCCAATATTCCGGACGATTTACCAAGTAGTTTCAGTGGTTTTACCTTTGGGGTTTTTCTTAAAAGCCCCAACAGAGTGAATAAGTTTGGTTTTTTTCCAGAGATACTAGCCGCACCGTAATTAATTAATCTGCCACTAACAGATAATATCCTAAAATCTTCCTTGATCGATTCGCCACCAATTGAATTAAAAATCACATCTGCTTTTATGCCTTTTGATAATTTCAAGAATTGCTCGTGATAATCAGAATTTGATAGGTTTATTGGAAAATCAACTCCATTATTTCGTAAATAATCCATTTTTTCGTTTGAGCTAGTTAATCCATAAACTTCGCACCCCTTGGCTTTTGCTATTTGGGTAAGAGCAGTTCCAACTCCTCCTGCTGCGGCATGTATGAGAACTTTGTCACCTTTGTGCAAATTGGTTATATATTGACTGGAATAATAGGCCGTGCAATACTGAGTGGCTATTGCAGTTGCCTCTGGAATAGACCAATTACTTGGGATTTCGGCAATGGCAGAAATTTTTGTTTTGGCAAATTCGGCATAACCGCCAAATCGTGTTAATCCAACCACTCTTTTCCCAATCCAATTTTCGTTTTCGTGTGGAGCAACTTGCTCTACAATTCCTACCACATCATAGCCCAATACACAAGGAAGTGGTGGAGCTCCTTTGTATAGTCCTTGTCTGGCCATTACATCGGCATAGTTAAGTCCAAATCCTTCGCAACGAATCAAAACCTCGCCTGGTTCAAGGATAGGCTTCATTATTTCTCTTGCTTCAAAATTATTTTTTTCTTTTCCGTATTCTGTCAAAAAAACAGCTTTCATTTTCTCTGCCATAAGGTTGTGTCAATTAAATTTGATTGCTTTTACTGGTTTTATATTAGCAATGAATAAGGAGGTCAAGAATAATATCATGAGAGCAAGAACCACCGTAATAAGATTTATTAAAATAAATTCCTTCCATTCAAATCCCAAGGGGACTTTCGATAAATAATATTTGTCTTGCGGAAGTGTTAAAAACCCAAAAACTGATTGCAACCAAATGAGTAAAAATGCAATCACATTCCCCAAAACAATCCCTCGAGCCAGAATAAATCCTCCTAACTTGATAAAAACTCGCTGTACAACAATATCGCGCGACCCAAAAGATTTCATTATTCCAATGAAACTAATTTTTTCAATAATAATAACAAGGAGCAAGGCGGCAATGTTTATTACCGCCACCATTATCATCAATACAATAATGATAATAGCATTGGTATCCAATACGTTTAACCAACCAAAAATTTCACTTTGCAAATCCGTGATTTTAGAAATTTTTTGAAATGGATCTGTCACAAAATTTAGTTCCTTTTCCATCTTTTCTAGGTTGTCAAAATTTTTCAAATAAATTTCGTAACCACCTACAAAATCTGAATGGCTTCCACCGGTAGTTGTAAGAATAGTCTTGATGCTGCCGTTAGCCCCTGTGTAGAGCCTTGTTGAGTCGTTCAAGGATTCATATTCAAACTCCCCAGAAGCAGTGATGCACTCGTTGTTCGCGGAATTTACTTCTATTTTGAGCCAAGCAGTATCGGCAATAGAAACTGGTTCGGATTGAAGGGTAACTGTATTTATGGCGTAGTCATTCGTGATAACTCTAATGACCGTGTCTTTATTTGCGCAAAACTCAATTGTGTTACTATGTGTTGGTTTTTTGTTGTTGAATTGATGAAGGTAATTTTCGTTTCCGCCAATGGAGTTAGTCGAAATTTTAACCTGATCGTTTACAGGCAAAGTCTCAAGAAAAAGAGAGGTTGAAATCCCCCAATTGTTTAGCTTTTGGATATGTTGAATGTCTGCAAATACAAATTGGTTGTCGAATTCTTCCAAACCGGTTTCATAAATTCCCGCAATAACAAAGGACTTGGTGATAGGTTTTTTACCATTAAAAAAATAACCTCGAATCCTTTCGTTCACCTCTAGTTTTAATCTTTTTTTAAGGTAATTTGAAATAAGAATACTGTCGTTTGGTTCTGAAGAAAGAGCGCTAAATGATTTGCCTTCCAATAGTTTAGAGTTCAAAAACTCCCAGGAGAAATCTGTGTTTATTCCTTTAAATATTATTCCTTCAATGTCTCTATTTATCTTAGTTTCGGTGTCGTATATTACGGTATCGGCATTGGATTGTAGAATACCTGCTTTGGTGGCAAAAGTTTGGATATGCGCTACGCCAGGCAAGTTTCGCACTCTCTCTTGGTAAGCATTAGAAATTTGGACAAGGGAGGTTTCTAAACTAAAATTTGTTCCACCAGCGGTAACCTGAAGGTGAGAAGAAAAATTAACCACTTTGTTCTTGATTTCTCTTTGAAATCCTCTCACAATAGAAATAGAAATAAGCATAACTAGCATACTTATTGTAATACTCACAATAGCAACTTTGATTATCGGTTTGGAAAATTTATTTCCCGTGCTCAGTTCTTTTCTAAGTTTATTTGAAATAAATTTGCTTACCAATGTTTGAAGTGTTAAAATTATTGTTTGTTAAAACTACACAAATTATGAGTATTCGTCCCCTCCTTATTTTTACTTTTTTATTCTTTTTCTCCGTAATAGGTATTAATCAAAATTCTCATTTTTCCACACAATTTAAAACTAACCTGACAATAGGAGCCGAAAGATTACCACTTTATTTGCCAAAACTAGAAGGAAAACGAGTTGGAGTAGTGGCGAACCAAACCTCTGCTATTGGTGCCACTCATTTAGTCGATACGCTACTTTCGTTAGGTGTTTTGGTCAAGAAAGTATTTTCTCCAGAGCATGGTTTTAGAGGAAAAGCCGATGCGGGAGAATACGTAAGTTCTTCCAAAGACCGAAAAACAGGTTTACCGATAGTGTCGCTTTATGGTTCAAATAAAAAGCCTTCGGTACAACAAATTCAGGATTTGGATGTGTTGATTTTTGATATCCAAGACGTAGGAGCAAGGTTTTACACCTATATTTCTACCCTGCATTATATCATGGAAGTAGCTGCTGAAAACGACAAAGAGGTAATTGTGTTGGATCGTCCCAACCCCAACGGATTTTATGTGGATGGCCCCATACTAAAAAAAGGTTTTGAATCATTTGTTGGAATGCATCCGATTCCGGTGGTGCATGGATTGACAGTGGGCGAATTGGCCAAAATGATTAATGGGGAAAAATGGCTAAAAAATGGGGTTAGTTGCAACTTAACAGTGGTTTCTTGTTTGGATTATTCGCATTCGGATTTTTATAAATTGCCCATAGCTCCTTCGCCAAATTTACCCAATATGTCTTCCATATATTTGTATCCATCTTTGTGTTTTTTTGAGGGTACTTCCGTGAGTGTGGGAAGAGGGACTGAGCTTCCCTTCCAAATAATTGGTTCTCCATTTATAGATTCTGGTTCTTATGAATTTGTTCCCAAATCTATTGTTGGTGCTTCTAGTCCGAAGCACGAAGGAAAAAACTGTATAGGTTACAACCTCAGTACTTTTGGTTTGTTGTACGTGCGAAATACCAAAGGATTGTATTTACATTGGCTAGTTGGAATGAATGAAAAAACGAATGGTAATTATATAACAAGAGCAAGTTTTTTTGATAAACTGGCTGGTACAGATCAATTAAGAAAACAAATTGAAAAAGGTACCTCCATAGAAATGATAAAGCAATCTTGGCAAAAGGATTTGAATTCATACAAAATTATGCGAGCTAAGTACTTGCTTTATTCCGATTTTGAATAGAAGCGTTTGGTTAAAAAAATTGCACAAATTATCCTTTTAAACTCACAGAAATATACTAATTTTACTACATGAGCGAATTTGTAGTTTCAGCAAGAAAATATAGACCCAATACATTTGAGAGTGTAGTTGGTCAAGAATCAATTACTTCTACCTTAGAAAACTCGATAAAAACAGGTCAAATGGCTCAAGCCTACTTGTTTTGCGGGCCTCGAGGTGTAGGGAAAACTTCTTGCGCTCGAATTTTTGCCAAAATAATCAACCAAGATTCTCTGGGTGAAAATGAAGATTTATCTTTCAATATTTTTGAACTGGATGCTGCTTCAAATAACTCGGTAGAAGACATCCGATACATCACCGACCAGGTGAGGATTCCACCTCAGGTAGGAAAGTACAAAGTCTACATCATAGATGAGGTACACATGCTGTCGAGTGCGGCATTTAATGCGTTTTTGAAAACTCTGGAAGAACCACCACCGCATGCTATATTTATTCTTGCCACGACTGAAAAGCACAAAATAATTCCTACCATTTTGTCGAGGTGTCAGGTATATAACTTTAATAGAATTAAGGTGGTGGATATGGTTTCCCATTTAGAGAAAATCGCTCAGAAAGAAGAGATTTCTTACGAAAAAGAAGCGCTTTACGTCATTGCAGAAAAAGCCGATGGAGCTTTGAGAGATTCCTTGTCTATTTTTGACCAAATAGTTAATTTCTCCAATAGAAATATAACTTACGACTCGGTAATTCAAAACCTAAATGTGTTGGATTACAACTATTATTTTAGGATTGTTGATTCCATCAATAAACACAATATTTCCGATTGCCTTCTAGCCCTGGATGAGATACTCAATAATGGATTTGATGGGCATCATTTTATGACAGGATTAGGAAGTCATTTTAGAGATTTATTAGTATCAAAAAGTCCAGAAACGGTGAAGCTCTTGGAGGTAGGAGAGAACGTAAAAGAAAAATACTTGCAACAAAGCGTAGAAACAAGTGCACGAACTCTTGTAAAAGGCCTCGAGATTATTTCGGATGCCGATACCCACTACAAGGCAAGTAAGAATCAACGATTACTAGTCGAATTAACTTTGATAAAATTAAGCTCACTTGGACAAAGTGAGCAAAAAAAAAATCTAGAAACTAAAGACAATTCTACCGAATCACTTTCATCAAATAAATTGATTGAGGTAAAAATAGAAACCTTTGATAAAGTAGATAATGCAGGTTCGGTTCCTGAACAAAAAACTGATTCTCTTTCAAGTACCAAGACAGCCAATCCAATAGAAGTAAAGAAGGAGTTTAATTCAACTGAGGCTCCAAAGGAGGTGATTGAATCAAAGCCTATCCAAAAGAATAAAAGTTTTTCGGGTTTCTCCATTAAACAAACTTTAGAAAAAAAACAAGAGCTTGCCGAAGAAGAGGAAAGGAAAGACAAAGATCCATTTACTTACGAAAGCTTGATGGAAAAGTGGCTCGAATACGCAACTAAAGCCAATGATAAAAACAAAAAAACGTTGCACACAGCACTTACCACAAATTCTCCAGAACTAAAAGAAGGTTTTACAATAGAACATGTGCTGGATAACAAAACATTGTTCGACAATTTCAATAGAGAAAAACAAACGTTTTTGGATTTTCTAAAAAAGGAATTAAACAACTACTCGATTCAACTTCAGGCAAAATTGATTAAAAACGAAAAGGCCGAAGTATTTTTGTACACCGACAAGGAAAAATTTTTGAAATTGGCAGAAACAAAACCCGAACTTCTTTATTTAAAAGACAAACTACACCTCGATTTTGAATTTTAGTTCTTTTTAAGAAAAAGAACTAAAAACTAGATAAAAATAGAGTGCATAAAAAAGGCCCGTTGGATAACCAACGGGCTTTTTTATTCAACTAAAAAGTTACTCTTAGTTTACAGTCTTAGCTAATTCAGAACCAGCTTTGAATTTTACTACATTCTTAGCAGCAATTTTGATTTCTTTCCCAGTTTGTGGGTTTCTTCCAGTTCTAGCAGCTCTGTTAGATACAGAAAAAGTTCCCCATCCTACTAGAGATACTTTGTCTCCTTTTTTCAAAGTTCCAGCAGTAGCTTCCATAAATCCTTCCAAAGCTCTTTTTGAGTCAGCTTTGCTTAGTCCTGAATTTGATGCCATAGCATCGATTAAATCTGTTTTGTTCATTTTTTTCTTTTTAAATGATTAATAAAAAACATTAACTATTGTTAACAGTAGCAAATATATACGAAATCCTTTATAAACCAAGCACAGCAAGGGTTTATGTTAATAAAACTGATTAAATGTTCATAAATACGATAGGAAATTCTAATTATTTAGTATTTCGACTTTGTTTCTTCTCAAAACCCTCATTATACGTTGCTTATAACAGTATTTGCATTTTATTCTTTTTAATTTGCGAGGAGTATCTCATTTAGCTAAATTCGAAGAATCCCAAAAGAAGCAATAAATGAGTTTTTCAGTCACTCTTTCTCTCATCATCCTAACTGTTGCTATTTCTCTGTACGTTTCAGAAAAAATGGAACTAAAGCATAAAATGCTATTTAATCCTGCAAAAGTTTATTACCACAATGAATGGTATCGATTATTTTCTCATGCTTTTATCCATGCCGATTTACTTCATTTAGGTGTGAATATGTTTGTATTGTACTTTTTTGGCCAATATGTTGAGACGTTCTTTGCCTTAAAATTTGGTTCAGAACTGGGAATGCTGTCCTTCTTTTTCTTGTATGTTGGAGGAATATTATTCGCTTCGATCCCTGCTCTGAAAAAAAATAAAGATAATCCATTGTATAATTCCTTAGGAGCTTCTGGTGCAGTTTCAGCTGTTTTGTTTTCTTCTATCATGCTCGATCCTACCAATACCATTTATATTTATGCAGCAATTCCAATGCCTGCAATAGTTTTTGGAGTTTTGTACGTGATTTATGAAATGTATATGAATAATAAGGGAAGAACAAACATCGCTCATGATGCACATCTTTTGGGAGCTTTGTTTGGTGTGTTGTTTACAATAATTCTTAGTCCTAAATTTGTTATTGCTAACTTTATTCAACAAATTCAATACATAATTTAAAAACTAATCCATATTTTGAGTGCAGATTTAATATACAACGGAGAATTCTATCCGTCAAACCAACCCATTTTATCCATTAACAATCGATCATTTCGATATGGAGATGGTTTATTTGAAAGTATTCGAGTTGTAAATGGGGAAGTGTATAACTTTGAAGCCCATTTTGCAAGGCTAATAGAAGGAATGAAGGTGTTTAAAATTGATATTCCTGATTACTTTACCATCGAATATTTTAATAATCAAATAAAGAGTTTGATTCAACACAATGGGATTCACACCGGTGGAAGGGCTAAACTTACTATCTATCGAAAGGGGGAGGTAGCTTCCTATTACTCAGAAACTAATGAGCCTGGTTTTATCATTGAAGCAGAATCTTTTCCATTCAATGAGTTTGTTCTTAGCCCAGAAGGTATTGATATAGATGTATTCAATGAAATTACAAAACCACTAAACAAGTATGCATCTTTTAAAACGACTAATGCCTTCTTTTATGTATCAGCAATCCACGCAGCAAAAGAAAAAGGGTTGGGAGATCATCTGTTGATTAATGAAAAGATGAATATTATTGAGAGTACCAACTCAAATTTTTTTATTGCCAGTAATGGGGTTCTTTATACACCGCCATTGTCATCTGGATGTGTTGGGGGAACCATGAGGATGAAAGTGATAAACCTAGCTTTGTCCAACAACATTAAGGTGTATGAAAGTTCTATTACAGCAGGACACCTATTGTCGTGTGACGAGATTATTTTAACAAATTCCATTCAGGGAATTAAGTGGGTTAGAAGCTACAAAACGAAACGTTTTTTTCACAAAATGGCCGATGAATTAATTCAATTGTTAAATGAAGATACCCGAGCTGTTATTCAGAGCTAATTTAAAAGAGGGTTTTGGGGAAAATTAGAGATAACTCTATGTTTTTCGCTCATTTGTTCTAACGTCTTTTTCCAAATATCTTCTTGGTCATAATTCATTAAAGTACGAGTCGATAGATTTCCTACAAACCAAGAGTTTTTGAGTAACTCTTCTTGCAGTTGCCCAGCGGTCCATCCTGAGTATCCCAAAAAGAATTTTAATTCATTTTTTTTAATTTTCTCTTCTTCGATTAGGACAGAAAGATCAGTAAAGTTTATCCCGTTCCCCAGGTAAACATCATCGATTATTTGAATACTTCCCTCAATAATATCCGGCCGATTATGAATGTAATAAATGCTGTCAGTATCGACAGGTCCTCCAAGGCTTATTTTGAACCGATCAGTTTTTTTTCCTTGAAAGTCATTCATAAAGTCCGAGAGAGATTCATCAATATAATGGTTTAGTACCAAACCAAAAGCTCCCTTTTCATTTAATTCACACAAAAGTATAACAGAATTGGAAAAGTAATTATCATTAAGAAAAGGGTCTGATATGAGTATTCTTCCTTTTTCCAAGCTCAATGAATTGAGTTGATTAAAATTAAATAATTGCTTTATTTCTTCCATAATCAATATGAATATAGAGAAAAAAAATGATTAGTTGTACTTGGGTGAGTAATTTTTAGTTTGAACAATTGCAATCAAATCTTTCTCAAGAGATTGAATGGGAGATTCAATAATTCGATTTATTTCTTTCCCATTTTGATAGATAATAATTGTTGGCACATAGTTTATGTCCATCCCTTTTTCTAGTTTTTTTGGTGTCTTTTTGTTAAGATCCATGCCAATAATTGTGTAGTTGGTAATGTTCAAATACCTCATTATATTGTAAAATCTTGGAAACTCTCTTTGGCTATCGCTGCACCAAGTACCCAGAAATAT
>Ga0209138_1003999_pt1 | contig 10150 bp, 11 predicted proteins | sample SaaInl3SG_22_DNA_FD_184645 | JGI IMG/M metagenome (GOLD analysis project Ga0209138, IMG submission 184645) | Marine microbial communities from expanding oxygen minimum zones in the Saanich Inlet - ESP_153SG_22_DNA (SPAdes) (version 2) | ecosystem: Environmental > Aquatic > Marine > Intertidal... | reverse complement strand
CAACTACCACTGGTACAGTCACTAGCGTTGCTGTTTCTGCTCCTACTGGATTAACGGTAGGTGGATCGCCGATTACAACATCAGGCACAATATCCCTGTCGTATGACACTGGCTATGCGATCCCAACGACTGCGAGTCAGACAAACTGGGACACAGCATATGGATGGGGTGACCACTCAACGGTAGGGTATCTCACAAGTTATACTGAGACAGACCCGGTGTTCAGCGCATCAGAGGCGGCAAGTATTACGTCAACTGATACGACTAACTGGGACACTGCTTACGGTTGGGGCGATCACGCAGGACTATATGACGCGGCAGGCACAGCAGTCGCACTATCAATCGCACTGGGATAAGACATGGCAAACACATTCAAGCTCAAAACATTTACAGGATCGTCCACTGCGGCTGACACAGCAATGACTGTTTACACTTGCCCATCAGCGACACAGACAACGATCATCGGCATGACACTGGCTAACATTACAACGTCACAGGTTGTTGTAGACGTACAGCTAGAGAACAGTGATGGCGACAACGTATACTTGGTCAAGGATGTACCCATCCCTGCAGGTAGCGCATTCGTTCCTGTCGGTGGAGATCAGAAGGTAGTTATGGAAGCCTCTGACGTAATCAAGGTCACATCAGACACCGCAAACTCTGTCGATTCAACACTGAGTATTCTGGAGATCAGCTAATGGCTCTGCTTGGTAATACGCTACAGACAGCATATTCATCGACTGTCAAAGACACATTCAATGGTGACGGTTCGACTGTAGCCTTTACGCTCTCACGCCCTTCTCGCACAAACGATGTTGAAGTATTCGTTGAGAACGTACAGCAGGAGCCAACGGTAGCCTACTCAGTCTCAGGAACGACACTGACATTCACAGCCGCACCTGCAAGTGGTACTGGCAACATCTACGTTGTACACCGTACACAGGCTGTTCAGTCACTCACAGTCAATACAGACGACATAAATGATGGCGCGGTCACGACTGCCAAGATCCCCGACAGTGCGATCACTGCGGCTAAGATTGCCAGTGGTGTGATACCTGAAGCTGTAACTAAATCAGCATCAGATCCAACTATTACAACAAACGGTAGTGTTGGTGATCTCTGGTTAAATACGACAACTGGTGAGCTTTATTGCTTAACAGACGCAACAACGAATGCAAATACTTGGACTAACACAGGAGAAGGCACTGGAGGCATTGTGCCTTCATATTCTTTAGAGTACGCCATACAAGCAGGCGGCGGAGGCGGTGGTTTTCGCCACGGCGGTGGTGGAGGTGCAGGAGGATACCGCACTAGCCATTCATCTGATGCGAGTGGAAGAGCTAGTTCTACAGAAACCCCACTAACTGCAACCTCCGGATCTGGAACTGTATACACCATCGTAGTTGGTGGTGGCGGTAATGGCGGCCCGAGTGAGGGTAACAACGGCACGAACGGCCAAGATTCATCTATTGCTATATCTGGTGGGTCTACAATTACTGCCCTAGGTGGCGGATTTGGAGGAGGCTCTGGCGGTGGAGGGGCTGTAGGTAATGGAGGTTGTGGAGGTGGTGGCCGAGCCAGTGCGGGCAATTTTGGAACAGGCACCACCGGACAAGGCTTTGACGGCAACGGCGGAGGAACGAACTCTGGTGGCGGCGGTGGAGGAACTGGTGAGTCCGGCACACGGGGCGATAACGGATCGACTCTTGGTTACGGTGGTGATGGAACAGTTAGCACAATTATTTCGACATCAACAGCGACTACCTATTCTGTAGGCCATGTCGTCTCTTCTCAGGTTTATTTTGGCGGCGGCGGTGGTAATGGCTCCAACACATTAGGGTCTGTCGCAGGTGGTAACGGTGGTGGCGGTGACGGTCGGGACAACAACCAAACTGGCTTGCCCGGATCTGCTAACACCGGTGGCGGTGGCGGAGGTGGCGGAGGTGACTCTGGAGCCGCAGGAGGCCAAGGCGGTTCAGGCGTTGTCATACTAAGAATGCCTACCGCAGATTACAGCGGAACGTATACAGGAGCTAGTGTCAGCGTTGCTACAGAAGGCTCTGACACCATTGTTATCTTTAAATCTTCTGGGACTTACACAGCATGAGTTATCTAGGTAGATCATCAGAGTTCGGCGTTAGATCACGCTACATCTATACAGCCGCAGGTAGTGAGACATCTATCTCAGGTACAGATGATAACAACAACTCACTATCGTTCACTGACGGTGCATACGTTGACGTATACCTAAACGGTGTACTCCTTGTACCTAACACTGACTACAACACTACGACAGCTAACACCATTGGTGGACTCTCAGCACTAGCCGCAAGCGATGTGGTAGAGATTGTTGTATACGATGCATTCAACGTAGCCGACACAGTGCCTGCCTCTACTGGTGGTACGTTCAACGGCAACGTGACAGCTAATGCGTTCTACGGTGATGGCTCTAATCTGACTGGATTGGCCGCATCGTTTGACCAACTCACAGACACCACTGTATCTACATCTGATCCAACGATATCAAGCAACCCATCAGCTACTGGTCACCTGTGGCTTAACAAGACTTCTGGCAATGTATATGTGTGCATAGACAATACAACAGGAAACAACGCATGGTTTAATGTTGGCAATGGTTCTCAGAACGTAACCGGGCCGCTATCTGCTACTGGCGGAGATTCAACAGTAACATCAGGTTCTTATAAATATCATGTATTCACGCAATCTGGATCTTTGAACATTACGGCAGGAGGCGGAACTCTTGAGTATGTTGCTATTGCAGGCGGTGCAGGAGGCGGTGGTCGTTACATGGGTGGCGGCGGAGGTGCAGGCGGTCACATTACTGGATCTAATGAAGCTATAAAAGGATCTACTTACACTATTACCGTAGGTGGTGGTGGAGCAGGAGGTGTTTCAGATTATCAAGGCACAAATGGAGAAAACTCTTTAATTGTTAGTGTATCCGCAGAAGCTATTGGTGGCGGTGGCGGTGGTGCTTGGGATTCAGGACGAGAAGACGGTCTTGATGGAGGCTCAGGTGGTGGGTCTTCAGGATATCCCGTAGGCTCTCCCGGATCTGGTACATCTGGTCAAGGAAATGCGGGAGGCTCTGGAGCAACATATGGCGCACCCGGAGGCGGTGGCGCAGGTGCTGTTGGTGGAGTAGGTACAGGTAATAATGGTGGTGTAGGCGGAGTCGGCACTGATGTTTACTCTGCTTGGGCAACGGCAACCTCTACTGGTGACTCTGGATACTATTCAGGCGGTGGTGGTGGTGGAGGCTACACAGGAACAGGAGGCTCCGGTGGAACAGGCGGTGGCGGTACTGGCGCAAATCAAAACAGTTTCCCATCCGCAGGGACAGCCAACACTGGAGGCGGTGGCGGAGGAGCTAATGGTTATAATGCCACTTATCAAGTAGGTGGTAACGGCGGCTCAGGTATTGTCATTGTGAGGTACGAAGTATAATGGCTCTAAGTAAAATCACATCAAACTCTATTGCCTCTGGCGTTATCCCTGACGCAGTTGTTAAGTCTGCTACGGCTCCAAGTAGTCCTGCTGATGGTGATCTTTGGTATGACACTACATTAAAGGTATTGAAAGTTTACAACGGAACTGATGCGGCATTTGAAGTTGTTGGCGGGCAGGTTCAGCCATTTGCCGCTACAGGTGGAACAATAACTACATCTGGAAGCTACACAATTCACACATTTACATCGTCTGGAAATTTTGTAGTTACCGGCGGCGAAACAAAGTCTATTGAATACCTTGTTGTTGCAGGCGGCGGCGGCGGTGGAGATGGAAGAGGTGGAGGAGGAGCCGGAGGGTATCGTTCCTCAGTCTCTGGAGAGTCATCAGGAGGTGGTAATTCTGCGGAGTCTCCTTTATCTCTGTCTGCGGGTTCATACACTGTTACCGTAGGGTCAGGAGGGGCAGAAGCAACAGATGGTCAAAACTCAGTCTTCCATTCAATAACATCCACTGGTGGCGGTGGCGGAGTATCTAGTGCGGCTTCATCTGGCAGAAGCGGTGGTTCTGGTAGTGGAGCGTCTCACAATAATTCGGCGGGAACTTATAATGGCGGCGCAGGAACTTCCGGGCAGGGATACGCAGGTGGCGTTGCAGTTTTGCAGGCATCAGGCGGAGGTGGCGGTGCAAGCCAAGCAGGCGGTGGAGGATCAAACCCCACTAACGGGTCTCAAGGCGGAATTGGTGGCAATGGTGGCAATGGTGTGCAATCTTCAATTGACGGCACAGCTACTTATCGTGCGGGAGGCGGTGGAGGTTATGGATATGCTGTTTCCAGTGGATCTGGTGGCTTAGGCGGAGGCGGATCTGGAGATTTAGAAAACGGCGATCCTAATACTGGGGGCGGCGGAGGCCGGAGTAGAGCAGGTGGCTCAGGCATCGTAATTGTCAGATATTTAACTTAAAGGAAACAATCAATGGCACATTTTGCAAAAGTACAAGACGGGGTAGTAACAAAAGTCATTGTTGCTGAACCTGAATTCTTTGACACATTCGTAGACGACTCACCGGGTAAGTGGATTCAAACATCCTACAACACCCGTGGTGGCGTTCACTATGATCCAAACACTGGTGATCCTTCAGAAGATCAGACTAAGGCACTGCGTAAGAACTATGCAGGCAAGGGTTACACATATGATGCGGCTAAGGATGCGTTCATTCCTCCACAGCCATTTGCATCGTGGACACTGAACGAAACATCATGCCTATGGGAAGCACCTGTTGCATACCCTGAAGATGGTGAGATGTACCGTTGGGATGAAGACACAACAAACTGGGTAGTGGTTGAGGAAGCATAATGTCAAAGGCTCGTACCGTTGCAGATTTAGGAGATGGAGTAGAAGTTACACCTGCGGGTGTCTCCGATCAGGCAAATACATCTACTGGTTATTTTGACCTTCCTGCGGGTACGACTGCTCAACGTCCGGGGAGTCCTGTGGCGGGGTATGTGAGACATAATACTGAGACTAATGTCGTAGAAACTTATAACGGCACTGGGTGGTTGGCTGTTGGAGATCAATCTGCTCCTTATGATGTTAATTATTTATTGGTAGCAGGCGGTGCCGGTGGCGGTTCGTACGGCGGGGGTGGCGGCGCAGGTGGATATTTATCTGGGACTACTTCTGTTCAGGTTGACTCTGCTTATTCGATTGTTGTAGGCGGTGGCGGTGCAGGCTCTACACAGCACTCTGATCCGGCGAGTAATGGTGAAAACACAACAGGGTTTTCGTTGACTGCTATTGGAGGCGGCGCAGGCGGGACTTATAGCACGAATGGCGGTAACGGCGGCTCTGGAGGCGGTGGTGGTGGTGATAATGTTACGTCAGGTGGTAGCGGTACATCAGGTCAAGGTAATGATGGGGGTACTGGATCTAGCACACCTAGATTGTCCGGCGGAGGCGGAGGAGCTTCAGAGGTAGGTGCAAATAGTAGTACCGGCGATCCAGACGGTGGTGATGGCTCTCAATGGCTTAATGGTAGCTACTACGCAGGTGGCGGCGGTGGCGGCGGTATTAACGGGGGCGGTGCAGGTGAAGGTGGACTTGGTGGGGGCGGAAATGGAATTTATGGAGATCCTGCAAGTCCGGGAGCAAATGGCACCGCAAACACAGGCGGCGGTGCAGGTGGTTCTGGTGGCGGTAACGACTCGGATGGAGGAACAGGCGGATCAGGTATAGTCATTATCCGTTACTCAGGCTCTCAACGTGGAACAGGCGGTACAGTGACTTCCTCTGGTGGATACACATATCACACCTTTACATCATCCGGCACATACACGGCGTAAGGACACAGGATGGCACACCATATGGCAACAGAAGGCAACATTTACACTGATAGTGTAAAATAGGCAAAGGATTCAGAGGATTAACCAATGGCAGATACCACAACCACTACCTACGGCCTAACCAAGCCAGAGCTTGGAGCCAGTGAGAACACATGGGGCCAGAAGCTCAATGCGAATATGGATTTGGTGGACGATCTGCTTGATGGAACTACTGCCATTGCTCCCAACCTATCCACGCTCACAGTCGCAGGAACAGCAGTAACAGCTACAGCGGCAGAGCTAAACATCATGGACGGGGTCACCGCTACTGCGGCTGAGATCAATACGCTTGATGGGATCACAGCAACGACAGCAGAGTTAAATGCTCTGGACGGTATTACAGCAACTGTTACCGAGTTGAACTACGTTGATGGTGTTACCTCTGCAATCCAAACACAGCTAGATGCCAAGCAAGCAACTCTAACTAATATCTCTGACTCTACTTCAGCCAATGGTTATGGCACACGCACTGTCTCAACGTCAGCGCCTTCTGGCGGGTCTGATGGGGACGTTTGGTACAGGTATGACGCATGACCGAGTTTTACGTCAAAGACTCTGGTTCTTGGCGCGAGATTAAAGAGGTCTACGTTAAAGACTCTGGAGTTTGGCGCGAGATCCAAGAGGCGTATGTCAAAGAGAGTGGAGCATGGAAACTATTCTTCCAAGCACTGCCTTCATACACTGGTGTCACAAGCTCAAACATCGGAACAATTTCGACAGAACTTACGACTGACTTCCCTGATGTTATTCTTTCTGCAGGGCCGCTATCCGGCACAACGAAAGCAAATCAAACAGGCGCAGTTGAGATTGTCGTAGCTCCGGGCCATCGGTTGGTTGGAGATACAGGCACAGCGTGGAATAAGACGCGCAGATACATACTTGAGGTCACAAACAGTGGGTTCAGTTATTCGACAGCGTCAAAGTACAATCTGGCAAACTCACGCGGCGGATTAAGTACAGCAACTGCCAATAACAACTTAGAGTTTGAGCGTGACGTATCATCGTTTGGTGATGGGACTGTGCTTGAGTTTAATCACCCTGCACGTTGGGGTAATGCAAACAACACATCACCTTCAGAATACTTTGACTACACATTGCCTCGCGCTACACAAGATTACAGTTTGTACGGCGCAGGTGGTGGCGGTGGCTCCAACAACAACAATGGTGACGCAGGATCTGGCGCAGGCGGTGATTCTGGCGGTATTCGCACTAACGTAGCGGTATCTAAGAGCGCAGGAACTGTTGTCAGGATTCGCGTTGGACAGGGTGGTGTTGGTGCATCATATTGGTTTAACGGTCACCAGTCTTGGCATCCAAACGCATACGCAACAGATAACGCAGGGCGTAGTCTATTTAATAACTTTGCCTCATACGGTAGAGGTGAAAAAGGTACAGATTCTGGCGTTAAGTTTGGATCTGATTCTGAGATTGTCTCAACTGGTGGAGGCGGCGGCATTGCGTCATTCAACAACAACGCAGTTGGAAGCCCGTCAATCAGTGGACAGAACACTGGGCCGGGCAGTCCGGGCGGGGTTGCAGGATCTCAGCCTCCTTTCGACTTTGATGGGGCGCAAGCAGGTGGCAACACTGGAGTCACAAATGATGTTGGCGATGGTGGAACAGGCGTACTAGGCACAGCCGGATCAGGCTATGATGGCGCTTGTTGGATTGAGTTAGCGTAAGGAGCAACTGATGCCACTGATTCCACTCCAGTTGAAGCCGGGCATGTATCGCAACGGCACAGAGTACGAGCAGTCAAATCGTTGGAGAGATGGCTCGTTAGTGCGTTGGTCAGAAGGCTCATTGCGCCCAGTAGGCGGTTGGACTGCGTTCACAGAGACTGCGGTCAATGCGGCTCCACGAGGCATGCATGGATGGCGAGCCAATGACGACTCAAACAACATTGCTGTCGGAACGTACAACAAGCTGTACTACATCTCATCTTCAGGGAACCTGACTGACATCACCCCTGTAGGGCTTACAGCCGGGCGTGAGGATGCAACTCAGAACACCGGGTACGGCGGCGGTTATTACAATATTGGAACGTACTCGACTCCGCGTACACCAACGGCCACTTACCTTCCGGCTACAACATGGGCAATCGATAACTGGGGCGAATACCTCGTTGCCTGTTCTATTGATGACGGTAAGCTATACGAGTGGCAGTTGAACACATCGAATCCTGCGGCTGTACTGAGTAACGCGCCGGTTAACAACAGGTCAATGGTTGTGACAGAAGAGCGGTTCATCTTTGCTCTTGGCGCAGATGGTAATCCTCGTAAGGTTTCATGGTGTGACCGAGAAGACAACACCACTTGGACTCCTGCGGCAACCAACGAGGCAGGTGACCTAGAGCTACAGACTTCTGGCTCAATCATGACAGCGACTCGTGTACGAGGCCGCACACTGATCCTGACAGACACAGATGCTCACATCGCTACCTACCAAGGGCCGCCGTATGTGTACGGCTTTGAGCGCATCGGCTCTGCGTGTGGCACTGACTCACCAAACTCACTGGTAGCGGTTGACCAGTTTGCATTCTGGATGGGACAGAAAGGCTTCTTCATGTTCAACGGGTCTGTACCTACAGAGTTGAACTGTGACGTATCCGACTATGTGTTCCGGGATATCAACACAAACCAAATATCCAAGGTCTATGGCGTTCACAACTCGCGGTACTCAGAGATTTGGTGGTTCTACCCATCGGAAGACTCAGTAGAAAACAACCGCTATGTGACCTTTGACTACAAGGATCAGATCTGGACGTTCGGCAATCTATCCCGCACAGCGGCGATCGACACCGGCATTCTCAGATACCCAGTGTGGACTACTGCTGATGGATACCTGTACTTCCACGAGTACGGCTTTAATCACCAAGGCGACACCACGTTCGTTGAGTCTGGGCCGATCAGCCTAGGCAATGGCGACACAGTCATGAAGGTCAATCAGTTGATCCCTGATGAACTCAATCAGGGTGACGTAACTGCCAAGTTTAAGACTCGGTTCCATCCTAACGACACAGAGCGTGAGTATGGGCCGTACACAATGGCTAACCCAACATCTGTACGGTTTACCGGTAGGCAGATGCGGATGCGGCTAGAGACAGCGGTCAACTCAGACTGGCGAGCAGGCATTATGCGGGTCAAGGCAACTCCGGGCGGTGAGAGATGATCAAGCCGCCTCCTCCACTCGGTGACTTATGGACAGAGTGGGGCGAACGCCTCAACACTTATCTCGTTCGTTTCATGAACCGCATCCAGTTCAAGCAGGCAGATGACTCTGCAAGCGATGACGGCGTGTTCTTGTGGGATCGAGAAATCAATCAGCCGGTTGTCTCGTACAACAACGAATGGATTCCACTGGCGTACAGCTACAATAGTTATGGCGCTTTTTACACGCTAACAACTCAGGCCGCCACAACGATCAACACAGCTACAGCAATCACATGGGGCAACACAGCGGTTGCAAGTGGTGTGTCTGTAGATGGTGTAGTAACAAGTAGAATAAATTTTAGCAGAGCAGGCACTTATGAAATTCACTTTTCCGCCGAGATGCATTCGGAAAGTTCATCAGCTAAAACCATGTACATGTGGCCGCGTATCAACGGCACTGATGTGCCGGGTTCAACAATGGTTAACGTCATTACCGCAAACAATCAGCGCAAGACTGTTTCACGCACTGGTCTATTCCAAGTGGAGAGCGGTGATTACTTGGAAGCTATGTTCGCTGTGGATAGCCTTGACCTTGACCTTCATGGGCTTGCGGCTACGGCGTTTTGCCCGGCAAGCCCAAGTGCCGCACTGGTAATTACTGAGGTGACTGTATGACTTACGGACACAACCTAGCCCAACAACTACCGATGGAAGACATCATGATGCTAGAACTCGATCGCTGTCGTCAGTGGATCGAAAACGCACTGATGTACTCAGGAGGCACACACGAGTTCATTGATATCGTGAATGGCGTGTTATCAGGTACAATGCAACTGTGGGCCGGTGAGCGTGGATGTGCGGTGACAGAGATCACTGTTTACCCACGCAAAAAGATTTTGCATGTGTTCCTAGCAGGCGGCGATATGGAACAAATCCTTGATTTTCAGGAATCTGCCGCAGAATTTGCTAGAATAAACAAATGCGACAGTATGACCATAGCAGGTAGGCGTGGTTGGACACGAGTTTTAGACAAGCACGACTGGGAAGAGTCGTTCTGTGTAATGAGCAAGGAGTTATAAATGGGCGGCGGCGGCGGAAAAGGCGGAAGCCAAACACAGCAGGTTGAGATTCCAAAGTGGATTGAAGA
>Ga0209138_1003998_pt1 | contig 10152 bp, 28 predicted proteins | sample SaaInl3SG_22_DNA_FD_184645 | JGI IMG/M metagenome (GOLD analysis project Ga0209138, IMG submission 184645) | Marine microbial communities from expanding oxygen minimum zones in the Saanich Inlet - ESP_153SG_22_DNA (SPAdes) (version 2) | ecosystem: Environmental > Aquatic > Marine > Intertidal... | reverse complement strand
ATAACTTGTTAGTAACGTGTGTAAAGTTTTGCGATTTTCAGTCCGCCGATTTTAATTCGTTCGAAAATAAGAGCTTTTAAATTCGCGGCAAATAGAGTTCCCCCGAACCACTATGCCCAATATAAACATATCCTTTATGGGACAATGGGTCCGAATAAACTTTATATCGAATGTATTTGCAATCCGGAGATATCTGTGATATGATTATATCTATAAGGGGCCCTACTCCATTCCACCACTCGGTAGGGCCTCTTTCTCTTTTCTTATATGATCAAGTATTACACTAGGGGTTATTGGTGTTTGATCAAGAACGACTTCGTCGTTGAAATATACCCTCGAAATTTATATGCTAGAATATAAGGACATGTCGGATGAAATAGATGATATCCTCCGTAGAATCAAAGATAGATGGTCTATTGACTTGACAGAGCAACATAGTGTGTGGGATGATACACTAGAAGATAAGAGAGAGACGAATGAAAAACCATCAGGACGAGACGTACCTAAGAGAGCAAATCGCTCTAGGAAAAGCAAGCAAAGATATCGCAACAGAAAATAATGTTTCCTATAAGCTTGTTGAGATCTATTTGAAGAAGTTTAATATTCCTTTTACCCCGAAACATATCTAAGAGAGAGAGAAAATATGTCAGACAAAACAAAATCATTAAATGAGAAAAACTTCTCTATTTATACCTATGGAGTAAGTATGGTTATTAGCGTATTTGCTTCAGATGAAGAAGAAGCACGATCAAAGCTTGATGACACTGGTGGCTTTATGTCAAGTCGTGTTGTTGATCTTAAGGACATTCAAACAGTTTATAAAGAATCTGAATAAAAATATTTTACTAGGTGGAGTGGTTATGCGTATACTGTCTTTTGTAGTTTTCTTGTTGCTTATTGGTGTTTTAGCACTTTCAGGACTATACCCTGCGTATTCTTCGAATATTAGTTTTAAAAACGATAGCGAATCGTCTCAAACAGTCATTATTGCTAGTGGACCTGCTCCTACTGTGCAAAGAGAGAGCTATTGGTTAGATGTTCGTTGGCCTGTAGACGATTATGAAGCTCAATCAAGCGATTTTGGCTACCGTTTGTTATCTAATTGTGATAAATGTTCTAGATTTCATCAAGGATTGGACTTTGTTCCTGGACATGGAGAGTTTGTGTATGCAGCTATGGATGGAGTCGTTGTAGATGCAGGTTGGGATGGATCTTTTGGATACCGCGTTGTTTTACGACATATCATTCATCCAGGAGCGCTAGAGTATACCACGATCTACGCTCATTTGCAAGATTCAATTATAACGAATAGGTTACAATCTAATACGAAGCTATCAAAAGGCTCTGTTATTGGACTTATTGGTAACACAGGAGTGTCTACAGGGTCACATTTACACTTCGAAGTGCATGAAAACGATAAAGTTCTGGATCCCCACGACTTTTACGAATTCAATCTAAAATGACAAAAATCTGAAAATTTTGTTAATGTGTATGATACACGATCTACAGAATAAAAAAGCAAAATCTTAGTGCGCACACCCGTACGGCTAAAAAAATATTTAATTATTTTTGACCCACCCGGCGTGTCGTCTTGACTTTTGGCTTGTTGTCTGTAATAATATAGTTATTAGATAAAAGAAAGGAGTTAGCAAATGACTAACTTACTAAATGAAATGGATTTGGCTTACTGCGATTGCTGTGGTAACTATGTCCCTACCGTCGAAGTAGACGGTGACCTACTGTGTGCCTATGAGTACGCAGAATACCCTGACATTGCCAATGTAGTTGGCTAATGTCGGTGGTACCTGATAGACTAAAAGAAATCAAAAGAAAGGTAAACTAAATGTTTGAAGTAAGAGTATACAACCGTCAAGATGGTTCGGAAATTATGCGTAGCGAATTGCTCCTTGACTTAGACGAAGCGCTTGACTACCAGTCTAGCGTTGGTCAAGGTGAAGGATACTATTCCGTCATCATGGAGCCTCGTGCTACCCTTGAAGACTTGCTAGAGCGTATGGGGGTCGATGCTTGAAAAGCATCACCCTGCTGCTCCTAGCGGGTGCCGTCTTCCTATCGTTTGGTGATGGGGAATCGGTCACCTGGTCAGTGTTGCTAATGCTAACAGCGTTGATTCTATTCCTTACCCGCCCACCCTCGGAGACTTGACAAATCTCCCAAGGTGTGCGCGCCCTGTGGATAACTTGTGTATAAGTATTTTAAGTGCTTACGGCGTGTCGCCTTGATATTGTCAGGGGTAGCTGATAGTCTTTAGACATAACAAAGAAAGGACAACTAATGTTCACAATCACAGTAATCAAAAACGATAACACCGAGAAGGTGCTGTCATTCGCAGACTTCTCTCGTAAAACTGTTATCGCTAAATACAATCAGCTAGTGTCACAAGGTGACATTCAGGATTTCATTGTCAGTGGTACCCACTAGAATTAGAACTAACAAGAAAGGAAAACTAATGACTAAAGAAGAAATGATTCAGCTAATCCGTCAAGTAGACTCTGACGCTATGTCAGATAATGGAATGATTTGGCGGAGGTCTAAGGCTAAGCTAGATGTTGCTAAAGCTAAGTTCCCCGAACTCTACAAAGAGTCGCTCGAAGCCGCTAGAGGAATGGGGCGACTCTAATGGGTAGACTTGCCATAGTGTTCCTGTTCATCGGCATTGTGCTATCGTTCCACGCTACCCTGTGGGGTTGGGCATTCGTCGCCTACCTTGCCTGGGCATTGTGTGCTCTAATCGAAATGCGATACAATCCAAAGCTTTGGGATTTCTAATGTCGGTGGTCACTGCTAAACTAAAAACAACAACGAAAGGAAAACTAATGTCATACAAATACAACCCTAGCGCAAACGATATGCGTGATGCGTTTACCGTAGCCTATGGTGAGGCGGGTGATGTGATGATGATGGGTGCTATGTTTGGACACCTACAATACAAAGAGCCCAACTATCTCGAAAACCTGTACCAAGAAACACTCGACAAAGTAAAAGGTGACCTAGTAGAAAAGGGGCTTATCTAATGATGACTCGCAAAGACTATGTGAAGGTGTCAGCTATTCTGGCAACCTACCAAGATGTGATGGACTCAGACGATTTCTATGAGATGGTCATGGACTTTGGCAAGATGATGAAACTGGATAACGATAGGTTTGATTTGTCCAGGTTCATGATTGCTTGTGGTATTGACACTAACGCTTTGGTGTCACACGCTATGTCTACCCTGCCCAAATCTGCTAGTGACCATGTTGCTCTAGTTAGTGATGTGGAAGAAGGTTGGGGCAGAGCCTACTAATTCAATCCCCCTCGGTGTGTCGTCTTGACAAACGGCACCCGAAGGGCGCGCCCGATCTAAAAAAATAATCACTTTAAGAACTAATTAAGGCAGATCGTAGAAAAATCGTGGAAAGTTTTTACGATTACGGCGTGTCGCGTTGCATCGTGTCAGTGGTTTGTGTTAGTATGAATACATACCCCAACGAAAGGACAACTTATGTCAAACTTTGAAATCTGCTACATCTGCAGCTTCCCCACTACCGACTTTGAGCGTCAGAATGGCGGAGAGCCCTGGTGTGGTCTTTGCCTTGCCGAGAAGGCTGAGAACGATGCTAAATGGGAAGTAGAAGCAGATTCTGTATACTACGCCCTCGCTGAGCACTGGGAGGAAGATATGAAAGAACTGCTTGACGATGTCAGTGGTTTGTGATAGGTTGAGTTTATGAAACGCAAAGGAAATGAGAACAAGCCCTACATAGAGGCTATGCGAGAAATACGCAGGTCTAACAAGGCTGGTACTCATCAAGACAAACGCAACAAGCGTTGTCGTACCCGTAGTGCCCAACTAAGAAAAGCAATAGAGGAGAATAAATAATGGGAAGCGTATACGCAGAGGGACTAACCGAGATTGGTCTTAGCCTAGAGGAGCAGATTCTTGTTCATCTTACTAGTAATCACTATCCCCCCGTTCCAAAGTCAATGGTGCCAACTTGTATCGAGGCTATTGACAAGGCAAACGAGGGCGACTGGCAAGATGAAGTAGAGTTGCCCGAAGGTGTCTTGTGGAAGGGTGAAACAACCGCACCCGTATCTGCCATCGTGGAGCAGCACCACCTTGAGTTTTGGATTATCGAAAGCGAGTTAGACTAATGACCTACCTTATCGACACTTACTATATCCAATACTCCGATGGAAGGCTGGTACCTTGCCAGAACAGGAAAACAGCAGAGTATCTGGTAAAGAACACAGAGGCAATCAAGATAGTGGACCCAACAAAGGAGTTGATGAGCAAATGAAAGACGGTACCTATGTTGTTCGAATGATTGAAGGTTTGCCCGTCTTTGGTAATCAAATAAATATGTCTGATGGCTATTGGGTATCTGATGACAGCGGTGTTTCTGTACACGGTGAACTAGACTATGACGGTGTAGTAGACGCTCTTAGCCTAATGGATATCGAAGACGGAGAGATTGTCGGTATCTGGCAGAATAAAGGGCTGTCATATATTGACAGGGCTTATCACTTCAGGAATAGGTCCACCGCCCTAAAAGCAGGGGAAGCGTTTGAGCAGATTGCTATCTGGGATTGCGCTACTGGTACAGATATTAGGATCTGATACCCCGCCCCAGGAGGGGGCGCGCCCCCGTTGTGGGCCTTCTACAATAACCTTACGATAACTTTATGAACATTCACAACGGTTTGGGCTTGACAATGTCGGTGGTTGATGCCATACTAGATACATCAGCAAAACCGCTGGTGTAAAACAAAAGTAAGGAAGCAAAATGGAAAACATTACTGTTGGCTCACAGTTCACCACTCAGAAGTCTGGCGTTTCTGGCACGGTTCAGGAAATCGTGAAGAACGCAAACGGCACTAGCCGTATTCGTCTGTCGTTGGCAAACGGCGACAGCCGTTGGACTACCGTAAAGTAGTCTGACCAGGTGGGGGTGGCTATGGCTGCCCCCACCACACCTCTATTGGGTTCGCTATCCATAATGAAAGCCTATAGTAGAGATAGCCGAGATGTACGCTTTCCCCCAATGTCAGAGGTTCGTGTTATAGTTACATAGCAACCCCCCCCTAAAGAGAGAGAATAATAATGGCAAGAAGCATTTCCGTAAAAGTACCCACCTCGCTGCTTATTAGTCAGATTGAGGAGCGTATTGCTCAGATTGACGCTGAGATTGCTGAATACCCCGCAAAGCGTGAGGCATTCGAGAAGGCAGAGGAAGAATACAAGTCACAGTTAGCAAACTTTGTTGCTGCTTATATAGGTGAAAACCTTGATAGGATTGGCTACGAATATAGCGATACTATCCGTATCAACACAGGCTATGTTGGCTTTCGTGGAAACGGTGGCAAGGTAGAACTGACCTTTGATACTGACGCAATCGTTGGTTTCCCTGTGCGACCAGAAGCACCAGAGAAGCCCAATCAGCGTGAGTCGTTTGGTCGTGACTATGCTACTCGCAAAGAGTTGCTGGAGAAAAATCTCCGTATCCTGAAGATGACCTCGCAAGAGGAAGTCAATGCCTCAACCTATGGGGCAATAATGGAAATCATCTAGGGGTAGATGATGGGGGGAGGGCTTCGGCTCTCCCCCTTTTGGGTTTGCGGTGTGGGATCAGGTGTGCGCGCCTTCGGCGTGTCGGTTTGGCTATGTCAGTGGTAGGTGTTATGATGATATATATCAACCCCTAGAGAAAGAACAATTATGAGTGAACTAGAAAAAACATTTCGTCGTTACATTGAGGGTGCTACCCCTGGACAAATCGAACAGTCTGCCAAGTGGTACTTTGAGGCAGAGAAAGTAGCCCACAAGGTAGCAGAGAACCTGGATGCTAGTCTAGAGGTGGGTGCTAGTGTTGTATCCGCCTTTAGCCCTAGAGAGCGGTGGACTAGCAATGTCACTAAGGCCATACACTTTTCATTAGGTGAGCCAGTTACGGGTTTGTCAAATAACCTAAAGATGGCACAAGCAAGTATCCACCTAGGCTTTGAAGCCTTGCGGGGACCGAAGACTAATGCCTTTGCTAGAGCAATCGCAGGTGACGAGAACGCAGTTGTCGTAGATGTGTGGATGATGAGGGCAGGTGGCTTTGGAGTTGACAGCCCGAACAAAACACAGTATACTGAGGTGGTAGAAGCAATCAAGACAGTGGCTGATGAGTTTGGCCTCACCCCCCGTACAACACAAGCACTAATCTGGATTATCGTTAGAGGAAGTGGAGAGTAGAATGCCTAAGTATACAGTTACCGGGACGTACGCCGAAAACTATGAGCTTACCATTGAGGCCCCCGACGAAGATACGGCCGTTCAAATATTTTATCAGCAGGGTGGCGGACAGCCTATTGATGGTTATGGATGGGACAATATTGACGTCGATATCAACGACGACGAAGACGACCCAGCGGACCACACCGAAGAAGACTACGACCCCAACGGAGGTAAAATTAGATGGTAAAGCAATTGAAAGAATTTGAAGTCATAGAATCCAAGGCCTACATCGTCCATGCATACGACAAGGAAGAGGCCCTAAATAAATTTGGCAACTACCAGCATGTCTCTGAAGGAGACTACTGGCCAGAAGTACGTGAGCTAGGCAATGTTGTAGAGGGTGAGCTTACACTGTACTACTAGGGATCACTAGGTTTCTCTGGGGGGAGAAAGTCCTGGGCATGACGTCTAAACTGCCCATTCCCCAGATTTGAAGGCGCGCCCCGATTATCACAGACAGGTAACAATAATAAAATACTTTAAGAAACACCCCCCTAGGCCTTGACTATGTCAGTGGTTGGTAGTATAGTTACTTATATCAACAAATCCCCTAACGAAAGGTGACCATTATGGCTCACGAACTAGAATCAGTAAACGGACAGACTGCCTTTGCGTCTTTGCGCGAACCCGCCTGGCACAAGCTTGGAACGGTGTTTCACGAAGAAGTCTCTACGGCTAAAATGCTTGAGTTGGCTAAGCTTGACAACTGGAATGTCCGCCTTGAAGAAGTAGAGATTCCCGAGGGTTTCGCATCGGACAAAACCTACAACTATGTTACCCGCACTAACCCCTTTGACCGTAGCCAAAACGATGTTCTCGGTGTCGTTGGTGAGCGTTACCGCATTCTTCAGAACGAAGAACTGTTCGACTTTGGTGATGCCCTGCTAGATGGCGGTGGTCGCTGGGAGACTGCTGGAAGCATCAAAGGTGGTCGCCAGGTGTTTGGCTCTCTTGCTCTTGAGCGTGAGACTGTTCTTGACCCTAATGGTGTTGAGGACAAAATCAACAGCTACCTTCTCGTGAACACCTCACACGATGGTTCGATTGCTATTCAGGCATCTGTCACCCCTGTGCGTGTTGTCTGTGCTAACACTCTGAACATTGCTCTTGGTAGCGGTGTTGGTCGTAACCGTAGCGTGAAGCAGTCCTACAAGATTCGCCACACGCAAACTGCTGGTGGTAAGATTCAGGCAGCTCGTGAAGCTCTTGGTCTGGCTAACGCCTACCTCGATGAGTTTGACAAGATGGCTCAGGAGATGATTGAGCAGACAGTTACACACGACCAGTTTATGAAAATGGTTGAGACTGCCTACCCGATGCCCGAAGCTGACAAAAAGGGTGCTATCAAAAAGTGGAACACCAAAACGGATATGCTTGAGAATATCTATACGGGTGAGTTCAATCACACGATTGCCGGTACCGCTTGGGGTGCCTTCAACGCTCTGACGGAGCGACTCGACTGGCATCGTTCTGCCCGTAAGGGTAACAACGAATCAGTCCTGGCTGGTGCTAGTGGCTTTGACCCTATGGTGAATGCTGAGAAGAATCGCCTTCTTCAGGTAGTTCGCCAGGCTGTAGCGGTCTAGCGTGATTGTCCTGGGTAGGACACTAAACTGCCCAACCCTTTGGGGTAAAAAAGCGGCGCGCCGCCGATCTGTTTTTACATATAAAGATTGTTTTATTACTCATTAAGAAACATTTACGAAGATCTTGGAAAAATCCTGGAGTCGTGTCAGTGGTTGGTTGTATAGTAGGGATATGATACAAACAATAAAGGTAGAGCACTTGTGTAAACTATGTGCCCTCGAAAAAGAATTCTATCTACTTGATAGGATATGCGAAGACTGTTGGGAAAGGATGAGTAATGCCAGGTAGGGAATCAGAATACGAACGTGGTTTTATTCGTGGCGTAGCTGCAATGATGAATCTTATCACATCTGATGCGGTCACAAAGCTTGACAAAACCAATGTATTAGAGTATGCTAGAGACTTAGTCGAAGCCCAAAAAGAGAAGGGTACCCCCCTATGAGTAATAGTATTATTAGCTGGTCGCAGTGGGAAGAAACCTACAGGCCTATCAATCAAGATATGTTAGATTATGTTGAGGACACACAAGACCTTGCTGGTGAGTCCGAAGAGTCTATCAAGCACGTCTGGACTGTTGTAGATAACAATCCTAATGGTGTTTATTTAGATATTCTACCTGGCTACCGTGTGTTCAACCGTATAGGTTATTTCGTTACCTCGGAGAAGTGGGAAGATGTAGATATGGTGGTGAGCAATGACAAGTCCTATTACTAATACTATTAAAGATATCGAATGGAAAGACGGAGATGACTCTGCATTATATGATAGCGGCTATAACGATGGAATCAATAAATGTATTGAGATACTTAAGAGTGTTAAAGCACAACCTGAGTTAGACAGAATGCCCTCGTCGTTCACCGTGTCAGTGGTTCTTGCTACACTTGAGAAAGTAGGGAATGGAGAAGACTAATGGAATGTCCTAACCATGAGGGTGCGTTTGATTGCACACCGTTCTGTAAGGTATGTGAAGGAACACAGGAGGTATTGTATGTCGCCAGTTGATAGTTTTATGAACAGTGGCTATCCCATAGGTATTGCAATCCTAGTTGTTAGTTATATTATTAGTAAGATGTGGAAGGGTAACAAGTAATGATGGACGAATGGGAGTTCAATGGTGAAGATGAGGTTATGCAGTATTGGCGGGGTGTCTTGGATACCTGCCAATATTTCAAAGATGAATTAGGTATTGAAGATGCTATGGATACAGACCTGGCAGGAGAAGCAATTGCCTACTTGTTTGAGGTAGCAGAATGAACGAAGAGTACGCAGCAGTTTTGTTTGAGGTAATGGTATCTAGTGGAAAGGATCCGCAATCCGTGTCAGTGGTAGGTGATAAGGTATAGCTATGAATGAATTCGAAGAAGCAATGCAAAATGTCCTTGATTATGGTATGAAGGTTATTGATAACCTTTCCCCTGAAGAAATCGCACAACTAGAAAGTATCCTGAAAGGAGTCAAATAATGGGAGACAGAGTCAACGTAGGTATCCGTGGTACAGATGGTAATACTATTTTTCTTTATCTGCACTGGGGTGGAGAAGACGCAAACGAAATCGTTGCTAGGGCCATTGCACATTCCATGAGCCGTGGTGATGACGAAGCATACCTTACACGTATCTTTGTATCAAGAGTCATTGACCGTGACTGGGATAAAGAGACTGGGGTAGGTATGTCTATCAACAAGTTGTCCGCTATGGGTGATGGCTACCCTGTGCCTGTTTATAACTATGCTAATAAGACTATTAGTCTTCATGAAGAGAAGTGGGACAAGGCTGGGGGGTATATTGACTTAGAGCCTCAGACAGTATATAATGTAGATGAGTATCTTGCTAAGTTTGCCATTAGAGGAGTTGGAGCATATGTCTAATAATATTAGTCTAAACAATTCGATCATCTGTGAAAACTATGACCTGAACATCTGGGACAAAGTTGGCTATGAAACAGAGTATCAGGAAGAAGGGTGGGCCATTGAATGCTATACCTATCCTTATGTAGGTGCTTTCTATGGTAGCGGAGAACATCACTCTACTATCCTACTTACCCCCACAGAATCCAAGAGGTTGACTCTCGGATGGGGCACTGACCTAGGTGGCGACTATACACCTGACGCTGATTTCTGGTTAGATAAAGATTCATTCTTTGAAACCTACACAGACATCCCTGAGCGGGTAGCTAACTTGTTATGGGCATTGCCAGGGTATGAGCAACGACTAGACATTTCAGCCTAGAGAGAGTACAATAGAAGTATATGACTAAAAAGACAAACGAAGGAAAAGTAGC
>Ga0209138_1003996_pt1 | contig 10152 bp, 8 predicted proteins | sample SaaInl3SG_22_DNA_FD_184645 | JGI IMG/M metagenome (GOLD analysis project Ga0209138, IMG submission 184645) | Marine microbial communities from expanding oxygen minimum zones in the Saanich Inlet - ESP_153SG_22_DNA (SPAdes) (version 2) | ecosystem: Environmental > Aquatic > Marine > Intertidal... | reverse complement strand
TTTTGAAAATCAACTGACGAATACTGAATTATATCACTTTGGTGAAATGTTTTCTTTTTTATCGAATCAACCCATCCATCATCCTCTCATTGAAGTCATCTTTGAATTAGAACATTTTAAAAAATCATATGAAACTCATTTAGAAACATTACTAAATACATCATTTCGATTTGAATTCTTCAAAGATTATATCGATCAGTATCGATTCATTTTTGATGATGATTTAAAAACATCAATGATGCCATTACCATTTGGTTATCGTAATTTAGAAACATTTATTACGGAGAAACGTCAAAGTGTGATCAACCAATTCAATGAAACTACTTGATTACCTATTATTTTCATGTATAATGTTAAGTGCAAATGGAGTTATAGCTCAGCGGGAGAGCACTTGCTTGACGTGCAAGGGGTCGTGGGTTCAATCCCCTCTAACTCCACCATTTGACATTCAAAACACTTAATTATAAGTGTTTTTTTTATAAAAAAAGCGCTTATGCGCTTTTATATTTTGGTAAAGTCTTCAATAAAATGTATGAGTTCATCTGTATTCGGGCTTTTTGCGTTGACAACATAAAATCCACTTGTACAAACACCCGTAAGAAGTGATGCTTCCGGCGTTAATCCAGCAAGTTGACCAAAGACATACCCCGCATTAAAATTATCACCTGCACCTGTTGTGAGTTTAGGTTTTTCTACGTAAGGGCCTTTTGCTTCAAAATAACCATCTGAAGTCATGACAACTGCTCTATCTACTGGATGAACAACAAGCTGATCAACTTCAAGACTCTCATAAAGTGCTTTTGTAACTTGTTCTAAACTGGCTTCTTTGATGTCAGTTTTTGAAAACAATCCAAGTGTGACTGAAACGTCAAACGCTTCTTTTTTATTAAATCCTAGAATCACGGTAAAATAAGATTTAAAAAGTTTTAATAAATGAAGTGCTCTTGTGATATCACTTGTTTCTCTTTTTTCTGGATCCGCAATGTCTACAAAAAAGATTGGTTTTGTGGATCTAGATTTCAATTTAGGTAATGCTTTTTCAAGCAAATCTTCCCAAAAAGATGTCATGGTTGGAAGCATTGACCAGTTGACACTTGCAAATAAATCAGAAGTTTGAAGTTGATCGAATAAATTGGCTTCACCATATGTCTCTATTAAACGATCATACGTCATATTATCAAAATTCATACGACCCATAATAATTTTGCCATCAAAAAATTCTACTGCATCTGAAATGCCAGGATTTTCAATCGAAATCACATTTGCTTTTTCTGCAATGGGTTGAAAAACAGGATGTAATGTTGGGAATCCTAATGCACCAACATACGTTGCATGTACATGATGGTTAAGGAGTGCATTGGTCATAATTGGACCATTACCACCAATCTTTTGTTGGTCAACAACCCATTCGATATTTGTAGATAATCCAGCAGCTTTACCGATGCGTTCTGCATAATCTTTGATATATTCTAAGCGTTTAAACTCTGTTAAACTGACACGTTTATCGACGACGTGCATGATGTTGTCAACGAATCCATCAAAACCAATAAAGAGTTTTAAAGGATGTTTTTTTGTATCATATAATGTTTTTGTAATGTCTTGAATGGTCATAAAATATTCTCCATGAATAAGTTTGGTCTTCGTTACGTTAATATGATAACATAAGAATATCATGTTGAAAAGAGAAAATCATGCGAATATTCTTAGTTAGACACGGTCAAACAGACGATAACATTAAAAACTTAATGCAAGGATGGAAAGATACGCCACTCAACGAGACCGGAAAATCTCAGGCAAATCAACTTATCTCTTTTTTTGAGACTCAAAAAATAGATATTATCTATTCAAGTGACTTAAGTCGTGCATATGAAACAGCACGTATCATTGCGAAATCTTTAAATAAACAGGTTTTTTTAGATAAGCAGTTAAGAGAAATGTATTTAGGATCTTGGGAAGGTCGTTCTTGGCAAGAAATTGAAGCAGAGTTTTCATATTTTCTTGGTAAACCTGAAAATGAAAAGAATGCGTTAAATATACATTCAGGAGAATCTTATATTGAGTTTCAATTACGATCATTTGAAGTCTTTAAAAAAATAGTAAAAAACCACACGAGTAAAAACATTATGATCGTGACTCACGGTGGCGTCATACGAGAAATTATTGCACGTATTATGAAAATCAACCAAACACAAAAAGATGCAATTCCTATTCGTAACTGTAGTGTTTCAATGATTGAATACGATAAAGATAAAGACCAATATTTAATTATTGATCTTTGCGTCCTTTAAAAGTGTTAATTTTATCCATCATATCTACTGCAAGGTCTTTAGTAGGTATGTCTTTAATCTCGTCGAATGTAAATGTCTTAATGATATCGATTTGTCTATTGACAGAATGAAATGGTGTTTTCTTACGAATATCGATGTCCCCACTGATTTTAATTAAAGTTAATTGAGCTTCAGCTTTCAATACTAATTTAAAAGCACCAGCTTTCATATTTTCTACATCATTACGATATCGATCTCTAATGGTACCTTCTGGGAACATAAGCATCGTTTGACCATTTTTTACAACGTGAATTGCATGTATCATATTCTCTAATGTTTTTCTGGGGTTCATTCTATCAATTGGAAAACTTCCAAGCAATTGAATCCAAGTTCCAATCCATGGAACTTTAAGTAAAGATACTTTAGGTGTAAATGCCATTGGCATTTGCACTTTTTCTAATACACATAGTGCATCTGTATAAGAAGTGTGATTTGCATAAATTACTTGTTGATGATTTTTAGGGATAACACCATTTAAAGTGGTTTTCATACGTAAAAACAAATGGTTAAACAACGTAATCATTTGTTGATTCAAATAATTCAAATAATGATTACTAGGTTTGACGTTTATAATTGAAAAAAAAGGAATATGAATCGCTACCAATAAAAATACGAATGCAAACGAGAATAGAGGTGATAAAGAGACCCACAGCAAAATCAAATGAGAATTCATATGTGTCATAAAATAAGGAAAAATAAATAAAGATAATAAATAAATAAAAATAATCATCACTTGTACCCCTTATAAATCAATCCTAACACGAACGAAATCATTTTTCACACAAAAATACATTATTATTATTGACAACGCTTACATTTTTTGTTAAAATATGTATGAAAACCTTTCCATAAAAAAAACAGTGAGGAATTATGACTAAAAACATCCTATTTGGAAATAGCAGAAGAGCTCAAAGTAATCGATCATTTTGGTTATTTTTATTTCCTTCTTTGTCTGCTTTCTTGTTATTCGTTATCGTCCCTTTTATCACTGGAATATACTATAGTTTCACAAACTGGTCAGGACTCAATACTGGAAATGAAAGTTTTATAGGCTTTGATAACTATCGCCAAATTTTAAGTGATCCTCAATTTGGTTTTTCTTTTTTACAGACAGCGACGTATTCCTTACTTTCTGTGATAATTATCAATATTGTTGCATTTGGTTTAGCGCTTTTAGTGACTCAAAATACAATTTTGAAAAATGTATTCCGTGCTGGATTTTTCTTACCGAATTTAATTGGTGGTCTGGTTTTAGGTTATATTTGGCAATTTTTATATAATCGAGCTCTAATCGTTTGGTTTGAACCCTCCCTAATTGCTGTTGGTAATACATCGATATTAGGTTTAGCGATCGTTGTCACATGGCAATATGCAGGTTACATTATGATGATTTATATTGCAGCACTTCAAAATGTCCCTCAAGACTTAATTGAAGCGGCAACCATTGATGGTGCGAATGCTTGGCAAAGACTAAGAGCAATCACATTTCCACTCGTTGCACAAGCATTTACCATTGCGTTATTTTTAACATTAGTGACGTCATTTAAACAATACGATACCGTTGTTTCATTGACACAAAGTGGACCTGCAATGCAAATGCCAGTTTGGTTTGCGAATCTTTATGGAATAAATCCAATCACAGTTCAAAGTACTGAGGTCATTACATACAACATTTATGAAACAGCATTTGTTAGATTTCAACTTGGCGTAGGACAAGCAAAAGCGATATTGTTTTTCTTACTCATCGGTATATTTGGTGGCTTACAAGTCTACTTTACTCAAAAAAGAGAGGTGGAAATGTAATGCAAAAGACAACGAATAACAAACAAAAAACCAATTGGTCGGTGACGTTAAAGCAAAATAATTGGACAATCGAAATCATATCATTAATACTCTTAATATTATTTTTTATGCCAATTATCATTGTTTTAATTAACGTTGGTAAAGCAGATAATAATGCAATTATTTTAGATCCATTAGGTTTACCACAAAATTATTTCAGAAACTTTTTAAATAATATTGAACGTATTTTAACACATCGTCAAATTAGATACTTTTCATCGTTTGGCTATTCGCTACTTATTACAACATTGTCACTTACAGCAATCGGGATATTCAGTTCGATGGCTGCTTGGGTACTCGTGAGAACAAAGACTAAATATTCTAAAGCAATTTTCTTTCTATTTTTAAGTGGATTAGTTATCCCATTTCAAGTGGTGATGTTACCACTCGTGCGATTGCTACAAGACATCACGAACTTTACTGGAATCACAATGAAAGAAACTGTCCACGGGATTGTTCTTGCATATGTTGGTTTTGGTGCACCACTTTCAGTATTTATGTTTTATGGCTTTATAAAATCTGTTCCATTAGAAATCGAAGAAGCAGCCATCATTGATGGTTGTAATCAAAGACAAGTATTTTTTAGAGTCGTTTTCCCAATTTTAAAACCGATCTTTGTCACGATGCTTGTTCTCAATGGATTGTGGATTTGGAATGATTATTTATTACCGGTTTTAGTATTAGGTGTAAAAAATCCCGTTCAAACGTTACCGCTATCTGTAGGCGTTTTAGCTGGATTATATACAAAAGATTGGCCATTAATTCTTACTCAGGTCATTCTTGCAGCAATTCCACTACTTATACTATTCTTGTTTGTTCAAAAACATATCATCAAAGGGATGACATCTGGAGCAATCAAGTAATACTGATGAAACATCGATTGCAACATTGCAATCATCATAAATTCGCTTTCAATTTAAAAAAAATAGGAGGATAATAAATTGAAAAAATTACTTTCATTATTTACAGTACTTACTGTAGCCGTCATTTTAGCTTCATGTACTGGAACACCTGCGACAGACTCGCTCGTGATTTTCCAAAACAAAGTTGAGATTGATGATGTTTTAAGTACTTATGCATCGACGTGGGGAACTGAAAACGGATTAAACGTTGAAGTTCAAACGTGTGGAGGCGATTCATGTGCTTATGGAACGCAACTTTTAGCTGAATTCCAAGGTAATGATCAACCAGATATCTTTGTTATTGAAGGTCTCGGAGGATTCAATCAATATAAAGATAAAATTTACCAATTTTCTGGCAATGAAAATTGGATTGACAATACAGGTTTAGAATTTGTTTTTGAAGGTGATGTCTATGGTTTCCCAGTCGCAATTGAAGGTTGGGGTATGGCTTATAATAAAGACATCTTGGAAGCTGCTGGATTAACAGTTCCTGCAATAGGTACGCCATTATCACAAGCAGATTTTAGAGATATGTTTGAAGCTGTAGAGAAATATTATACTGATAATGGGATCACAGATTCAGCTGTTGTTTCTATGGCTGCAGCATCAGGTATGACGTGGGTAACAGGCTTACACAACTTTAACGGTTACTTAAGTTCAGGGTTATCATATACGGATTCAACTGTGATTGATCAAGTGAATGCTGGTCAATTAGACGACGCTCGTTTTGGTCAATATACAGACTGGGTTGAACTCTTATTTGAATTTGCGAACCAAACAGTTTTAAATACTGGTGGATATGATGAACAAGTAGGATTGTTTGCTTCAGGTAAAGCAGCATTCTTACATCAAGGTAACTGGACAGATTCATCTTATGCAAATTCAACTTTTGAAATGGGGTATTTACCTCATGGTGTTTTAACAACAGGAAATGATTCTATATTCATTGGTGCACCTTCATATTACGTGATTAATAAAGATGGTGCTAACATTGAAAATGCAAAAGCATTCTTAGAAGATCTAGCAGCAACTTCTGAAGGACACGATTACATGGTAAACCAAGCAAATATGGTGCCTGCATTTGATTCAGTCACACTAGTCCCTTCAACACCATTATCAGCAGCAGTACTTGCTTGGAATCAAGCTGGTAAAGCATATGCTTGGTGGCAAAATGATTTACCTGCAGGATTTGGTATGGATACATTAGGACCAATCTATAGCGCACTCGCTGATGGACAAATTACACGCGCACAATTTATTTCTCAAGTAAAAACTGCAATTGAAAATTTAGCTTAATTTCAATAAAGTTTGTTTAAAAAAAGGCACTTTACCATAAAGTGTCTTTTTTATTGACAATCATCTCATACATCACTAAAATACTATTGGGAGGATTATATGAAACAAACAAAACAATTTAAAACTGAATCACAGCGTTTATTACATTTGATGACACACTCAATTTATACGCATCATGAAATCTTTCTAAGAGAACTTATTTCAAATGCAAGTGATGCCATTGATAAGCGCAATTTCAAATCATTAACAGATGAAAATGTAACCCGTGCTGAGTATGAAATCAGACTGATTGCTGATGAAAAAGCGCGCACATTAACCATTGTTGATAATGGGATTGGATTGACTCAAGACGAGTTGATTGAAAACTTAGGAACCATTGCAAAATCAGGAACAAAAGCATTTCAAGAATCACTTGAAGAAAAAAATGATGCTGAATTGATCGGTCAATTTGGTGTTGGATTTTACAGCGCGTTTATGGTTGCAGAAAAAGTAGAAGTACGTACAAGATCTCCGTATTCCGAATCAGGATACTTATGGACATCTGACGGTGTTTCCAACTATACCATTGAAGATTTAGAAAAAGATACCATGGGTACTGAAATCACATTATTTATTAGAGAAGATGCTGAAGATATTGATTTTTCAAAATTTCTTAAATTTTATGAATTAAAATCACTTGTTAAAAAATATAGTGATTACATTCGTTACCCAATTAAAATGCTTGAAACAAAAACAGAAGATAAAAAAGAAATTCAGGAAGATGTCACATTGAACCAAATGACACCCATTTGGAAACGTTCAAAAAGTGATGTGACTGAAGAAGAAACGAACGAATTTTTCAAGCATCAATTTAATGAGTATGAAGCACCATTAAAAACAATTCATACAAACGTTGAAGGGATGCTTACCTATACAGCATTATTATTTATCCCTAAAAAACCTGCTTATAATTTTTATTCTGAAAGTTTTGAAAAAGGATTGCAACTTTATTCCAAAAGTGTGTTTATTGAAGATAAAAACAAATCACTTGTACCAGATTACTTTAAATTTGTTAAAGGATTAGTGGATTCTGCTGACTTATCACTTAATTTATCACGTGAAATGTTACAACATGACCGTCAACTTAAGAAAATCGCATCTCATTTAGAGAAAAAAATAAAAAGTGAATTAGAAGCATTACTCGCCGATGATCGAAAAACATACTTAGAGTTTTATGATGCCTATAAATTAACCTTGAAATATGGTATTTATGACATGTTTGGGATGAATAAAGACAAACTTCAAGACTTAATCTTATTTGAAACCTCAAAAAATGAAGAACCGATCACATTAAAAGAATATTTAGATCGTAAACCTGAAAGTCAAAAATTTATATACTATGCGACAGGTAAATCAAAATCTAGAATGTTAAACTTACCTCAAATGGATGCGATGAAATCTCAAGACATTGAAGTATTATTATGTTACGATGATGTTGATGAATTCATGTTCCAAGCGATGCATAATTATCAAGAAATTCCTTTTAAATCCATTCAACAAGGTGATTTAGAAGAAGTCTTAGAAGATAAGAAAAAAGAAGTTAAGAAACAAGAAAAAGACTATAAAGAATTTTTAAAAGCAATTAAAGATAATCTTAAAGATCAAGTCAAAGATGTCAAAGTTTCAGCAAGACTTACAGAATCTCCAGTGTGTATTGTATCTGGTGAAGGCGTCTCCCTTGAAATGGAAAAAGTCTTAAATCAAATGCCTAATGGAGAGTCCGTTAAAGCTGAACGCATTTTAGAAGTCAATCCAAATCATGCACTCTTTAAAAAGTTATATGATACATTTCAAAAAGATGCTGAATCGATTGAATCCATTGCTTCACTACTGTATTATCAATCACTTGTAGCAGAGGGAATTCCACTTGAAAATCCTAAAGCGTATACAGATGCACTTACGAATCTGTTATCAGCAACAACATAAAAAAGGCATATGCCTTTTTTTTATCTTTATCAATATTACGAATATGATATAATAAGATAATATCAAATAAAAAAAAGGACCTAAATATGGGACTTAAAGAAAACTATAAAACAATTTATGAATCTTTTTATGAAGTGGTTGAACAAGACTATTTATTGTCATTAAGAAGTCAATTTGAATATTCTCTATCATTAAAAGATATCAATTTGCTGTTTGCCATTCAAAAAGAAAAAAAAGACTTTAGAAATTATTCTTCTTTTTTAGCGAAAAAAATAGGTGCAACACACTCAACCTTCTCAAACCATTTGAAAATACTTGAACGATACAAAATTATTAGAAGATATCGAGATCCAAGCAATTATAAACACATGCTTATTGATTTAGATTTAAATGGAATTGCATATTACGAAATACTGATACAATTTTATCAAGGGTTATTTGAGTACTTCAAAACAAAATTTTCAAATTTAAAGCTGTTAGATTTAATTAAAACAATCATTCATATTAGTAATACGTTTTCTGAAGAAGAACCAAAGTTAAAGAAACCTAGTATACTCAATATACCCTCCTTTAATGATATTTATGAGGCTTTCAATAGAATTTATTTTTATAATTTTAATCAGGAAAACGATTTTTTGACACATTATGAATTAGATATTGATCTTACGGATTTAAAGTTATTAACACTTACGTATTTATATGAAGAAGAGGGGTTAAATCAACCTTCAACACTATCTGAAAAAACATCGATGCAGTTCTCGACCATTTCTTCAATCATTCACCAACTAGATAAAGATGGCTTTGTAAAAAGAACGATTGGTGATGAAGATAAACGAAAGCTCAATATTGTATTAGAATCACATGCGAAAAAAATTGTGGAAGATTACATGATGTTTAGAATACATCTACATGATGAGATCAAAACATCTGTTCCATCAAAGCAATTTGAACTCATTAAAAAAGCGTATCAATATATTAAAGATTATACGCAAGAATATAAACAAAAAGCACGTCAATGACGTGCTTTAATCATAAATTCTAGATGATGTTCTAATTTCATAACGGTTGAGTGGATGACGTCGACATGCTTCACAGCATGATCCTCTAAATTTGACTTCATTTTCTTCACTACATAATATTTGTTTATTACATGTTGGATTTGCACAATTAATATACCGTTCACAAGGTTCACCAGTAAAATGATCTTTTCCAACGATGACTGGGTCAATTCTATTTACTGGTACATGTATTCTAGAGTCAAAAACATAACACGCGCCTTCCCACAATTGTCCTTGAACCTTAGGGTCTTTCCCGTAGGTTACTATCCCACCTTTGAGTTGGTAGACGTCTTCAATCCCTTCTCGCTTTAAAAATCCAGACCATTTTTCACAACGTACCCCTCCTGTACAATAGGTGAGAACAGTTTTACCTTCAAAAAGTTGCTTGTGCTTTCTAAACCAAGATGGAATCTCTCTAAAATGTTTAATTTCTGGTTTGATGGCATTTCTAAAATGACCTAAGTTATATTCATAATCATTTCTTGCATCAATAATGACAACGTTTGGGTCTTGTAGTTTCTCAAAATAATCTATAGATTCTAAGTATGTACCGGTTAGTTCATGAGGATTTATATCGTTATCAAGCCCTAAATTTACAATTTCATTTTTGACTTTGACTGAAATTCGATGAAATACATGTTGATCGTCTTCATCAATTTTAAATGATATCGCTTCAAACCCAGAGATCGCTTTTAAATCCTTCATGTAGGTTTCTGTTTGCTCAATGGTTCCTGAGAGCGTTCCATTGATGCCCTCTTTTGA
>Ga0209138_1003987_pt1 | contig 10181 bp, 10 predicted proteins | sample SaaInl3SG_22_DNA_FD_184645 | JGI IMG/M metagenome (GOLD analysis project Ga0209138, IMG submission 184645) | Marine microbial communities from expanding oxygen minimum zones in the Saanich Inlet - ESP_153SG_22_DNA (SPAdes) (version 2) | ecosystem: Environmental > Aquatic > Marine > Intertidal... | reverse complement strand
GTCGTGCCCAAATTTGTCGCGCGTTACTGGGATATGATGGCCTTGGCCGATCGAAAACCCGCCCTCGTCATCGGCGAGACGGGCATGCTGCAAGACAAACCCGGCTTCGAGGTCGGGTTCGTGAACCGCAATTCTGCAACGCCAGAGATGCACCAACATGATGTTCCAAGTGTGTTGATGCCCATGCGCGGCCATTGGCGCGTGATGTGGGACGGCGGTGAGGCGACCCTGGCCCCTGGCGATACAATCTCGTTGCCTGAAAACCTTATGCATACTGCCGTGCCATCCATGACTGGCGAGGCCAGCATGTTTCATATTGTTGCCACAAGCGACCCTGCCGGCAACACTTGGCTTGGATAAAAGGAAGCTAAAATGTCCAAAATCAGAACAACCCATGTCGGATCGCTGCCACGAACGCAGAAGGTCGTTGATTTCATCTTCGCGCGTGAACGCAACGAGACCTATGATCAATCCGCCTTTGACGCATGTATGACCGAAGCGGTTGATGCGACCGTTGCGAAACAGGTCAAAGCAGGGGTCAATATCGTCAGCGATGGTGAAACCTCAAAGATCAGCTACGCCACCTATGTCAAAGACCGCTACACAGGGTTCGACGGGGACAGCCCGCGCAATGCACCCGCTGATCTCAAACTGTTCCCCAGCTTTCTCGAACGTCTTGCCGATGATGGTGGCACGCCCAAATACGCCCGCCCGATGTGCGTCGGAGAGGTCAAATCCAAAGGTCAGAGTGAACTTCAAAAAGACATCAGTAATCTCAAAGCGGCCATGGCCAATCACGGGGTTGATCACGGCTTCATGAATGCGGCATCGCCTGGGGTTATCTCGCTCTTTTTGCAAAATGATTTCTACAAAACGCGCGAGGCCTACCTCGCGGCTTTGGCAGATGCGATGAAGGAAGAATACGAGACAATCGTGGCCTCTGGTCTTGATTTGCAGCTCGATTGTCCTGATCTCGCCTTGGCCAAGCATATGCTGTTTCAGGACGTCACCGATGAAGAATTCGTTAAGATCGCGGCGGGTCATGTCGAGGCGCTGAACCATGCCCTATCTGATATTCCAGCGGATAAGGTGCGTATCCATATTTGTTGGGGTAATTATGAGGGGCCGCATGTCTGCGACATCCCGATGGCTAAAATGTTTGACACATTGATGTCTGCCAAAGCGCGTTATGTGCTGTTCGAGACGTCAAATCCCCGCCATGGGCATGAATGGACGACCTTCCGCGACCGCAAGAATGACATCCCCGAGGATAAGATCCTTGTGCCAGGTGTCGTCGATACCACCACGAATTTCGTCGAGCATCCCGAGCTTGTTGCGCAACGTCTGGATCGCTTTATCGGTATCGTGGGCGCTGATCGCGTTATCGCGGGGTCTGATTGCGGTTTTGGCACATTCGCAGGATTCGGCTCAGTTGATCCTGATATCGCTTTCGCCAAATTGCGTGCGCTGTCTGATGGGGCCGCACTGGCGTCATGACACCTCTCGTTCTGCTTCCGGGAATGATGTGTGATGCGCGGCTTTGGTCCGCGCAGATCGCTGCATTCTCGGGCGATCGAGTGGTTCATACCGCTCCAATGGTCCGCTCGGATATATCCGAAATTGCGGCAGATATCCTTTCAAATGCACCCCCCATCTTTGCTTTGGCAGGGCTGTCGATGGGGGGGATCGTTGCCATGGAAATTCTGCGGCAGTCCCCTGAACGGGTAGAGCGTCTGGCATTGCTGGATACGAACCCATTGCCCGAATTGGCAGAAGTCGCAGCACGGCGTGAGCCACAGATCGAAAAAGTCCAGCATGGCAAGCTTGATGCCGTGATGCGGGACGAAATGAAACCGAACTATTTGGCCGATGGCCCGAACCGCTCTGCGATACTCGACCTTTGTATGGAGATGGCGCAACCGCTTGGACCCGAGGTTTTTATTGCCCAATCCCGCGCTCTTCAATCGCGCCCGTCCCAAATCGAGACCCTCAAGGCGAGCGACATCCCCACGCTCATTCTTTGCGGGCGTGATGACAGGCTTTGTCCTGTTGAACGGCATCAATTGATGCATGAGTTGATGCCCCACGCAACATTCACCATCATCGAGAATGCGGGCCATCTGCCGACACTTGAACAACCTAAAGAAACCACAGCGGCTCTTGCACGCTGGTTGGAGGCATCATGAATAAAGACCTGCTCAATCTCCTGCGCTCGGTCGATACGCCGACTGTGTGCAACGCCATTGAGGTCGCACAAGGCAAACGGGGCTTTAGCGCGTTCACGCGCGGCACAATGCTCTGCTCGGCCCCAGATGCCCCTCCAGTTGTTGGCTACGCAATCACCGCGAAGATACAGGCCGTTAATCCACCGACAGATCCGCCCGAGGTTATCCGTGCCCGCCGCATGGCGTATTACAAATCCATGGCGGAGGGGGCAAACCCAAGCGTCGCTGTGATTGAAGATACGGATTTCCCGCATGCCATCGGGGCGTTCTGGGGCGAGGTCAACACCACGATCCACAAGGGCTTCGGCCTGTCGGGAACACTGACAAATGGCGTGATGCGTGACCTGGGTGATATGGCAGAGGGCTATCCTGTGATTGCGGGTTCCATTGGCCCCAGTCACGGCTTTGTTCATGTGACCGAGCTTGGCACCCCTGTAACGGTTTTTGGCTTGGACGTGTGCCAAGGTGATTTGATCCATGCAGATCGACATGGCGCTGTGGTCGTGCCGCCTGAAGTGGTGGACCAATTGGCCAGTGCCATCCAGAAGATGCAAGAAACGGAGCAGCTGATCCTTGGCCCCGCCCGCGAGGCCGAATTTGACTTTCCAAAATTCGAGGCGGCTTGGGAGGCTTTCGAAAAATCACGAACCTAGATGTTTGCGGGGGTAAGACTGATTTTCTAAAGGCATTGTTACAACGTCACCGACTACGGCCCAAACCGGACTCTCAGCACACAGTTGGCATTCTGCGGTCGCAGCCCGCTTTGTGGCCATTCGCTGCAAGCGCAAAATCTGGACGCGGCTGAACTCACACATCGCGGAACTTTCCGCTCATTCGTTTTCCAGCCTTCGCTGGCGCGGCATTAATTCGCAGTTGCGGCGAATGTTTCGCCGCATCGCGTCTCACTTTCCCGGAGCAGCCATCCAACTCCTTTAAAAGTCACTTAACAGGAACCGCCCTTTCGCTGCACGCTGGACCGAAACAAAGGCCGCGGACTTTCCCGACACTGGTGTTTGAGCATATTGCTGATGCAGCATTGCTTTGCACGTGTGGAAAATTTCCTGCTGCGATGCTACTCAAGCCACAGAAGCGCTCATTCCCGAACAGTCTTAGCGGACCTACTTACACTGAACTTTCGCTGCATATCACTTGAACGCCAACAGTGTAGACTATGGTGCCACGTATCAGAAGGAGATGAACCTCTGCTTTAAGGCCTGAGCGTTTAACTCAGCACCATTCACCTCGTTCAAGCACCACTGAATTTCCCCTCTCGGCGTTCGAGAAGTGCTGAAACAGCTTCTGCATGATCTTGCGTTTGATGTACGGCACCTTGGTAGGCCGCCGACAGTTCAAGAACTTGATCCAGCGTCGAAACGGTTCCTTCGCGCATCAAGCGTTTGGTCAGCCTTAGCTGGCGCGGGGGGTTACGTGCAATGCGGTGTGCCATCGCCATGGCTGCGTCCATCAGCCCTTCGGGCTCTGTGACTTGAGAGACCAAGCCCCAAGCCAATGCGGTTTCGGCATCAATTGGATCGGCGGTGAATGCCATCTCAGCGGCGCGTGATAGACCGACCTGACGAGGCAAAATCCAGGAACCGCCGTCACCTGAGACAATCCCCACATTGACGAAGTTTTCTGCGAAGACTGCTGTTTTTGACGCGATGCGTATATCGCAAAACAACGTCAAATCACAGCCAGCCCCGTAGGCTGGGCCGTTCACGGCAGCGATCATCGGGACTTCGACGGACCAGACGGCTTTGGCCACACGCTGGATACCGGCACGATAGCTGTTGCGCACAGCGATGGCATCCCCGGCAAATATGCCTTCTTTATCGCGCATGTGTTTCAGGTTTCCACCAGATGAAAAAGCCTTGCCCGCGCCCGTCAGGATCGCACAGCGGATCGACTGGTCTTGGTTTAGCCAATCCATCGTGGCGCAGAGTTCATCTACAACATCCGCGCCCGTTATCGGGTTGCGCAGTTCTGGCATGTTGAGCGTCATCGTGGCGATCCCGTCTTCATGGGTTACAAGAAGTTTATCGGTCATGACTGGCCTTTCCAAAACTGCACCGCACCTGCGGCTTCCAATGCATTGATGTCAAACTCGCTTGGGTCCAGAAGCTGGCGTAGGACAGCAAGTGTATCTGCGCCCAGGTCGGGGGCCGCCATTGGTGGGATCGGTGGCGTTTTTGAGAGTTTCAGCGGCGAGGCAACACCTTGCAAACGGGCGCCGTCTGCTGCAATGGGCGCCGTGCGCATGCCGCGGGCTTGGATCTGTGGATCATCAAAAACCCGCTCAAGATCATTAATCGGCCCGACCGGAACATGCGCCGCATTCAGTGCCTCAATCCACTCGTTCATGCTGCGTCCTGACATCACCCCTTGCAGGATCGGAATGAGCGTTGCGCGATTGCGGACCCTTTCAGGGTTTGACGCAAATCGATCATCCGTAGCGAGCCCTTGCACGCCTGCAACCTCGCAAAACCGCGCGAATTGTCCGTCGTTGCCAATCGCAAGGATGACATAGCCATCACTGGTCTCGAACGCTTGATACGGCACAATGCTGGGATGTGTATTGCCCAGTGGCCTAGGCGACGTCCCTGTCGCCAGATAATTCATGGCCTGATTTGCAAGGGTTGCGACCTGAACGTCGAGCAACGCCATGTCAATCTGCTGCCCCTCACCAGTTGCATCACGGTGGCGTAGGGCTGCAAGGATGCCGATGACCGCATAGAGTCCTGTCAGTATATCTGTCAGCGCGACGCCGACTTTCATCGGCTCTGCGCCTGCAGTCCCTTCTTTTTGACCGGTCACACTCATCAATCCACCCATCGCTTGGATTAGAAAGTCATAACCCGCGCGGTCGGCGTAAGGTCCAGTGTGCCCGAAACCGGTGATCGAGCAATAGACTATATCAGGTTTGACTTGACTGACATTTGTATAGTCCAAGCCGTATTTGGCCAAACCGCCAACCTTGAAGTTCTCGATCACCACATCAGATGTCTTCGCCAAGGCGCAGAGCACCCGTTGACCCTCGGGCTTTCTAATATCGACCACAACAGACTTTTTGCCACGGTTAGCGCTATGAAAATACGCGGCGCCCCGATCCGCCCCAGCGTCATCTATGACATACGGAGGACCCCAGCTGCGCGTGTCATCACCTCCATCGGGGTGCTCGATCTTGATCACCTCAGCCCCCAGATCAGCCAATATCTGCGTCGCCCACGGGCCTGCCAGAATTCGCGTAAGATCCAGGATGCGCACGCCGGCGAGGGCGAGATCTGATGTTTTGGGGTTTGTCATGCGCGGCCTTATTTGACCGTCGAAAAGGACGTTGGCGACAAGAAGCTGGAGGCAATATTGGCCACGACCTCGCCATGCGCTTTTTGATGCGCCGCGCGCGCCGCGACCCATTCTGGATCGGCGGCAAAGGTATTCCAAAGCTGTTCTCGCTCTGCCAGCGACTCCCATGCCAAAAAGTACGTCAGATCATGATTGTTTGGCCCGACGAGCGTTGTGAAAAAACCAGCCGGTCGCAATCCGATCCGCTCCCATATTTTTAGGGTTGTCTCTTCGAACCGCTGCAAGAGGGGCGGCATGCCGCCGGGAATACAGGAATAAACGCGCATCTCGTAGATCATAGAGTGTCCTTTGGTGCTTAGGCCGACGTGTAGGCTGTTTTGACTGTTGTATAGAATTCAGCGGCATAGCGCCCCTGTTCACGCGGACCAAAGCTGGACGCCTTGCGCCCTCCAAACGGCACATTGAAATCAACACCGGCGGTTGGCAGGTTTACCATCACCATTCCCGCTTCGGCGTTCCGCTTGAAATGCGTTGCGTGCTTAAGGCTGTTGGTCGCGATTCCCGCAGACAGGCCAAAGTCCGTGTCATTCGCCACTTCAAGCGCTGCGTCGTAATCCTTGACCCGGATAACTGTAGCGACAGGTCCAAAGATTTCTTCGCGTGCAATCCGCATGTCATTGGTGCAATCGGCAAAAAGGGCCGGGCGTTGAAAAAAGCCTTCGGTTGGGCGGTTCAATCGCTCGCCGCCAGTGACAAGCCGCGCCCCTTCGGCCTCACCGATCCGAATGTAGTCTTCATTTTGCGCCAGTTGGCTTTGATCAACGACTGGTCCGATCTGTGTCTCTGGGTCCAGCGCATCGCCCACCTTCAGCGCGCTGATCCTTTCGCTGAGGGCCTTCAGGAACTGGTCATGAATTGCGTCTTCAACGATGATGCGCGACGACGCTGTGCAGCGTTGGCCCGTCGAAAAGAACGCCCCTTGCGTAACACAGTCCACGGCCACATCCAGATCCGCATCCGCCAGTACGATAAATGGGTTCTTGCCTCCCATCTCCATCTGCGATTTGCGCATAAGCTTGGCGGAGTCCATCGCAAGTGTGGTTCCGGTTGGAACCGAGCCGGTAAACGTGAGCGCATCAACATCAGCGCTTTGCACAATGGCCTGACCAACGACCGAGCCGCGGCCCATGACAAGATTGAGAACGCCGTCCGGTAGTCCTGCGCGTTGAAGAATATCGACCAGCGCCCATGCGCAGCCAGGCACGAGATCGGCCGGTTTGAAAACAACCGTATTGCCATAGCAAAGGGCCGGGGCAAGTTTCCAGGCAGGGATCGCGATGGGAAAATTCCAAGGCGTAATGATCCCCACAACGCCCACGGCTTCGCGTGTAATTTCGACACCCACACCGGGCCGGATCGATGGCACAGTCTCTCCCGTTAGCCGCAGGGCCTCACCAGCGAAAAAGTCAAAAATCTGTGCTGCGCGAACGGTCTCTCCGATGCCTTCGGCAAGGGTCTTGCCTTCTTCGCGCGACAACAATGTTCCAAGCTCATCTTTCCGGGCAAGAATTTCGTCAGAGGCACGGCGCAAAATGGCATGTCGCTCTAACGGGCCGCTGCGCGACCACGCAGGAAAGGCAGCCTTGGCGGCTGCAATTGCGTCCAGTGTTTGCGCCTCATTGGCTCGGGCATAGTGGCCGATTATGTCTGTTGTGTTGGACGGGTTGATATTGGCCACTGGCTCACCCTCGACCCATGCTCCACCTATGAAATTCTGTTTTTGATCCGACATATCGGTCTCCTGAGTGGGGGTTAGCCGATCACGGCGGTTTGGTCGGAATAACGAACCGTAAAGGTTATTGCGCCTTCGTTCAGCATCCAGCGGGTTAATGTGTAGCTGCGCAATCCGGCGGCGTGGAATGGATCGGCGTCCGCATGGACGCGTGCCTCGGCTTCATTTTTGGCGCGCACAATAATCATACCGCCGTAAGGAATTTCCTCGCCCTCTTTGAACAATGGCCCAGCACCAAACAATATGCCGTCGCGTTCCATCTTGATTTGATAATCCAGATGGGCAGGCAGGACGTCTTGCATTCCTTCGCCGCGGGCCGGGGTGGTGGTGATCACATAGAGGGTCTGGCGCAGCATGCTGGCATAGAGATCTTCAGGTTTGGTGGTGCTCATACTGCTGCTCCTTGAAAGGGTTGGCCCGCCAACAGGACAGTCGGCGGGCCAAGATGTTTAGCGCTTTTCGATGCCAGCGCTGTTGATCACATCGGTCCAGACCGCGATCTGACCTTCGATCAGGGCTGTCATTTCCTCGCCCGTGGACGGGGAAGGTTCAGCCCCCAAGGAGACGATCATGTCGTTCACAGCCGGAGCAGCCAGGGCCGTGTGGACTTCCGCGCGGATACGATCTGCAATCTCGGATGGAACACCTGCGGGCATGCCGATCCCAGTCCATGAGACGACGTCAAAACCCTCTGCGACCGTTTCGGATACAGTGGGTAGATCAGGGGCATCGGGCCAGCGTTCGGCGGAGGTGATGGCGAGGATGTCATAGACACCCGCCTCGGCTTGTGGGCGGATGACGGTTCCTGTGTCGATCACGACGTCGACTTCACCGCTCATCAAAGCTGTCGAAGCCGCTGCTCCACCTTGGTAGGGGATATGCAAGAACTCTGCGCCCGTACGAAGGGCCAGCAATTCACCCGTCAGGTGCTGGGTGGACCCCACGCCGGAGTGACCGATCTTGATCGTCCCCGGTGCTGCAGCAGCCGCAGCGATCAATGCTTCCATGGACTCGTATTCACCGGAACGGGCTGCCACCATAAAGGGGAACTGACCAAGCGTTGAGATGAAGGTAAATCCTTCCACAGATTCATAGGGCAGACTGTTATACAGACCCGCGGCCACCGCATGGCCACCGACCATCAGCTGCATGGTGTAGCCGTCTGGTTCTTCGTTTGACACATACCCCGAAGCAACGGTGCCACCTGCACCGGGGCGGGATTCCACCACCACAGGCTGGCCAAGACCTGTGGACATTTCTTCTGCCATGATCCGTGACATCGTGTCTGCGTTTCCGCCTGGACCAAAACCATGGACAATGCGCAAGGCACGATCCGGAAATTCCTGTGCCGATGCGGGCAGCGCAAGAGCTGCCACAAGGGGTAGGGTCGTCAGTAGTTTCTTAAACATTTGGTTTCCTCCCAATTTGTTGCGCCCTTTTGTAACTGTCACCTCGGACGCCATAAGGTGCGCCGCGCCTAAGGTGATGAAGGCGCGGGAATTCTTCGGTGAGACAGGCTTGACCAGACAGCCCAGACAATCATCAGGGCAGAGCAGACGACCAAGACAGCGCTGATCGGACGGGTCACAAAAATTGTGAAATCACCGCCATAGAGCAGCATCGTGCGGCGAAAATTGTCTTCCAGAAGGGGGCCAAGCACGAAGCCCAGCAAAACGGGCGCAGGCTCGAAACGGTAGTTCTTCATGAGATATCCGAGGATACCGAAGGCCAGAGTCAATAGTACGTCCGTCACGCTGGTGCGGTGGGAATAGACCCCCACACAGATCATGATAATGATCATCGGGTAGAGTTTTTGATAAGGGATGCGCAGCAGTAGTACCCACAATCTAATCAGCGGAATGTTGATCAGCAGTAGGATGATATTCCCGACGAAGAAGCTCGCGATGACGCCCCAGAACAGCTCCGGTTGATCGACCATTAGGCGCGGTCCGGGGATAATCCCATTCAGGATCAAGGCCCCGATAATCAGCGCCATCACAGCGTCACCGGGCACGCCCAAGGTTAGCGTTGGAATGAAGCCCGTTTGTGACGCTGCGTTGTTTGCGGATTCTGGGGCTGCAAGACCGGGCAAGTGCCCTTTCCCAAATTTCATAGGCGTCTTCGAGAACCGCTTTTCCATCGCATAGGCCATGAAGGATGCGATGGCTGCACCTGTTCCAGGCAGGGCGCCAAAGAAGCTGCCGATGCTGGACCCTCTGACAATGGGAAAGGCCAAGGATTTCGCTTGGGCGCGGGTTGGGATCACATCGCGCATTTTGATGATTAGAGGCGCTGCGTTCGCCGCTGGACGTCGTGACGCGTTGCGGATGACTTCACTGACACCGAACAACCCCATAGCAAGGGAGACCAAGCTGATCCCGTCCGCCAATTCCGGCATCGCCACGAAACGGTAATACCCCGTGGTGGCGTCCGCCCCCACCAGACCCAGCGCGATCCCCAAAAGGACCATCGCGAAAGAGCGGATTTGCGATCCTGTCCCAATCATACTGGCTGCCAAGAGCCCTAAAATGACCAGCATCGCATATTCTGGCGCTCCGAATTTCAGCGCGACAACCGTCATCGGGATGGCTGCCAAAACCAAGATCGCAACGCCAACCATACCGCCGATAAACGACGAAAAGGCCGCCACAAACAAGGCAAGCCCCGCGCGGTCGCTCTGCGCGAGTGGGTAGCCCTCTAGGCAAGTCACCACAGAGGACGGCGTCCCCGGCAGGTTCAGCAAAATAGACGCAATCGAGCCGCCGTATTGCGAGCCGTAATAAATCCCCGCGAGCAGGATCATCGATGTCGTCGCATCCAGATAGAAGGTCACGGGCAATAGCAATGAAATGGCGGTGATC
>Ga0209138_1003986_pt1 | contig 10184 bp, 9 predicted proteins | sample SaaInl3SG_22_DNA_FD_184645 | JGI IMG/M metagenome (GOLD analysis project Ga0209138, IMG submission 184645) | Marine microbial communities from expanding oxygen minimum zones in the Saanich Inlet - ESP_153SG_22_DNA (SPAdes) (version 2) | ecosystem: Environmental > Aquatic > Marine > Intertidal... | reverse complement strand
GCTCAAGTTGATGGATGCGCTTTTGAATACGCTCCATCAACTGTTCTGTATTGAGCTTTGGCACTTATGTGCTCGCCACCATCACAATTAGAACTTAACGCCGTAGCCAACTAGGATTTCCGAGCCTTTAGGCTTGGTGTTGGAGGTAGTGCCGTCGGCTGATACCGATGTCTTTGAGCGTCCGGATAACATATTTGCTTCCGCGAAGAAATAGCTTTTTTCCGACGCCATGAATTTAGCACCGATACCGTAAGTTATTGCACTGCGAGTTACTTTTGAACCATTAGACCTGAATTTTGCTTGGTATTGCGCGTACCCAAGTTTGATGTACCCCAACGTATCTTGGTTGATGAGAGTTGACGGAGCAATGAAAATTTTTACTTTTTGCTTACTTTTTACTCCCTCGGTAGCCACACTAGCGCCTTGATACTGATAATCGATTAGCCCGTATCCACCACCATTTAAAGCGTAGTCTAAGCCGACGGCTAAAAGATTTTCATTACCCAAACTCCATGTGTAGTCCAATCCAACTTTTCCAACGGCACCTTTGGAAGCAGAATTTGGCGCTGTCAAACTTCTTCCATTAGCAAGAACCACAGACGTCGCATCGATTGAATAAGACTGATACGCAAGCGCAACAGTAGCACTAGCCCCTTCAAATTTAGAAACTTGCGCGTTAGCGCCGAACGCAAGAAGAACGCTGCTGATTAACAATAGAAATTTTTTCATCTCATCACCTTGTATGTTGTTTAGATTGAGGTGTTATTTTGTCCACGACAAATTTACATGTCGATTCTATAATAAATATTAAGTTATAGATCAAGCCAACCTCTCCGCAGCCATAGTCGCAGTCAATTTCGAATAATGGCGCTCTATGACAGCTGCGCTGTTGCCCATCTGCTTGGCAAGCGTGTGAATGTCAGTGCTTGCCCTCAACAGCTCCAATGTGGCGTAGGTGTGACGCAAGCTGTAAAGCGTTCTGTTATGCCCATCTGCATCTTTTAGTAATCTACTGTCTCGCATCAAACGCTTGAATGCGCCATTGAGCGAAGTTGGTTGGTAGCCGTTGCTGAAGGTGAACAGAAGGTGGTTGGCAGCTTTGTTAGTTTTGTCGTTGCCCTTGCCTTGCAATGTCGTTTCCAACGACTGCGAGTTGAGGGCTGTTTGTCTAGCATGCAGTCTTTGGAGCACCTCCAATGCCGCATGTTTGGCAATCAACCATCTGCCTCCAGTCTTGCCATTTACCCATACGCGCAAGTACCGCTTGCCCTCTTGCGTGTGCCAACACACATCCTTCCAACGCACCCCAAGTGCTTCTGTTCCGTGGCGCATACCAGTAAGCAGCAGCATCTCGATGTAGTCCCGCAGCAAGTGGCGCATTTCTGACTCTGTGAACTTGTTTGCCTTGCTGCTGCCCTCCACCCACGTTGCCATGTAGCTGCGCAGCTGCTGCACTTCTGACTCTGTAAACGCTGCTCTTGGTTGGCTTTTCGTGCCCTTGACTTGCATGCGTGGTACTGGCACTCGCTCACTGATGTAGCCATGCTCTACAGCTGTTGCAATCACCCTATTCCACGCACTTGCAAAGTTCTGCAAGGTGGACGCTTTGGGCTGCTTTTGCATCTGCTTGTTGCGCCACAGCTCAAACTCAGTGATGTCACTGTGCGGTAAAGACTCCAAGTGCTGATGTGTGAAGAAGGGGATGAAGTAGCGTTCGATACAGCTCAAGTAGCTAGCGTACACACTCTTGCCATGTCCCAAGTCCATCTGTCGCCTCAGCTCACGTGCTGTTAGATGCGCGAGGTGTGCAACAGACTGTGCGCGGTGTGCTAAACCAAGGCGCTGTCTAAACCGTGCTTCGTCATACAGCTCGCATGCTGCATGTGCGGCTAGCTCTAGGCTTGCTTTGGCGGTGCTGCGTCTGCACCACGTGCCATCAGCTAGTTTGTAGCGGCATTGGTACTGCAAGCTGTGGCGTCGGCGGTATAGCACCACTTCGCCGTCTCGCAGATGCAGCTGCTTGGGATTCACAAATATATTCAGTGCCACGCTGCGAGCCACTGCAGCCCCTACTCGCCACGCACAAAGACAAAAGCCCCCAGTTTTGACACTGGAGGCTCGTAAGTCGTTGAATTAAATGGTGGGACGTCACGGACTTGAACCGTGGACCAAAGGATTATGAGTCCTCTGCTCTAACCAACTGAGCTAACGTCCCAATCCAAGCGACAGATTGTAGCGCGCCTAGCAAGTATGATCCCCGCCATGCAAATGAAACCCAAAACCCTCGGCTGGATCGCCGCCGCGATCACCGTGACGATTTGGACGTCCTTCATAGTCATTGCACGCGCCTCGGCGGCCTACAACCTCAACCCACTGGATATTGTCTTTCTGCGCTTCTTTGGTGCGGCCGTCGTCTTGCTGCCCTGGGTGCTGTTCAGCGCCCGTAAGCCCTCGCAAACGCCTCGTTCATTCTTTGGCTTGTCCCCGCTACCCTGGACGACGACGGCGGTCACGGGCATCTTAGGCGGTGTTTTGTATGCGTCACTCACCTACAGCGGCTTCTTCTTTGCACCGGCGGCGCACGCGTCCGTGCTATTGCCTGGCTCCCTGCCACTTTGGACTGCCGTGCTGACTGTGTTTGTGCTGAAAGATCATATTTCGCGCTCTCGCACGATTGGTCTTTTTTGTATTTTTGGCGGCGGCTTATTGGTTGGGGGAGCAAGTCTGCTTGCCGCCTTCGATGGCGGTGACATCTGGAAGGGTGACTTGCTGTTTATTTCAGCGTCCGCGTGCTGGTCGGGTTACGCCGTTTTTGTCCGGCGCAAGGGCCTCGGCGCCATCGACGCCACGGTCTCCTTAACGGTATTTTCAGTCTTCACGTTTTTACCCATTTATGCCGCGCTGGCGTGGGGTGGGATCGTGAGTAGCCGCTTGGCAACCGCCCCGGTTGGTGAGCTGGTGTTTCAAGCACTGTATCAAGGCGGTGGCACCGTGGTGGTTGCCGGTGTTTGTTTCAATCTGATGGTGAGGTACTTTGACCCCGTTCGCACGACCATGCTGACATCGGTTGTTCCCGGCCTATCGGCTCTTGGTGCGGTTATCTTTTTAGATGAGCCGCTTTACCTGAACCTGATTCTCGGCTTGGCGCTGGTGACTACCGGTATTTTGATTGGCGCGCGAAAAGCCTAGCCCTAGCCTGCCCTCCCCGCGTGGGGGCTTTACTTCCCTTGGCTGAGCGCCAAACCGACCATTTTTGAGGTGATGTCCACCACCTGAATCATGCGCTCGTAGGGCATGCGCTGGGGGCCAATAACACCCAAGGTTCCTAAGACTTGGCCGTTCACTTCGTAGGTGGCGCTGACCACCGACACGTCTTGATAAGGAACGCGGTCGCTCTCGCCACCAATAAAGATGCGCACGCCGTCGGCACGGTCCGACACGTCTAGCAGCTGCATCAGTTGCGCCTTTTGCTCGAAGAGGTCGTACATACGTCGCAGGTTGTTTAGGTCAGCAGAAAACTCGCTAACCGAGAGCAAATTACGCTCGCCAGAGATAACCACATCGCCCTCCTCCTCGGCAGGGTCATTGCCTGCGGCGACGGCTGCTTGCATGAGCTCACCAATTTCGCGGCGTAAGGAGTCCACTTCGCTGCGCAGGCGCACCCGAACTTCGTTCATAGTGAGCCCGGCGTAGTTGGCATTCAGAAAATTGGCCGCCTCTATCAACTCGCTCTGGGTGTACACGACCGGCGTGTGAATCACGCGATTTTGTACATCACCATCTGGCGACACAATAATAATGAGCACCCGGCGCTCAGACAACGCCAGAAACTCAACGTGCCTAAAGATCGAATTACGCTTGGGGACCACGACCACACCCACAAACTGCGACAAACTGGACAACATCTGCGCGGCGCTATTGATGATTTTTAGTGGCTGGTCCGGGCTAAGCTCCTTGGGCAGCGTTAGCGACATGCCGGCCGTGTCGGGGCTCATCGTGAGCATGGTGTCTACAAATAGACGGTAGCCTTTGGATGTGGGGATGCGCCCAGAGGAGGTGTGTGGGCTGGTGACCAGCCCCAGCTCCTCCAAATCACTCATCACATTGCGAATTGTCGCGGGCGATAAATCAAGGTCATTGGCCTTGGAGAGCGTGCGTGATCCCACCGGCTGACCGTCCGCAATGTAACGCTCAACCAACGCCTTCAGCAACAATTTTGACCGCTCGTCTAACATCAGGTTATTGTACGAATACCGCTCCGGGCTATGTTGTAATTTACAGACCATGAATCCAAGCTCAACCGTTGCCACTGCAGGCGGCAAAACTGACCTTCCCAAGCGTTTCCACCATGTGGGGATTGTCGGGAAGTTTCAGACCGCCGGCTCACACGAAGATATTTTTAATCTGGCTACTTTTTTAGTGAGCTTGGGGATCGACGTCAGTTTAGAACGAGAAACGGCGTTAAACACCGGCATTACAGATTTTTCCACTATCGACGTGGATGTCATCGGTAAACAATGCGATCTGGCCGTGGTGGTTGGAGGTGATGGCACGCTGTTGGGCGTTGGGCGCCGCCTCGCCAAGCACGGTGTGCCCATGATCGGCGTCAATCAGGGGCGCGTGGGCTTTATTACCGACATCGCACTCACTGACTACCGCGAGGTGCTCCCCCCCATGCTGTCCGGCGCTTACGAGCACGAGGTCCGCGGCATGATGCAAGCACAGGTTTGGCGCGACAACCACTGCGTATTTGAAGCCAGCGCGCTCAACGACGTGGTCGTCAACCGCGGCAGTACGACGGGCATGATCGAGTTACGCATAGAGGTGAATGGTCACTTCGTTGCCAACCAACGTTCGGATGGCCTGATCATTGCGTCACCCACGGGCTCCACCGCGTACGCGATGTCGGTGGGTGGCCCGATTGTTCACCCCAGCGTCGCCGGCTGGGTGGTGGCGCCGATTGCGCCGCACACCTTATCCAACCGGCCTATCGTGTTGCCTTTTGAGTGCGAGGTAAGCGTTGAGCTTGTGCGCGGACTGGAGGCCAATGTCAATTTCGATATGCAGTCGCTCACCAGTCTCATTAAAGGAGATCGAATTAAAGTGTGTGCGGCCGAGCAAGGTCTTAGACTCCTGCATCCACAAGGCTGGAGTTACTTTGATACGCTTCGAAAAAAACTGCATTGGAATGAAGGCAATCCCTAGCCCCTTGCGTGCCTGCAACATCAAGCCTCACCCTCTCATCGCCTTGCCTGTCATCAACAACCCACCGTCTTACCGCCCCAAATGAGCCTTCGTCGTATTTCGTTGAAAGACTTCGTCATCGTCGAGGCATTGGATGTTGACCTCTGCGATGGCTTCACCGCCCTAACCGGCGAGACCGGCGCGGGGAAATCGATTTTGATCGATGCCGTGCAAATTGCCCTGGGTCAACGCGCGGAGGCCTCGGTGATTCGTCACGGTGCCACACGCTGCGAGATAACGATTGAGCTGAGCAGCACGCCCGCGCTGGCCGACTGGCTGACCCGCAATGGGTTTGACGATGCCAGCGGCTCGACGATGCCCGCCGAACTGACGCCGGCGCTGATGCTGAGGCGTCAAATCGACAACCAAGGGAGGAGCAAAGCATGGATAAACGGCTCCCCCGCGACCATGACGCAATTGCGGGAAGTCGGTGATGCGCTTGTCGACATTCACGGCCAGCACGCTTGGCAAAGCCTGAGCCGACCGGCCTCGCAGCGCGAACTACTCGATGGTTATGGCGGTATTGACACGGCACGGCTCAACGGGCTTTGGCAAGCGTGGCGTGACAGTGAGGCCAAGCTTGCGCGCGCACGTGATCGTCAGGCCAGTCTGGCGCAGGACACGGAACGCCTGACTTGGCAGATTGGTGAACTCGCCAAGCTCGCGCCTCAGCCAGATGAGTGGCAGACCCTGAACGCAGACCACAACCGCATGTCGCATGCGCAAGCCCTCATGGACGCGGCGCAAGTGAGCGCACAGGCCATAGATGATGATGAGACCAATGCCAGTGGGTTGATTCACATAGCGGCAACGGCGCTGGAAAAGCACACCCACATCGAACCCCAATTTGTCCCTGTGGCTGATTTGTTGCGACAAGCACAAGCCCTCATTGAAGATGCCGCACACAGTCTGCATTTGTACGGACGCCATACCGACCTAGACCCTGCCGGCTTCCAAGCCCTTGATGACCGTGTGGCCTTGTGGCTATCGCACGCGCGCCGACTCAAGTGCGCACCCGAGGAGCTACCAGAGCGCCTGTTGGCTTGGGAAGCCGAGTTGGCCACCCTGAACGACGCAAGCGATCTGGCGACACTCGCACAACAGGTTTCGGATTGCCTCGATGCCCTGCTAAAAGAAGCAAAGGTCATTCGCAAGAAACGCACGGTGGCCGGCGCAAAGCTGTCCAGCGAGATCACCGCAGCCATGCAGACTCTGGGCATGGATGGCGGCCGTTTTGAGGTGGCGATGCAAGCCTTGGACACACCCCAACAGCACGGAATTGACGACTTGTCATTCTTGGTTGCAGGCCACCCGGGCACGCCGCCCCGCCCCGTAAACAAGGTGGCGTCAGGGGGCGAGTTATCGCGCATTGCATTAGCGATAGCGGTCTGCACCAGCCGCTTGGGTACGGCACCCACGCTGATTTTTGATGAAGTGGACGCCGGCATTGGCGGGCAAGTTGCGCAAACAGTGGGGCAACTCATGCGCCAACTTGGTATGGATAGGCAGGTGTTGGCGGTGACACACTTGGCGCAAGTTGCTGCCAGTGCAGACCAACATTGGGTTGTGAAAAAAGCGCGGGCCTCGGACAAGACCGTGAGTGAGGTCGAGGCGGTTAGCGCAGACGCGCGAACCGTGGAGATCGCGCGTATGCTGGGGGGAGATATCCACTCAAAAACCTCACTGGCGCACGCCACTGAGATGCTGGCTCAAGCGAGTGCCCGATGACCCAAATCACGCAAACCACGCAAACAAGTACGACCACGCCGAACGACACCTCGACACGCGACGCCCTTGAGGTAGTCGTGTTGACGGGGGTCTCGGGCTCAGGTAAGTCGGTAGCGCTTGCGGCACTGGAAGACGCGGGCTATTTCTGCGTCGACAACCTCCCGCCCGAGTTGTTAATGGACTTAGTGGCTTTAGAGAGAAAAAACAAAGCCCGCAAAGTAGCGGTTGCCATGGATGCACGCAGCGCCACGGGCCTCCCCGCGTTGCCAGAGCATCTTGCGCAACTCAAGGCGCAAGGGGTGGCGCTGGTGACTATTTACTTGGAGGCGACGACCGGTGTGTTGGTCCGGCGCTTCTCCGAGACCCGCCGTGCACATCCGTTACTGACAGACACCTCGGGCCACAACGCGCAAAGCGTGCTGGTAGAGGCCATTCAACTTGAGCGCGAGTTGCTGAGCGACTTACGAGACCAAGCACACATCATCGACACCAGCCAAAATACGGCTGCTGGCTTGCGCACGCAGATCAAGACATTCCTAGCCAATGGCGCTCCGTCTTTGGGCTTGGGCTCAGGCTTGGGCTTACGTTTGCAATTCGAGTCATTTGCGTTCAAGCAAGGGGTCCCAATGGATGCCGACTTTGTATTTGATGTTCGTATGCTCCCCAACCCCCATTACGAACCGACGTTGCGCGCGCAAACCGGGCTAGATGCAGACGTCATAGCCTACCTGTCGCAACAAGCGGCGGTATCAGACATGCGGGCTCATATCACCGCATTTTTGCAAAAGTGGCTGCCTGCGATGGCGGCCGACCACCGCGCTTACGTGACGGTTGCCATTGGCTGCACGGGCGGCCAGCATCGGTCGGTCTACTTGGCACAGACACTCAGCGCTGATTTCTCAAGCGACTGGTCCACGCAAGTCCGCCACCGCGAACTAGAAAAGCGAAAGTCAGGGCACTAATTACTGCCCGATCAAGCCTTGGTGTTGAAACCACTTTTTAAAGGGCGCTGGTAAGGCGGTCTGAGGTAACGCATGGCGCGGGACCCACGCGCCTACAGGCGCAGATGGGTGAACGGTGCCGGATACGTGCACCGTGACAGGCGTCAGGTGTAAGTCCTTATGCGTTAACACGTGCTTGAAACTGGCGGCGGTCTCCTGCACAGCGCCCTCCGCGTGGCGCGTTATCCATTGCGCCACATCGGCTTCGTTCTCGAACAAGGGCGGCGCCTGCATACCCGCCCAAACGCCCTGTTGTGGGCGTGTCTCTAGCCAGACGGCATCGGGGGAGACCAACAGCACCCACGTCCACCGCTCGACCCGGCGTTTGAGCTTTTTCCCTTTCACAGGAAACGCCGTGGTGCGCTCCTGCGAATAGGCCGCACACATGGACGCCACTGGGCAACGCGCACAGGCCGGCGCCCGCAACTGACAGACCGTGGCACCCAGATCCATCAACCCTTGTGTGTAGGCTGGCATCGCCTCGCTCAACGGTCGCGTTAGCTGCGCCAAACCCTGGTCTAGCAACTGCTGGCCAGCCAAGTGCAATGCCCGGCTCTGCGCGGTCACGGCCAAGTCGCCATCAAAGGCTAGCAAGCGCGACAGCACCCGCTTCACATTGCCGTCAAAGATGGAGATGGGCTCGGCAAAGCAAAAGGAGGCTATGGCTGCTGCAGTTGAAGGGCCAATGCCTGGTAAGCGTTGTAAGTCCCGCATCGTACGGGGGAAAGCGCCGCCGTACTCAGCGACGACCATTTGGGCGCAGCGGTGTAGCAAACGCGCCCGGCTGTAGTAACCCAGCCCAGCCCATAACGCCATTACCGCCTGTTGCGGCGCCTCCGCTAGCGCGGCAACGGTTGGGAAGCGATCCATAAACCGATTGAAATAGTCGATCACGGTGGCCACCTGTGTTTGCTGCAGCATGACTTCAGATAACCACACGCGGTAGGGGTCACGCTGTTGTTGCCACGGTAGGTGGTGGCGACCATGCGCCAACTGCCAGCTCACCAACGTCGACGCAAATGCCTCATGACCAGGCCGCGTGGCGTTCACCGCTGGCACCCCACGCAGTAATACGTCGCGCGCTGTCCCTGTACGATGCGTCTAATGGGTCTGGCACACACTTGGCAGGGCTCGGACGCTCGCCCATACACCTGAGATGCGTTTTGAAACAGGCCGTGCTCTCCCTGTGCGTTTTTGAAGTCCTTGAGGGTTGTGCCGCCCATCTGAACCGCCTTCTCCAACAACACCCGGATAACCTTATGCAAGGTCTTGAGGCGTGACACCGCTACATCGCAAGCGGGGCGCGTTGGGTGTATGCCTGCAAGGAACAAGGCCTCAGACGCGTAAATGTTACCCACGCCAACGACCACATCCCCCGCCAGCAAGGCTTGCTTGATGGGGGCGCGGCGCTTGCGCATGGCAGCCACAAAAACGTCAACATCAAAATCGTCACCTAGCGGCTCAACACCCAAGTGACCCAGTAGCTTGTGCGCAATAGGCGCGTTCAAACTCTGCGCGAAGACAACGGCACCAAATCGTCTGGGGTCGGTTAGGCGCAGATGACCGCGATGGGTGGTCATGTCAAAGTGATCGTGTGCGGCAGGGGCTCCCAACAAGCGGCCGGGCGGCGTGAAGGCCAAGCTGCCTGACATGCCCAAGTGAATGAGCAACACCCCATCGGTGATGTGAAGCAGGAGGTACTTACCGCGCCGACCGACAGATTCGATGCGCCGCCCACACAAGTCGGCGACCCCACACCCCAGTGGCCAGCGTAAGGGCTTGCCCATGCGCACGTCCAGAATATCGCCGCCTGTGATGGCTTGCGCAAAGCTGCGCCGTGTGACTTCGACTTCTGGGAGTTCGGGCATAGCAAAAGATGTAACGATTGGTAACTGGCGGCACCGCGCACAAACGCGGTGACCTGAAGCGGGATCGCTTATTATGGGGATATTAAAACCGATAGGCTCCCCAAGGTTATTGGCACAAGCGACCCCGTTGTGCCCACGCCTACCTATATATTTGGCACATGGCTAAGTCCCTCCTGATCGCTCCTCCCAGTGGCACGTTGCGCACCGTTCGCTTGAGCGCGGGCGTTTGGCCCAGCATCTGGTCGGGGTTGGGGTCAGGATTGTGCCTGCGGTTGGGGTGGGTGCTGTTGGGTGCAGCGCTAACAAGCTCCGCGTGGGCGTCCGACCCGCAACAGGACGCGAC
>Ga0209138_1003984_pt1 | contig 10184 bp, 6 predicted proteins | sample SaaInl3SG_22_DNA_FD_184645 | JGI IMG/M metagenome (GOLD analysis project Ga0209138, IMG submission 184645) | Marine microbial communities from expanding oxygen minimum zones in the Saanich Inlet - ESP_153SG_22_DNA (SPAdes) (version 2) | ecosystem: Environmental > Aquatic > Marine > Intertidal... | reverse complement strand
GAAGCTGATACAGCGTGTGAAGCTGTTACTGCATAAGATGCAGATATTGTGCTTTCAGCAAAAGAAGCGGTGTCAGCGTAAGAAGAGCTCACCTCATGAACAACCTCGTGTGATGCTGATAAAGCGTAAGAAGCTGATATAATCTCGTTAGTGTAAGTTGTTCCGTCACCTTTAGTGAATGTGATAGTTGTTCCACTAATAGAAGAAGTAGTAACTAAACTTCCTGTATCTGCGCTAGTTCCTGTTAGTAAGTTCTGTGTTTCAATACTAACGTTACCCGTACCTCGTCTTAATACGAGTTCGTCAGTTGGGTTTGACGATGCTACTTTGGTTAACTCTGATATTTTTCTATTTGGCATTTTTTACTTTTTTATTTGTTTATTACGCTATTCTTTTGCAAAGCATTTTTGGAAATCTACCGGTATAACTACCACCTGATACCACCCATGCAAATACATAGTAGGTGGTTGAAGCAGGTACTGTCAAGAAAGCTTCCATATGGATTTTTTCTTCAGCAGCCCCATTAACATTTACAATACTAGGAGCGGCATCTATAAGGGTACCGCTTGTTCCTGTACCTGCTGTTGTTTTATACAGTATTTGGAAGAATCTTATTGAGGTACTGGTTTGAGTATCTTTTCTAATATCAACCATAATATGCCAAGTACCTTCTCCTAAAGCCATCTCGTTGTTTGTAGTACTCCAACTTACTTGAGAAGAATCGTTAGTTGTAATCTGTCTACTTGAGTTTGCATTAAATGTAATCTTAGTAGCATTTGCATATGTTTGTTGTGTATTTGTCGGGTCCCAAACTGCACCTGTAACAGTTGAGGTAAGTAAACCATCTACATAGTTTTTAGTAGCTGCATGAGATCCTGTTGTAGGAGTTGCAACTGATATGTTTCTTAAAACTGTCCCGGTTCCATCTGTGTAGCTTAAAGCATATGGAGATGATGTTTCTTTTATTAAGAAACTTTGAGCAACACCTCTTTGTAAAAATCCTAATGATGGTGAAAACCCGTTGTTTGCTTCTATATTAATACCTTCAGTTGCTGATGATCCTTGATCAGCAATAAGAGGAATAGTTGATGTTAGGGTTGTGCCGTTATTAGTTAAAGTTGATGTTGCCTCTAAAGTAGTACCGTTGAATCTTAATGTTTGACCGTTTGTTCCTACTGCAGTCTTTCCATCTACATATTGTTTAGTTGCTGCTTCTAATGCTGTTGTTGGATCTGATGAAAGTATTAGGTCTCCTAACATTGTATCTCCTGAAAGATTAACGTAACGTGCGTCATTTGCAGCTTCATCCTGGTCTGATAACTTAAACCAATCAGCAGATGCTGATGAATATATGAAAGACTGTCCATTAGATGCAGTTCTATCAGTAGCTGTTTCACCACTAATAATGTACATATCTCCGTCAGTTGGAAGTGGAGGGAAAGATGAACTTAATCCTGTTTCTACTGATGCTAATGATACTGCTACATTTCCTGATGCATCTCCTGAAATACCGTTTACTGTTTTAACGAAACTACCTGTTGGGGTAGTTAAGTTATTTTGAAGTGTTTCGTATGTTAGATAAAAGTTATTAGCTCCACGAGCCATAGCATACTTATCTGCTAAGTCTACTGTTGTAGTAGGAGTTAACTGGGATATTTTTCTGTCTGCCATTTTAGTTTCTTAGTTTTCTTATTGATAACCCATTTTCCGATACATTAGGAAAGTTAGCGGTTGTTTGGAAGGCTTGTACTGATATTTCATCACCTGTTACTAAACTTGTAATAATATGACCAATAAGTGTTCTTGAAGCGTATACTCCTGTTGGGTTGTTTTGAGGACATTCTATTATTCTAATATATCCTGTATTTTTGAATATAGCAGCTCTTTTATCGTTTGATGTGTCTATACCGAATCGTAAAGAAGTAAATATCTCATAAACCCCATCTTCTGGTATTGTGTAAGTATTTGTAGACCAACCTGAGTTTGTGTCTACATCAACATTAAATGATAACTTGGAACCTGCAGTATAGTTTCCACTAGTACCTGTACCTGCCCCAGAATACATTATAGGAGCTGTGTATACGATACTATCAGCGTAGTTTTTGGTAGCTGCATCAAGTGATCCTGTAGGGTTTGCGTTAAGAACTAAGGTGCCAGTCATTGTGTCACCTGTAACGGCTACATAGTTAGTGTTTGCTGTTGAGGTATCAACGTAGTTTTTGGTAGCTGCATGAGATCCTATTGTAGGAGTTGCAACTGATATGTTTCTTAAAATTGTCCCGGTTCCATCTGTGTAGCTTAAAGCATATGGAGATGATGTTTCTTTTATTAAGAAACTTTGATCAACACCTCTTTGTAAAAATCCTAATGATGGTGAAAAACCTGTGTTTGCTTCTATATTAATACCTTCGGTATTTGATGCTCCTTGATTAGCAATAAGAGGAATAGTTGATGTTAGGGTTGTGCCGTTATTAGTTAGAGTTGATGTAGATTCTAAAGTAGTACCATTAAATCTTAATGTTTGACTATTAACACCTGCTGCCGTTTTACCATCTACATACTGCTTAGTAGCTGCTTGTAAAGCTACTGTTGGATCTGCAGGTAAAGTTAAAGCACCTGTCATTGTATCTCCAGATATGTTTACGTATCTAGCATCGTTACCTGCCTCGTCTAGACCTGATAGTCTAAACCAATCAGCTGATGCTGATGAATAGATGAATGATTCACCATTTGATCCTGTTCTATCAGTTGCGGTTTCACCTGCTATGATATAAACATCACCATCTTCTGGGGTTGTTGGAAATGATGAACTTAATCCTGTTTCTACTGATGCTAGAGATACTGCTACATTTCCTGTTGCGTCTCCAGCTACTCCATTAACCGTTGTTATAAAACTTCCAGTTGGTGTTGCTAAGTTATTCTGCAATGTCTCATAAGTAAGGTAAAAGTTACCTGCTCCACGAGCTAAAGCATATTTATCTGCTAAGTCTACTGTTGTAGTAGGGGTTAACTGGGATATTTTTCTATCTGGCATATTCTATTATTTTTGTACTATAACTATTCCTGAAAACGTTACTGCGTATTCTATGTTTAATGTGTTTGTTCCAGTAGATTCTACAAAGTCTGGAATAAGTTGTCTGTTTGTTACTGTATCATAAGTCTGTACTACTGGGTATTGCTCATTTAAGTTGTGGGTAATCACATATCTGACATCACCTGCAACGTTTTCTCTGTAGGTATTTCCTGTTACTACTGAAGCAGTAAGGGCATATGATGATGTGGCAACTGATGAACTAAGGAAATGTGCTGAACTTGTGTCCAACTGAACTATTACACCTGCGGTACCTCCATCGTAGCTAAATGCTTCAATCCCTAACCCTTGACTTAAAGGATTCTGAACCGTATTAGCTATCGATGCGGATACTGCATCCTGTATTGATCCTGAACGGTTAAAGCCTCCTCTAGATATTACTACATAACCTGTAGTAGGAACTGCAAAAGTTACAGTAGCTGTGTTAAGATCAGTAAGAGTAACACTGTTAGGGACAATCTGTACAGGTAAGTTACCAGTAGAAGCGTCTTCCTGATACACCTGAACAACAATATCTTCTGTATCCATGTTGTGTAGTGCAGCAAACGTAGTTTGTGCTGTGAAATCAGCTCTTACTGTGTCAATAAGACCAAGAATATGAGATGCTGTTATAGCATACGAAGCTGAAATAACACTACTTGTGAAATGTGGCCCGTATATGCTACTAGCCGTAATGAAAGAAGCTGTATGTGCAAACGATGCTGTTTCTGCATATGAAGCAGTAAACGTATAACTACTTGTAATAGCATGACTAGAAGTTAAAGCATAAGAACTACTTTCAGCGTGTGAAGCAGTTATTGCATGTGATGATGTTAATGCATAAGATGCACTGTCTGCGAATTCAACGTGTGATGCTGATACTGCATAGCTTGCTGTAACTGCATGAGATGATGTTAAAGCGTATGAAGCACTGTCTGCGAATTCAACGTGTGATGCTGAAATAGCGTATGATGCTGTAACTGCATGTGACGAAGTTACTGCATACGAGGCTGAATCTGCAAATTCTACATGCGATGCTGATATTGCATAGCTTGCAGTTATTGTATGAGATGATGTTACTGCATAAGATGCACTATCTGCGAACTCTACATGTGATGCGGACACTGCGTAACTTGCAGTTATTGCATGTGATGACGTTACTGCATACGAGGCTGAATCTGCAAATTCTACATGCGATGCTGATATTGCATAGCTTGCAGTTATTGTATGAGATGAAGTTAAAGCGTATGAAGCACTGTCTGCGAATTCAACGTGTGAAGCTGATATTGCATAAGAGGCACTTATAGCTTTACTACTTGTAAGTGCATACGAAGCACTGTCAGCAAACTCAGAATGTGAAGCACTTACTGCATAGGAAGCAGAAATAGCATTTGTGATACTGTGTGAATGCTCAGTAGCAGGTGTAGTACCTGTAAATAATGATAGAGTTGTGCCGTCGATAGACGATGAAATATAAGCTCTGTCAACGTATTGTCTTGGAGCAGCACCTAAAGGTAGCGTTGGATCACCAGGCAGCACCAACTGACCTGTCATCGTATCTCCAGTCTTTCTTACATATCTTGCATCATTTTCAGCTTGGTCAAGGTTACTTATTTCAAACCACTGGGCTGATGCTGTTGAGTAAATATATGCTTTACCATTAGATCCTGTTAAAGCTCCCGTTTCTCCACTTACAATCCAGATATCACCATCATCTGCTGTAGCAGGAATAGAAGCAGATAGACCTGTTTCTACTGATCCAATAGCTACGGCAACATTTCCAGTTGCTGGATCTGGGTTTACACCATTTACTGATTTTACAAAGGAACCAGTGATTATCGTATTTGTGTACTGACCACCTCCACCTTTTGTATACTGTATAATATTACCACCTCCAATGATTGAAGACGTTTCAACATAGTTTAGACGTTCTGCTGCAGCTGATCCTGATAATGCTGCTATAGATGCAGAGTTAGCTATAATATCAGTTGCTGCTGAAGATGATACTGTATTTAATGCTGTTGCTGCAGATGCACTTAATGCTGCTACTGAAGCACTTATAGCTTGGTCAGTTACTGTTAAACTAGCTGATAAAGCTGTTAATGTAGGTGCTTGTGAAGCACTTACACCTACTGTAAAATGAGCAGATGCTGTATCTAGTTGCACTTGTTGCGCTACTGATCCGTTGTAGGTCAAGGCTTCTATTCCTAAACCATTAGTAAGGTTCTCTTCTACACTTGTTGCTGATTGAGCGTATGATGCGGTTGTTGCAAAAGATGCACTTTCTGCACTGTCAGCTCTTGAGGCTGATATAGATCTTTGAGCCAATGAAGCTGATTCAGCATAACTTGCGGTAATAGCAAATGATGAGGTATCAGGTACATTTAATGCGTGTGAGGCTGTTACTGCGTAAGATGCACTTCTTGCAAAATCAGCAAAACTTGCAGATAATGCTTCAAGGGAATATGAAGCAGTGACAGCATAAGATGCACTTTCCGGTACATTAAGTGCATGCGAAGCCGTTACAGCGTAGGAAGCACTTTCTACAAAATCTGCAAATGAAGCGGATAATGCTCGTAAGGAAAATGATGATGTTAATGCATATGATGCAGTTTCTGGTACGTTTAGAGCATGGGATGCTGTTACTGCGTAGGAAGCACTTTCTACAAAATCTGCAAATGAAGCGGATAATGCTCGTAAGGAAAATGATGATGTTAATGCATATGATGCAGTTTCTGGTACGTTTAGAGCATGGGATGCTGTTACTGCGTACGAGGCTGATGTAGCAAATGCTGCAAAAGATGCAGATAATGCTTCTAAAGAATAAGAAGAAGTAATAGCATGTGATGCAGAAATAGCATTCGAAGCTGATAAAGCATATGATGCTGAAGTAGCAATCTCTGCAAAGCTTGAGGATACTGCTCTTAATGCAGCAGAGGATGATACTGCATAGCTACTTGAGTTAGCACTGTCAGCATATGAAGCGGATACAATCGTTTGGTTAAACGTTGTGCCGTCTGCTCTTGTGAATGTTATAACATTTCCGCTTATTGTAGCGTTTTCGATAAAAGAACCTGTAGCGGCAACTATACTTTGTAAAAACTTATTTACTGAAGTCTGTTTAGTTACGCCAAGGTTAACAATAGCTATTCTATCGTCATCCCCTGGAGTACTTACAAATGCTAACTCCGTTATCTTTTTATCTAAAAATGCCATATTATGCGTCCTCTAATAATATTAATCCTGAATCTTCCAATAACAAATCATCACCATCTTCTAATAAAATGTGGGGCGGCTGATCAAATCTTCCTAAGTCTCTTAAAGACCCTCTACCTTGACCTGTTGAATAGTTATTCAACCAGTCTAAGTTGTTGAAGTCGTTTTGAGTTTGATCAAACTGCTTATACTGCTCTAATAATAAGAACTGCTCCTGACGGACTTTATCTAACTCATCAAGATATATTTTATAACGCTGCGTCTGCTCTTGAAGTGTGAGCTCTTTTATATGCGGCATGTCTTTAAATACAGACCACGGAACTTCAAAGTTGATGTCCGTTAACTTTTTGTAGATGTTCTGCTGTTCATGTAACTGTAACCCAGCTATGTTTGGCTCTTTCAGAAACTCTGTCCAAACCAAGTTTAATGTCTTTCTGACCATATCGATTTACTATAGTATAATAATAAATATGTAGTTTATCCCTTATATATAAGATACGAATAAAGGTTTACTTATGCAACATGTTTCCATGTTCTACCTGCTAAAATATGCTTTGCTTTACTTAAATGTACTCCAAACTTCTCTGCTATCTGTTTCTGGGTGTAGTTACCCTCTGCGTAAGCTTTACGCATGGAACGCACTGTATCTTCTGTGATAGTAGCTTTATGGTGGTTAGATCCTTTAGATTGGTTTATAAACCTACTATTGTCTTTAGCATGTTTCATGTTTTCCTTATGGGTCGCCCATTCTAAATTTTCTACTGAGTTGTTTTGCCTGTTAGAGTCTTTGTGATTAACTTGTTTTTTATTGTATGGATTAGGGATAAAAGCTTCTGCAACCAAACGGTGAACTCTATAGCTTGATTTACTATCCCCCATGCGTAGACTGACTTTTTTATAGCCGTGCTCAGTAGTAGCCTGCTTCATTTCTTGTCCTACTCTGAATGCTTTATCAGCTTTGTGGTTATTTACGTACCTATCTACACTTCTTACTTTTCCAAGATTACTTACTTCGTAGTAACCTAAATAACCGTTAACCGGTCTCCATTCTTCTGTCATAATAACTTTATTTATTGTTTATACTTGTAATATAATAATAAATATTCAATAAAACAAAAAAAGGTGGCTTAATAGCCACCTTTTCTTTTTTTTAATCTACTTTATTGATTATAGAGTGTTAAGCCCTGCAATCTCAATAGTTCCGTAATATTCCGGTCTGACTATCTTCTTAGCATATCGAGTCAAGAGACCTTTACGTGGTGTGAAGGTATCCGGATCATATACAAGTGGAGTCATGATCAATGGAATATATGGTGCAAATACTGCTCCAGACTCCAAGAATTGACTTCCTCTGTATCCAAGTAATACTTGATTCTCAGTCATATATGGGTTTTTGTATACTTTGTAACGACCATTCAATGATCCTACTTTTTGTACACCAAACGCATAAGTAGATGCTGATACATCACCGTTACTGTCTGCAGCAAATCCAGGAATACTTTCCAAGATAGTACCTACAGTTGGAGAACATACTAAGAAGTTTGCTCCTCCACGTAGAGTTTTCTGGTGGATGATGTTAGATAGCTTTTGGATTTTAGTTCCAAGTGTTTGGAACCACTGTCCTTGACTATTATAGAATCCTAGATCTACTGTAAATCCAGTTCCTGCGTTATTGATTCCTTTGTTGTTCTCTGCACTCCAGAACTCAGTACCTGCACCAGCAGATGTCATAAGCATATCAAGAATCTCTAAGTCGATCTCTAATGAGATGTGCTCAGATAAGATTCCAGTTAATTCTGCTTCAGCATCTAGTGCGTGGTATGCGTTCAAATCTTGTGCGAACTCAGGAGTCCATACAGCTTTAAGCTTTCTTGTTTTAGCAACAATAGCAGATGATTTCATCTGTACGTTGATTTCAGGAATAGCAATAGGAGTGTTGTCTCCGTTGATAGCGTTGTTACCATCTTCAAAATCACCTCTATACTGATCAGTTGGTTGTAGTTGGTAAGTTGCTATAGCATTAGTTGCTACGTCTCCTACGTCAGCCAATAAAGCAACGAAAGTTACGTTTGTAGCATCTACAGTTGTAAACTCAGGTACGTTTTTAGACGCATCTAAAGTTCCATCTCCTGAAGCAATTCTAAACCCTCTTATTCCTTCTTCATCTAAGTTAGGCATATCTGTTTTTGCAACAGCAATAGTACCGTAGTCACCAGCGGCAGCAGATGCAGAATAATCACTGTTAAAGTTAAGATCAGCCCAAGATGCAGTTGCTACAGTTGCAGTAGCTCCAGCGGCAGATTGAGTGTTGTTGATAGAATATCCGAAACGACCTGCTCCGTAGAATCCACCTGTGTTAGTGTTTCCGAAAGGCTCATTTCCTCCTCTGTCTCCATATAAAGATTCTCCTGCAGTAAATGGAGCTTTTGTAGTACCATACTGGAAATCTAGATAAAATACTAGACCAGAAGGTAAGTTCATTGGCTGTACAGAAACAAATTCTTTAGCAGCAATCTGACCAAATACCTTACGTACTAATGGCAGAGCTACTCCAGCCCATTGCTCACCAACACCTGCAGTAAATGTACCTTGTGAAGCTGCTCCACCACCCGTTTGTGATGTTTCAACTACAAGCTGCTTAGCTTGGTTCTCTAACAACATTGACATGTTGCTCTTGTGGCTTGAATCAAGACCTTCTAAAAGTCCTGTTTTTTCCCACTTCTTTGCTAATCTTCCAGCATCACTCATTTGTGACTGGTAAGGGTTAGCACTTTCTAATAGTGTGTTTAAACTCATTTTAAATTTTAATTACTTGATACCGGCTAGTTTTTGAAATCTAGCTACCATATCATTTGATTCAACAATTGGTTGTTTGTTTTCTTTGATAACGTTTGTTGTCTTAGAAGCTGATCCTTTAACTCCTCTTGTTGGTCTCTTTCTCTCACGAGTTTGAACACCCTCATTTAAAGTTTCAAAGATTAGCTTAGCTTCTTTGACCGTGTTAGCCTTATCAAAAGATTCAAGAACTTTTACCTTCTTGCTCTCTGAAAGGTTTTTACTTCTAAAGATTTTGTTTGCATAGAGAAGTTTAGCGTTTAAAAGATTTACTTCTTGAAGATCAGATTTTAGTTTGTTGATTTCAGCTAGAGCTTCCTCCATTGCTTTGTCATCATCCTCATGCTTACCTTCTTCGATTTCTTCTTTAGACTCTTTTCTGACTTTCCACTTTCCAACCTCTTCGAGATCTTCTTTTGCTTCGTCTAAGTCCTCAGCCTCTTCCATCTTCTTGCGTGGTTTGAAAGGTCCAACGCTCTCTTCTACTTCTTCCTTAGCTTCCATCATGTCGTCTTCGATTTCAATTTCGCCTTCTTCTTCAGCTTCATCTCCACCATCGGCTTCGATTTCACCTTTTTCTTCTAGCTCATCGATTACGTCACGGATAAGATCCATAAGTTGCTCTTCAGTCATTTCTTCTAAGTCAATCTCAGGGTCATCCATGTCTACTTCAGCTTCTGCATCCTCAACTTCAGCCTCTTCTTCTTTAAGATGTTTTTCATCTTCTTTGGCTTCCATCTCGTCAATCTTCTTGTCATCTTCGTGATCTTTAGCTTCGTCAATTTCTTCTTTGTCGTAGCCTTCTTTCACGTCATCCTTGTCCATTTCCTCGTCTAACTGACTTAGTAATGCATCAAGTTCAACCTCCTCTTCTTCCTGTACAGTAGATTTACCTACTTTCTCAGGAGCAGGAGTAATTGATGGTCCACTCTTTCTATCGAAAGATGGAGCATCCATTTCATCTAGCTCTTCTTTGTCGTGATCTTTTTCCTTCATTTCATCGATTTTTTCGTCTTCCTTAGATTCCATTTCCTGAACCTTCTTTGAAAACATTTCCTTAATA
>Ga0209138_1003972_pt1 | contig 10200 bp, 20 predicted proteins | sample SaaInl3SG_22_DNA_FD_184645 | JGI IMG/M metagenome (GOLD analysis project Ga0209138, IMG submission 184645) | Marine microbial communities from expanding oxygen minimum zones in the Saanich Inlet - ESP_153SG_22_DNA (SPAdes) (version 2) | ecosystem: Environmental > Aquatic > Marine > Intertidal... | reverse complement strand
GTGATGTTGTATGTCCTGGTGACTTTCTTGTCCTGAACCTCGGTGATAACGAAGGTCATGCTTCCACCCCCTCTCGAGGTAGGATGCGGACTCCCATTCCCTCAGCGTACTCTTTCAGCGACATCCCGTTGATGAGGGCGTTCTCGTCCATCATCTCGTCGCAGAGCTCGCAGAGGTCCGAATTGGCCACTGCCCTGTCTTCAGTGCAGTTCTCGCAGATTCTGAATCCCATGGATTCTCCTTTCACTGTTGAGTTGATGTACTAAGCATAATACGGATTGTTTCCAAATGCAAATCGACGGCGTGTCGACCGTGTCGGGGTTCCCCAGAATTTTTACCCCCATCCCCGTGTTGGTGCGGATGCGTCTTATCATCGAAAAGTTATTTGAATGTTGACGGTTTACATGTGCCAAACAATCACTGGCCAGTTTCAGGTTTAGAAATTATTCCGACCTGACCCCGTCACGCATCCGTGTGCACATCACCCGTTACGTAGGGGTCCAGGCATACGGAGTTAATTCTAACTCTGTACGATGCGGGCGGTTTAGTGAAAGTTATTGGGAAGTTGGCAGGCCGCTGCGAGTGTCAGTGGTTCGTGCTAGCGCTTGCCGTTACCTGGTCAGCAAATTAAAAATACCCACCGTCTGCAAAACACTGAACGCGACCAGCACGCCTGCAACGACGAGCCAAATCAGCACGCCGTCCCAATCGGACATGCCGTTTTCTAAACCTCGCGAACGTAAGGAGTGTGCTTAATCCCATGCCGTCGTAAGTTAATCTCAACGAGCTTCCAACTTACGCGAAGTTCGCGGGCGATTTCCCTGGAATTTTTACCCTCCTCAATCGCTTGCCGTAGGTACTCGGGGTCGTTGTGCTTCTTCATGACACGCCGTCACTTTCATTTTCATCTTTAAAGTTGACAATTTCAATTGGACCTGTTAGGATATTACTAGCGCAAAGGGGGCAAACATCAACCATCGGGTTGTACTTGGCTCCACACCAAAAGCAATCCGTCATATGTTCATCCCCAGTCATCATAACTCCACAGTAGTCCTAACAAGCAGTTCGTTCAAAAGTTGCTGAGCTTCGTTAGCGCGAGCCGTTACCCGTAAGTGTTCGTCCCGAGTCCTACACAGCTTGATGTCGTCCTCAAGCCGTTCAGCTAAACGGGTAGCAATCTCAACAAGTTCCTGGTGCGACCTCATGTGCTGAACTCCTCAAGTTCGTCATCCGTTATATCATCCGTTGATACGGAATCCTCGTTATCTTCGCTCGCCGATTCGCTCGCCGTAATAACTTTCTGTTCTTCGCTCGCCGCTGCGTCTTCTTCATCCGTCACAACTTCAGCGTCCTGAATGTTCGTATCCTCAGGTAAAAGGCTTGCGGTCCTCGCCGCACCCTCAGCCAAACGCGACAAGCGCTCGCCGATAATCGCAGCGGGTGAACGGGCGTCCGACACTTCCACGCCGACATCTAGTTCCGTGCCGCCTCGAATACCAGCGCGGTCAAGAATCTCAGTGGTGGCTTTTAGCTTGACGGGTTCGCTAACCGCGTTCTCCATCAAGTCTTCAAGAATGTCAACAGCATACGGTGCAGCTTGAACCAGCTTACGGCGGGCCCGCTCAATGTCCTCGCCTGGCTTCCGTTGAGTCTTCAAGTGCATCCTGCACAAGCCGTCATCTTTGACGCGTCCCGATGACCACAACATGCAACGCACGCCGTCAGTTTTTACGATGCGACACCGTTGAGGTTGAGCGAGGGGCGCACGCTTCGGAGAAGACGGGCCGCCTTTTTCTTGTTCTTCTATATATTTTCTTGTTGCAGAAGTAACCCACGGTGGGGTCATGCCCATCGCTTGGTCATCCAGAAGAAGCTCCAGGCCCGTTAAGTAATCCGAGTTTTTATCCTTCGGGTCAACAAGCAGCGGCTTCTTTTCCTGAAGCGCAAGAACACGCCGTTCCCTTTGCTGCTCCTCAGAGCGAGCCGATATAAGACCCGTTGGTGCACCCGTTGACGAGTACACAGGGTCCCAACGTAAACGGGCCGCTCTCAAAACCTGGCGGTTCTCGTACGAGTCCTCGACTACTCCCCGTTCGTGCTCTTGCAGGCCGAGTGCGGAAAGGTCAGGCCGCATCTCAACGGGAGCGTCGACAGCGGGTTCGTAACTTTCGTCGTCTACTTTTTCTGGTTCAAAATTTACAATGTCACTCATCGGCTGACTCGTACCCCAAGTGAACCGCTAGCTCTCTCTGCTTAGCCTGGTACAAGCCGTTGATGTAAAGCTTCTCCGTTTTGGTTCGGTAGTCGCGGTCAGCGAGCCGTTGAAGAAGCGCATCAATCTCGCCGCGAAGCTCTAGCTCTTTCTCTACGTGAGCTTCGAGTTGTTCGGGCGTCATGCCGTTAATGTCTTCCGTCAAATTTTTACCCCCCGTTGAAGAGGCCCGCCACCAACATCACATAACTTTTGTTTAGATGACGAGGCGGCGGGCCGTGAAGTTTTATTTCTTCTTTGCAGGTGCCTTCTTAGCAGGTGCCTTCTTTACAACCTCAATAACTTCAGGCTTGGTGGTCTCGCCAACAAGTGACGGTCCAGCCTTGCCGCCCAGGTTCGCGGAACCCAGGGAAGTCAAGATGGAGAGGACAGCAGCAGAAGCCGCCAGTGAAAGCGACTGCTCCCAAGCCAAGTCGAGAACGCCGACCTGAGCTGTACCGAGGCCAGCAATAAGGACCTGGATAAAGGTCTTGATTGCACGCTCAGCGCTTGCCTTCAAGAAATCAATGTCAAACATAATTTGTATTTGTCTCCTTAGCGGCTGAGATTTTCAACCAATACACAGAGTACAGGACAATGTCGGACGAAAATTTGCGGATGAGGTCTGAGTTGGGAGCTTTCCCAAACAAATTTTGGCGTGAGGTGCGAGACCGCAGGGCTCTTCTTGCCAAATAAAATAAGGGAAGGAGGCGGTTGAGGGGGGTGGAACTCAGGGGGTTGGGGAGCCCTGAGAAAAAAGTGCTCGTGAAAAGTTAGTTCGGGCGTGTCACGAGGAAGCCTTGGCGAACATTCGAGAGGTTGCCGTGGGCACCGCTTTCCGTCATGGATTGTGTCAGGTTTGGTTCGAACTCGGCACCGTCAGGTATTTCCATGTCTTCCCATACTGGAGTCACAATGGTTCCTATTGGAAGGTGGTCAAGGGTGTCGTTTCCGTGACGGAGGTGAATCTCGACAATTTTGTTACTTCGAATCTCTACGTTGAACCCTTGGATTTCTCGACGGATTTCTTTAGTTGCTCCCGTTCCAAACCAGGGCAATCTCATTGGTAGGAGATAGGGATTTGGGGCAAGGCTTGTGTCGAGTTTCGTCCACTGTTTGAACTTGGTCAAGTTGTCATCGGAATAGTGTTCACCCATCCAGATGGAAACTGCTTCCCAGGTTTTGTAGTCGTCACGAACTTGATAGTCGATGGTGAGTTGCGGTCCGACTAGCCACTCACACCAGAAGTGTCCTGGTGGCACAACTGCGTGGTCGATGAGGTCTTCTTCCATGGAGACGTCATAGACAAATTTCTTTGCTCCGATTCCCATTCCGTAGGTGTTGTAGATGGGACGGGATACGTAGATGCCATTTTTCTTTGGTGCTGTTCCTGCTGGTCCAGCGTGGAGACCTTGGTGCAGTGCGACTTCAAGTTTGTTGAAGAGCCATCTAATGTCTTGATGATTTTTGTAGTGGTCCCATGTTTGGTGGTCTTCATCAAACTTTACGGGAACTAGTTCTGGCTCTTTTTTGGTGCTCACTTTTTACTCACCGTCTCCTTGGCGCACTCGCATCTGTCCCATTCACCTGACCAGTCGGTGATTATTTTTTGGTCTTGGCAGGTCGTGCAGTTATACCAAACCCTCCACACCTTGGGCATTCCCACCAACCTCCTTTCGAGTCTTGAAATTTTCCTGCTCCATCACATAGGGTGCAGGTTTTGTGTCCTTCAAAGTTGTCAGTCATCTTCTAAAGAGGCTTCGAGCTTTTTCACAATCTTACTCATTTTGTTGATGAACAGATTGTCTGACTTTCGAACATGTTTGGGTAGGTTTTTCTTTCTGTGCCACCCAGCCATGTGTAGGACTGTGACCAGCATAGAAAGTTCGCCTTGCGTAAGTTCAACCGTTATCTTACTCACCGTTTCCCTCGTTTCCGTTTTCGGCTATTTTGACTATGTCCTTTTCCAGCTTGATGATTCTTTTGTTGAGAACATCGACTGTTGTTTCAAGAGATTGAATACGTTGCTGTGCTTGCTCGTGTCGGTAGATGAGCCCACTGGGGTATTCTTCGAAACCGTAGAGCATGTGCCATAGTTCTTCGTAGGGCTTTTTCTTTTTTCGATTAGCCCATCTAATCTCTTTCAATTTTCTCGCTCGTTTTGAATTTCTATGGCTTTGAGCACGTCAGGTGTGAATGGGTTCTCAAGCGTCCTGTATCGGTAGGTGTCTGGGATGATGCTGTCGTCTTCCCAGACGTGTGTGTAAATTCGGTCAGCAACATCGCGTAGGTCTAGTCCCGTTTCCATGTAGACCTGTTCACCGTCGAACTCCATGGTTGCTTCCCAGTGGGAGAGTTCTTCTTCGTGATGAACTTGGTAAAGGGAGATAACTACTTTTCTGTCATCGGTCATTAGTTTCTCCTTCGACTTCTGGTCCACTTAGGTTGGGAACTTTATTATCTAACGCTTTTTCAACTTCTGCAACTATCCATTCCAGGTCTTTTCCGATAAAGCTTTTTACGTACCCAGGCATGTATTCGACTTTGGCTTCGTATGCTCCTTTGACGTATCTCAGGGGTCGTACTGCGTACACCAATCTACGAGTCATCGAGGTCGCTCCGTCCCGATATGAGGTCAGCGCACCGTCGCATCCCGAGGGAATAGAATCCTTCTTTTTCGGGTCCCATGACTTCTTCCCAGTCTTTTGCTTTTTGTCGGATGCTCTCTGACATTTCTTGCGTCCAGTCGTTTGTGGCTTTGTTGATGATGGACGTGATTTGTGCGTAGACTTCTGGGTCAATTCGTCCTGACCCGAGCATGTTTTGCAGTTCTGGTTCGAGTTTCTCGATAAGGCTCTTGCTCATATTTTGTCCACACATTCTGCACAGAGGAACGCGTTTCGTTTCCCAATGTCGTAGTCGTAGTCTCTGTTTCGTGAAATGAAGAATCCTGTGTTTTCTGCTCCACTGATTGAGTAGATTTTGAGGTCTTCGGTTGTGTTGCATAGGGCACACGAGTATGCACCGTCTAACCACATGACTTCGTGGTTTTTGACGTGTGCGTTTGTGATTCCTTTTGTAAGTGCGTGGTCTTTTCCTGGACCTTCAGTTTTGTATAGGAAGTCTCGAGTGTCTTGCACTTGGAGCACAGGGTTGTATTTGTGGCACAGACATGCCCAGACTGCTGGTTTGCAGGAGACTATTTCACCGTCGATGAAGTGTCGAGCGTTTGGGTGTCCGCAGATGCAAATGTGTCGTTCTGGGTTTTCTCGACGCTTTTTGGTTTCTTCAACGGCTTCTTCTACTTCTTCTACCGTGAGTCCCAGCATCTCCAGCGCTTTTTGTGCTGAAGTCCATTCATTCATTGTCGTCCTCTTCTTCGGTTGGTTTGATGTTCCCTGTCATGTTCATGTTCTGAACGATGTTCTGGAAGCTTTGCTCTGTTTGGAGTTTTTCTCCCAGTTCGCGCATGAAGATATCCGCGATTGCTTTTTTCTGTCTGTGGTCCATCCATCTCAGTGTTGCCATTGCTCCGAATACGGATAGGAAGTTCAAAGCAGCGAGCACTGCCACAGCAATGATGATGAGTGTTGTTTGTTCCATGTTCTGAGCGTACCACACCAGAAACCACTCGTCAACCACCTAACCACCCATGAATTTCCATGAATTTCATGTATGGTATGTATGGTATGAAGTTCCACCAAGGGTTTCGCATTTACGCACATACGCGTACAGTAAACTTCATACCATTCATAATTCTCATATAGGTGGTTGGGTGGTTAAGTGGTTTAACTAACACGATTTGCCGACCCTGATTTTGTTCGGTGTTAGTTATTTTCTATCATATCTTCTGACTTACTAACACCGACTTTTAACTAACACTTAGCCCCTTTTTCACAGAAAACAGGGAAATGTTACTAAATGTTAATAAACAACAAAACAAAGTTGTTTGTAGTTTAGAAAGTATAGTTTCTCAGAAAACTCCCAGAAACTTTAAAGATTAAAGGGTTAGAGGGTTAGAGGGTAAGAAGCGACGCTTTCATATGCTGAACCGTTGCACCAGGGTCCAACCAAATCGAATACCCAGAGTCTTTTAGTCCCATACAGAAGGAGTAGTCCTCCCCAAAATTGACAGGGAACTCGACCCCATCCAGGCGACTTTTTCGAATCCCGAACCAGGGGCGCTTCATGCTTTCCATTACTCCATACTTAATGAGCAGGAATCCAAACCCAACGCCATCTACTTCGACAGGTCTGTCTTCAAGAGCTAAGTCCCACCATGTCACTTGCTTAGGTACCAATTCAGGGGATAGTTTCATAGCCCCCAAAACGCCATGTTTGTTTACAGGGCAACAGGCGGAGATGACGTCGTAGTTCCAGGACATCAGTCTTTCGAGGCAGAAGGGTTCCCACACCATGTCACTATCAATCCACAGAAGCCAGTCGTAGGTGAACTCTCCTCGACCCACCTCTGTAGTTGCCCAGTCATGTTCGTCACTATCCGTTGCTGTTTTCTCTCTGGCACTTGGGACAAAGGACGAGTACTTTGACAAATACTTATAGGTCATCCCCTGCGCCGTCAGCCATTCCAGCGTTACGACCAGAGACTTGACGTACTCTGCTTCCATAGCGGAACCAGGGGTTGCAATAACGACGTCATAGTGGGGCAATTTCATATGCCCATTTTACCGCGTTTCGGTTGCGCTCCCGCACATGACAGGCGTATCATTTCTGACATGACCAACCAAGAAATGTTGAATGAAGAAACGGACCCTGAACTCACTCAGTTGAGCACCCCTCTGCCCACCCTTCATCCTGACCTTGTTGAAGACTTCGAGGAGTATAAGGAGTGGTGGGAGACAGTTAAGCCTAAGGAGTTCCTCGAGTACAACGAGGAGAACTCTCAGAAGGTTTCAGAGATGGACCCCAAGTATGTTGCCACCGAGCACGACACTTGCGAGAACACTCAGATTTCTACGGGCTATCACGACTTTGGTCCCACCCCCCGTTGTTGTTGGTATACCCACGGTTGGCACATCAACACCAACCCATTCGAGGAAGACGAATATATTAGGGCAGCTGGTCATGCGCCTTGTATGACATGTAACCCTGGTGGGGACGAGGACATCGAAGACACCGAGTGCGATGACTGCTATGGCGATGGTTTTATGAACTACTACTTTGACGAATTAGTTGAGGACAATGATGGAGACTAAGAAACTTTCCCGCGAGGAGTTCCGCAACATTGTTGTGGAGCACATGACTTTGCAGTGGTTGAAGCAGAACAACCTTGACCCTACGGACCCGAGCACTCCCCCAGCTGAACTCAACGAGGACGATGAGATGAGTCAGATTATTGCGTGGAAGCTCACCGCCGAGGAGGCGTACGACTACATGCTCGAGGCTCTTGAAAAGATTGACGATATGGGGTACGAGATTGAAGACGAAGAAGACGAGGAAAAAGAGGCAGGGAATATCCTCCGCGACTTTAGAGAAGATAGTCTCGATAATCGCACTGTTTCCCTTCACACCCCCCAGGAGACGAAGCCAAGCAAGAGTCGGTTGACTAAGTCGAATACGACTTTCCTTTTCCTCGACACCCCTCCAGGCGAACCGTTTTACGTTTCTGATGTTCGGGAGTGGCTTGCAGAGGTTGAGCAGATAGCTTCTGATGACACTGAGGTGGAGGGCTCACTGTTCGTGTCTATCGACACAGATATTGAAACTTCCGAACGTTCAGAGTGTCTCTATTGCGGGGATAACCAAGATATTTTGCTCACCGTTCACGATTGTAAAGCAGGAGATGAGGACGTATGAATCAGCAGGAAACAGCCCTTTACCAAGAAGGAAGGAATGCTGCTCGCAAACAGTTGGCAGAGGACCTCATGATTCTGAAAGAGAATTGCGTCCACAACGAGATTGATAAGAAGTTCATCGCTGGTCTGGAGACTGCCATCGAACTTGCTACAGGCTCAATTACTCTCCACCCAGCGGTCTATGAGGACCCTAACCAGCCAACTTTGTTTGAGGATTAAAACATGGAACTAGAATGGAAGAATCCTCCGCTCAAGGGGGAGAACCCTACTTCCCAAGATTGCGTCAGGTGCGGTAAAAATTTTCCGATAACCTCTGAATTTTTTCATCGTTCAAAGGATTATTCCACTGGATTCAGGTCGGCCTGCAAACCTTGTGTCTCCACCGAGCAAGCACTCTTCTACCAAAATAACAAAGAAAAGTCCGCAAAACAGGCAAAAGAGTGGAGAGCAAAAAATAGAGATAGGGCTCGTACCCACGGTGTTACTTACTACCACAGAAATAAAGAATATTACGAAGAGTATCGAAAAAACAATAAAAAATATTTTTGCAGCTATGCAAAAAATTACAGAGAAAAAAATAAAGAAAGATTCGCTACCTACAACAACAGAAGAAGAGCAAAAATTGCTAACTCTGAAAACGATTTTCACACTTTAGAAGATGTTTTAAATTTATACGGAACAATATGTTATTTGTGTGAAGAAGAGATTGATATGAATGCTCCTCGCTCAACTAAATACAAAGGGTGGGAAACAGGGCTTCACATAGACCATGTTGTGCCTGTTGCTAAAGGTGGTAGTAACACCTTAGACAACGTAAGACCGTCCCATGGCTTATGTAACATTTCAAAAGGGAGTAGACTAGACTAGTACATATATACGACTACTTTAGGAAGTAACTATGGCAATGTCATGGCCCCTGGACGGGGTTTATACCAAGAACTTTCGCACTACGAGCTCGTTTGGCTGGCGAATCCATCCCATCAAAAAGACTCGTAAGCACCATAACGGTGAAGACCTCATCTCAATTAGCCACAATCCTGCCTATTTGAAAGCAATTTATGAGGGCACCGTTATCGAGGCGCGTCCCGCGAAGAGTCGTTACGCTAGCGGGGAGCCCAAAGGTTACGGATATTTTGTAGCCGTTCGCCACAAGATTGGTGGCAAAGATTACGTTGCGCTTTACGCCCACTGCAAGAAGGGCACATTCCAGGTCAAGAAGGGCGACAAGGTCAAAGCTGGTCAGGTTTTGGCAATCATGGGAACCTCTGGCTTTTCCACTGGTGTCCACCTTCACTTCGAGATTCACGTTGGTAAGAAGGTTGGCTGGTCCAGCAACGGCTCGGGCTTCTTGGACCCGATTCCTTTCTTGAAGTCTCTCGAGGCGTTTGATGGTGAGACCAGCAAGGCTTGGACTCCCACCCCCGAGAACTCTCCCACTCAGGACATCGCTGACCACAGCGTGACGCGTCCTCGGCCCACGAAGTTCTCCGCCCCCTCCACTAAGCCTAAGTTGCAGGGTTGGCTCAAGGTTGGCTCGAACAGTGAGGCAGTCGCTTACCTCCAGAAGGCTTTGGGAATCAAGGTTGATGGAATCTTTGGGAACGGAACCAAGAAGGCTGTTCAGAAGTTCCAGGAAGCTAGTGGCCTGACTGTTGACGGAATTGTTGGTGTTGCTACGTGGCCCAAGGTTGTCGTTGGTAAGACCCCAGCTCCAGCCAAGGACACTAAGCCCAAGCTAACTAAGAGCCTTAAGCGTGGCTCCAGAGGCGCTCAGGTTAAGTTCCTTCAGAGCAAGCTCGGAATCACAGCTGATGGAATCTTTGGTCCTGGCACTCAAAAAGCTGTCAAGGCTTTCCAAAAGAAAAAGCGACTCGCCGTTGACGGTGTGGTTGGCCCTGTCACCTGGGGTGCGCTATAGTAATGCTGTAGCGAATTCCCATTCGTTTCCTTTCTAGTTGGATGAACCCCCTTACTTCGGTAGGGGGGTTCATTTTTTGGTTAGAATAGATGAATGGATTTACTACTCCAGGGAATTTCTACTGCCCTTCTCACTTTGACTCTCCTTCTTATTTTGGGTGGAGGCTCTTCATACATCGTTGACAAGGCTTTCTTTGCTGCTCGGCGTAGAGCTGT
>Ga0209138_1003969_pt1 | contig 10206 bp, 24 predicted proteins | sample SaaInl3SG_22_DNA_FD_184645 | JGI IMG/M metagenome (GOLD analysis project Ga0209138, IMG submission 184645) | Marine microbial communities from expanding oxygen minimum zones in the Saanich Inlet - ESP_153SG_22_DNA (SPAdes) (version 2) | ecosystem: Environmental > Aquatic > Marine > Intertidal... | reverse complement strand
ATCAATGTATCCCCTGCTTTTTTTGATATAAGGAATTACTCTGAAAAAGAAAAGTGTATAGGTTATTTAATCTACGCAGGTAGATTTGGTGGCTACGAGCTACAAAGGGACTCAAGTCTACAAGGATATGGCATAACCTTTAACACCAAAGAGATATGATAGAGCTAAAATGGGTAATTACTTTAATCGCTTACGGCCTTGCTGTTTTCTATGCCTTATGGGTAGCATCTAAAAGGGAGAAATGAAAAAGTATACTAAAATCTATATGCAATACTTTAACTACGGCATAGAGGACTTTATACCGTGTGAGGTGTGCGGAGCTAAAGCTGTGGACATACACCATATCGAGGCACGAGGTATGGGGGGCGCAAAAAGTGCCGACACGATAGAAAACCTAATGGCCGTGTGCAGATCGTGCCACGTCAAGTATGGCGACGTACCTGATAAGAAAGAATGGCTTAAAAAATTACATTACCGATTATTATGATTATTATAGAATATCAAATAGCAGTACAGAAAATTTGGGAGAGAGCCGTCGAGGAGTTTGACGTAAAGCCAAACCGAGAAAGGCATAACGTAATTTATCGCCACGCCTTTTCCGTGGCCTGCCTAGATAATACCAATTTATCTATGAAGGTAATAGGTAGGCTTATTAGTAGGGATCACGCTACCGTGATACACGCTCGTAAAAACCATAATTGGAACTTACTGCAAGAACCTACATACGCACAAGCGTACACGTACTTTAGCGAACTGCTATCTAATAAGACATCACAGCACGAGGATATACTACAAGATCTGCTAAAGGAGCAATCGACAAAGACTAACGATAAAGATATGGTAGCTCGTTATACGGACATCTACGAGAATAAGTTAAAGAGGTTGGAGACTAAGTACGTATCGGAGTTAGAAACGCTTAGACACAGCAATAGAACGCTTTCTCGTACCCTTAAAGAGACTACTAAAAGAATGAATGAGCTAAATGCTGAATGCTTACGGCTCAAAAATCTAATATAGATATGTATATATTTATCGCTATCCTATTGGGTATTATTGTATTTGGCCTCCTGAATGAATATAGAGAGGTAAGAGATCTTAAAAAGAAGTCAAAGAGATACGACGAGGAGTAATGAGGCATTTTATAGATATAGACACGGACCAACTGCGTAGGCTGTATACCCTGCTATTCGATAAAAAAGAGATGGCCGATATAGTTAAGAAGTTAAAGCGGCATATCGATATAGTTAACGCAAGTAATAAGAAATGAGTAATAAGCACAAGCCTAACCGTAGACAGCGCAGGGCTATGGACCGCATCGGCAACAAGATTGCCGAGAGAATAATTAAGACAGAAGCAATTAAAAAAGTGAAAAATGACGAAAGCGCAAATAATGATGGAGGGGCTGCAAATGATGGCCGAGGATAGACTATTAGAGTTAATGAATAGAGACTTAGAACAAAACGGAATCGAGAAAGATGAGTAAGTATTTTGATATAGAGCTGCTAGGGTTGCAGCATATAGATAAGGGGTGGTGGAATGTTACCCTTTTTCGTGTGGCTAGTGGTAATTGGAGTTGGCACTTGTTTATGATTGAGCAGAACCGAGATCGTTTGTTTATTGAATGGCTCACATTTAGCCGAAATAATGGATGAGGCAGGGAGCGATTTAATGTTGATCAATAAGAACAATTATAAAATGTTGCTTGACGTTCTCATTCAGGTAAGAATGAGAAACCAACTAACAAGGGATGAGGTAGAGGTATTAAAAAAATTCGTTGATATTTATTAGGTCGCATTTATTTTTTTTAATATTGAGCAAAATAACCAACTATGATACGAGAAACACAAACGGGAGAAGTTCACGTAGAATGCACTCTAAAATTTAAAGGAAACGTTACCGCAACCCTCTTCGATGGAATGACTATCGAGGAGATTATCCACGATATTATACATTGTGGCGATTATGAGTATGAGGTAATAAAAGGCGACTACTTGGTCGATAATGTAGAAACCTACGATGCGTAATGAATGGTTTCGCTACTATGGCACTACGGGAGCAACTGCTCCTGATTGGTGCAATGATAGAACACAACAAGGACGATATTACAGTACTACAACAGCTCGAGCAGTTGTATACCGCTATAAGCTTCTGTATGACCTCGATCGAGAAGATTGAAACCCGTATACTTGAGGCCCAAATAAAGAACGGGCAACTGAGAATCGATATACAACAACTCCGCAAAGAAAACAAGGCTCTTAATAAAAAAATCGCAGATTTAATAGAGCGAATAGAAATTTAGCGTATATTCCACAAGATGAACCGTACCGTGGGAATGAAACTGCTTAATAAATTAGCGGAGAGAGATGCCGATTGGCTGAGAATGGCGCAATCGTTTGGACTTAATGAGGAGTGGGCTAGAGAGCTCGTGCAGGATATGTACGTAAAACTCTATGAAAGACCACTTACGAGAAGATCAAATATGGAGACGATGACGTAAATACTTTCTTTGTTTACGTTACTTTGAGAAATCTATACTACGACCAAATAAGAACTAGGCAAACCTTCCTAACTATTCAGGAGGGTTTTCCTTATGATATCGAAGAGCCTGATAACTGCAAGGAAACGCTCGAAGAGCTGCTCGAGGAGATGGCAGAAACCATCGACGAAATGCATTGGTACGATCAAAAAATATTTGAGATCTACTACGGGGATGGGGAAACGATACGGGAACTTAGCGAAGGCAGTAAGATAAGCACGAGCTCAATATTTAACACCATTAAGAATGTCCGAAGGAAAATCAAAGAAAAGCACTCGGAAAAGTACCAAGCGTACAAAAAAGGCGAGTAAGGGTCTAGGAGACGATATAGAAAAAATCACTAAGGCAACGGGAATTAAAAAAGCCGTTGATTGGTTTAGTGATGCAACGGGAATCGATTGCGGGTGCGATGCCCGCAAGGAGAAGCTAAATAAACTCTTCCCCCGTAAAAAAAGTATGGAATGCCTAGAGGCAGGAGAGTATGAAACCCTAAAGCAGTTTTTCGCTCAGTTTGACGGGCGTAAGATTGAAGAGGAATATACAGAACCGTTAGCGAGAATCCACGCACGAGTATTTAGTCATAAGTACGCTGTGCCGTGTGGATGTTCACCTAAGGAATGGAAACGTTTCGTAGAGGATCTCAGAGGCGTTTACGATACCTATGAGGGAGCTTGACCTATTTAACATATTAAGAGCGACTTACGTTATCGACTTGAAGGAAAGCGACGACCAATTCTCACGGTTCGACTGCTATTCCCTTAAATACAAAATGGATATAGAGCTGAAGTGTCGTAATAAGCATTACGACGAGCTGTTAATTGAGAAGGACAAATACGATGCTCTAATGAAGAGGAGCGAGAAGTTCGGCACTACTCCTATGTATATTAATAGCACCCCCGAAGGCATCTATGTATTTAACTTAAATAAGATTCCTACGCCTGAATGGGAAGATAAAGGAGGGCTACCGACTACCTCGCATTTTAGTGATCGGAGAAAGATTGTAAAAACGGTGGGCTTCCTGCCTATATATTTAGCTAATAAAATAAACGAGTAATGCCGATACCAAAACCAATAGAAGGCGAGCAGCAGAGGGAATTTATAAGCCGCTGTATGATAGATTTAAAAAACGAATACCCCTTTGAAGAACAACGTTTAGCGATATGCGCTAAACAATGGGTAGAAAAAAAATAGTTGATAATTCTGTTAATAAGTAGAATTTTATTATACTTGCTATATAATTAAACAACCAACTATTATGCAAAAGGAAATGTCAGCAAGACAGCATTTTATTTCTCGTATGGAGGACATCGAGCTAATGATGATCACCCAAGACGAGCAGGGACTAAACGAGTACGGCCTATCTCTAGACTATAACGAAGAGGACGACGAATGGACTTGGATACTTTCTTGTGAAGGTCCTGAGGAGCAAATCGTAATGCGAGGCCGTGGAAATAACGCACGCTTCTTTTTTGTCTTTAAGGGGTGGTTTACTCGTGAGGAGTTCGAGGTAACTTCTCCGATGGAGCAAGTAGCCCTAAAGACGTTGTTTCAGGATTGGTTTAACTGCGAAGCTGCTTACGATGTTTTATAGTAATAAAGAACTTCTAATGTTAGACGGTACTGTTCAGGAGGTGGGACATCTTGAGCAGATTGCAAAAGACGACGAACAATACTACGGATACTTGGGGAAGGCTGCGCTTTCCTCAAGTTCTATTAAGATGTTATTACAATCCCCTAAGACCTACCACTACGTTACAACGTATGGTGGTGATAGTAACTCTAAAGCTTTATTGATTGGTAAGCTATTCCATCTTGCGGTATTAGAACCTCATAAGATGGACGAGGTTAGGGTAATAGATGTACAGAGCAGAGCTACGAAGGCTTTTAAGGAAGCTGCGGCAGAAGGTGGGGAGGTAATAACCTCTAAAGAGGAAAAGGACATTAGGAGGCTTCAGGATGCGATGCTACGTAACGAGAAAGTATTATCGTACTTGAATAAAGCAGAGTTTGAAATACCTAGAGTCGATGCGTTAGACGGTATGCCTTTCCGTGCGAAGGCTGATATACTGCAAGGGGATCATATAATTGACCTTAAAACAACAAGCGATTTAAACGCCTTTAAATATTCTGCCTATAAATATGGCTACGACATCCAATGTTATATTTACTGTAACCTATTTGGCGTGCCTCCTGAAAACTTCCACTTTGTTGCTATCGACAAAGGGAGTCTCGATATAGGGGTTTACCATTGCAGCTCGGAATTTTATGATAGTGGTAAGAAGCGAACCCAAAAAGGAATAGAGCTATACAAGAAATTCTTTGTAGACGGGATCGACTTAGACGGATATTATATCGAGGAGACTTTATGAAAACAGAATTAGTTGCGATTGATCAGGTGCAGTTATCCCCTGATAACCCACGAGTAATTAAAAACGATAAGTTTAGAAAGCTTGTTAAAAGCATTGAGGAATTTCCCGAGATGTTAAAGGTGCGGCCTATTGTGGTCGACGACGATATGGTAGTACTTGGAGGCAATATGCGCCTCCGAGCTTGTTTAGAGGCAGGACTAAAGGAAGTACATATATTAAAAGCCTCTGAGTTCAGCGATGAGCAGAAGAGGGAGTTCGTTATAAAGGATAACAGCAGCTTTGGCGAATGGGATTGGGAAACATTGGCGAACGAGTGGGATGTAGAAAAGCTCGACGAATGGGGCTTAGATCTGCCTAGTATGGCGCATACAGAGGAAACGTATACGACTAAGGTGGAAAGCCCTATATATGAAACAAAGGTCGTTAAACCGACTGCCTCGGAGCTGTACGACTTGCATAAGTATAACACCCTGCTTAGTGATATAGAGAAGGCCGATATATCAGAGGCCGATAAGCAGTTTTTAATGTTCGCAGCAATGCGACATATTAAATTTAATTACTCTAAAATAGCAGACTACTACGCACACTCGGATAAGGAGGTTCAAGAACTAATGGAAAATAGTGCGTTAGTTATTATAGATTACGACAAAGCCATCGAGAAGGGCTTTGTACAGTTATTTAAAACCTTTGATGAACTGAGCGACTTAGATGGATAATTTCGTAGCGTTTATATTGACACACGGAAGGCCTGATAACGTAATAACTTATAAGAGCCTGAGAAAGCACGGATATACGGGCAAGGTTATTGTCGTAATTGATGACGAGGATAAAACGGCAGATGAGTATTACGAGAAGTTTGACGACGTAGAAATGTTTAGCAAAGAGGCTATCGCAAAAACATTCGATGAGGGGGATAACTTTAACGATAGAAGATCTATCGTGTATGCTAGAAACGCCTGCTTTGAGATAGCTAAAAAGAGAGGCTATAAATACTTTATACAGTTAGACGACGATTATACGGGTTATGAATATAGGGTATACAATGAGGCCAAGCAGAAACCTATACGAATTAAAAACCTCGATAACGTGTTTGGGGCTTTGCTAGACTTCTATAAAAAAACAAACTTTGCGACCATAGCAATGGCGCAAGGAGGCGATTTCATAGGAGGTAAAAATAATAAGATGGCAAAGCGACCTACGATATATCGAAAGGCTATGAACTCTTTTATCTGCTCTACGGACAGACCGTTTGTATTTCAGGGTAGGATAAACGAGGATGTGAATACGTACACGAGTGAGGCTAGTAAGGGGCTACTTATGGGAACAATACCGTTAACCGCATTGATCCAAAAAACTACCCAAAGTAATAAGGGAGGAATGACGGACATATATTTAGATAACGGGACGTACGTTAAGTCTTTTTATACGGTGATCTTCTCACCTTCCTCTTGTAAGGTTAAGCCAATGGGGGATACGCATATGCGATTGCACCACGCAATCGATTGGGAAAGAGCAGTTCCGAAAATAGTAAGAGAAAGCCTAAAACAATGAACAAAACCGAACTACATAAAAAGGCAGTAATTGATGCGCTAGAGAAAACGCTAGGAGTCGTAACGACTGCGTGTAAGCAGGCAGGTATAGGCCGTACCCAATTCTACGAGTGGCTAAAGACTGACGAGGAATTTCGTAAGCAAGTGGAGGACATTCAAAACGTGGCGTTAGATTATGCCGAGAGCCAACTGCATAAGCAGATAGGAGACGGCAGCACAGCCGCAACAATATTCTATTTAAAAACAAAGGGAAAGAATCGTGGCTATATAGAAAGGCAAGAGATACAGCACGACGGAGGCGAGGGCCTACGCATCGAGATTATAGATGGCAACGATACAGACTAACTGCGTATTTAAGCACCTAGAAAATAGCCAAAATAGAATCATAGTCGAGCAGGGTGGTACACGTTCAGGTAAGACTTATAATATTTTAATTTGGTTAATCATTTACTGCCTGCGAGAAGATAACACGGGGCAGGTCATTACGATATGTCGTAAGACCTTCCCGGCTGTGCGTGCCTCTGTGATGAGGGACTTTTTCGAGATCCTAGAAAGAGCAGGAAGATATAACCCCGACAATCATAATAAGAGTAGCAGCGAATATTACTTGGGAGGTAATATGGTAGAATTTATATCGTTAGACCAACCGCAAAAGGTTAGGGGTCGTAAACGTGATATGCTTTTTATTAATGAGGCTAACGAATTACATTTTGAAGATTGGCAGCAATTAATAATGCGTACTAATGGGCGCATTATAATTGACTATAACCCATCGGACGAGTACCATTGGATTTATGATCGGGTAATAACACGAGACGACGTTGACTTCTACAAAACTACTTACCTCGATAATCCATTCTTACCAAGTAACATTATATCGGAGATTGAGAGGCTCAAACAAACCGACGAAAATTATTGGAAAATATACGGTCTTGGTGAAAGAGGCCAAAGCAAGGCGGTTATCTTCTCCTATCAGGAGGTAACGGCTATACCTGAGGGAGCCGTATTAGTTTCAGCAGGGATGGACTTCGGATTTACTAATGACCCTACGACTCTAATTGTAGCCTACCGCAAGGACATCGACCTATACTTCCAAGAACTGATATACGAGACGGGGCTAACTAATAGAGACATACACCACAAGCTGCAATCGCTAGGGTTTGATAAGAGGACGGAGATATTCGGAGATAGCGCAGAGCCTAAATCGATAAAGGAGTTACAGCTATTCGGATGGAATATAAAGCCAACGGCAAAGGGTGCCGATTCTGTTATGGCAGGAATCGATATGCTAAAGCGATACCGATTGAATGTTACTAAAGGAAGTATAAACCTTATAAAGGAGTTTAGGAATTACAAGTTCGTAGAGGACCATAACGGCAAGGTTCTGAATAAGCCGATAGATGCATATAACCACGCCATTGATGCAGCGAGATACGCTACCTATAACCGATTAAGCCGACCAAACTACGGAAGGTACGCAGTAAGATAATAACGTTATTTAAATATGGAAATCGACATTATAGTTCCTGAGGGACTGCACGACATTAAATTAGAACAGTACCAAAAGTTCGTCGCTTTGAAGAGCGAGGACGAGTTGTTTCTAGCACAGAAGTGCGTAGAAATATTCTGTAACGTTCCCCTTATACTTGTGGATAAGATGTCGTATAATGATGTTAGGCAGATCTCGGCAAGGATCTTTAGCTACTTTCGGGAGAAGCCTGAACTCGTAGTAAAGAAAAAGCACGGGGGTAAGCAATTTGGGTTCGTGCCTAACTTAGAGCAGATTACTTTAGGGGAGTTTACCGATATAGATGCTAATATAACGGATTGGCGAAATATGCACCGTGTAATGGCGGTGCTGTACCGACCTATCGTTAGCGAGGTGGGTAAGTACTATCAAATAGAAGAGTACGACGGTACAGACAAGTACGCAGAGCTTATGCTATCAATGTCGCTCGATGTAGTTATGAGTAGCCTTGTTTTTTTTTATCGTTTAGGGATCGACTTGTCGGTAGCTATGGCGGTATATTTGGAGGAACAGAGCAAACAGACCTCAGCGCACAAGCAAACTTCGGTCGAAAGTGGGGGTGGTACGGAAGCTTTTATGCGCTCGCTAAAGGTAGCGTTATCGAATTTGAAAGGGTTAGTCGACTCCCCTTACATACTGCACTAACGTACCTTGAATTTGAGAAAGAAAAGAACGAACTAGAAAGAAAACTATTAAAGATATGAGAGGGTACTACGACCTATTAGAAAAACTTAGGGTATCGCTAGAGGCGAACCCTAGTATAAACACAGTAACGGAGGGCGACTTAATGGATGTGGACCTAGCGAAGCAAACGATATTTCCTTTGTCGCATATCATTGTGCAGAATGCCACGTTTGAAAGCACGACCATAACCTTTAACCTTAATATTTTGTTTATGGATTTGGTCGACTTTAATAAGGATGAGCCTAAGGCCGATATTCCCTTTCGAGGTAATGATAATGAGCAGGACGTATTAAATACTATGCTAGCCGCAGCGAATAAGCTGTGGAGTGATCTATCGAGAGGAGACCTATTCGTAGATAAATACCAAATAAGTGGCACGCCATCCTGCGAGCCATTCGTTGAAAGGTTCGACAATCAATTAGCAGGGTGGGATATGACCGTTAGTATTACAATAGCCAACACAGATATAAGCGTTTGTTAAATGGGTGCTTTTGATCCTGAATATTTAAAGAAGGCCTTCGATAGATTTGGGCGTACCGTAGTTGATAAGGCACGGAATAACCTAACGAATCAGGGAAAGAGTGTTTCGGGTAAACTGAGCAAGAGCCTCGACTACTCTATGAAGGAAAGCGCAAGCGGAGATTCGTTCTCGTTCTCTTTCCTTATGGAGGAATACGGAGAGTTTCAGGATAAAGGGGTTAGCGGTATTAAGAAAAAATATAACACCCCTTACAGCTATAAGAGTAAGATGCCGCCTCGTGGAGTTCTAGACCGTTGGGCAGTCCGTAAAGGGCTGCAAGGCATACGAGACGACAAGGGGAGGTTTATATCGAGAAAGAGTTTGGTATACCTAATACAAAGAAGCATATACTACAAGGGCATAAAGCCTAGTTATTTTTTTAGTAAGGCTTTTAAACTTGAGTTTAAGAGATTGCCGCAAGATATACGCGAGGCCTTCCAATTAGACCTCGACGAATTTATGAAGTTCACACTACAAAATATTTTTAAATAATGCCTATCGTTACACCACAGAGCCTCGTCGGAGCAAGAAGCCCTATATATATTACGGCTAACTATTCTGCGTTATCTAGTTCAATAACGGATATAACATTAGAGGTCTATATTTGGACGGGGTCGAGATCCTCTCGCCCTGCCTCTGCTCAATATACCCTTTTCCGTGATGTGTTTGCAGGACAAGATTTATCGTTCGACATCGCACCTATGGTAAGGGAATACTTATCTAATGCGTATGAGGGGTTTGACGGCACGGATATTGCCTACGCTCCTGACGGCAGCGTAGTATGGGTGCAGATAGACTACGATACTAACTACCTAAATAAAGCCACGCCTCCTACTACTGTAAACGACTCAGGAAGCACGGACATCTTTGAAGCCTCTAACGGCTATCATATATTTATTGAGGCAGCCAATAAGGAAGTTAACAAAGGCTTTGCTAGTGTAAACTCAAACAAATATATAAAGGACTCAGGCGACGAGACTGTACCCGTGTACTTAGGTAAGTGGGGAGAGGGTTACGAT
>Ga0209138_1003968_pt1 | contig 10207 bp, 8 predicted proteins | sample SaaInl3SG_22_DNA_FD_184645 | JGI IMG/M metagenome (GOLD analysis project Ga0209138, IMG submission 184645) | Marine microbial communities from expanding oxygen minimum zones in the Saanich Inlet - ESP_153SG_22_DNA (SPAdes) (version 2) | ecosystem: Environmental > Aquatic > Marine > Intertidal... | reverse complement strand
TTTCATTTCATTTGCTTTTTCAGGAATTAAATAAATACTTTCATATACAACTTCTTGGTTTTGAGCAAACGCTGACGCAGTAAAAACTACAGCCAAAAACATTAATAATTTTTTCATTTTGAGTTTATTTTAATTGATTATTCCGTAAATATAATAATTAAAACTAAAATTGCAATTTTAGTTTTAATTAAAATAATTCATTTATTTTTGTAAATTTGATTTTAAATTTTTTCACTAATGGTAGAAGGCAATAAAATATTTTATGGTAAAAAAGCTTGTGCCTGTGCTGTATCCCTAGACATTCTTGGAGATAGGTGGACGCTTATAATTATTAGAGATATTTTTAGAGGTAAAAATAGATTTTCTCAATTTTTAAATGAGTCACGTGAGGGTATAGCTAGTAATATTGTAGTAGATAGGCTAAAAAAATTAACTTCTTTAGACATTATTAATTTCAGAAGGAAGGAAAGTGATAAAAAAATTAAAGAATATTATCTTACAGATAAAGGCATAGATCTTTACCCAATTATATATGAGTTACAGAAATGGTCTATAAAACATGTTGAATTTGAATTCACAGAGAATACAAAAAAGCATAAAGAGTTAACAAATAAATTGACCGCAGAAACATTTATTGAACAATTTTTAGATAAATATAAAAAATTTAGAGTTGAAGAATTTGGATTATAGCTTTACGCAAAGGCTTTAAAAAAGAAAAGCACCCTAATGGGTGCTTTCTTGTTTTTCTTTGTAGATAACTCTATTGAAATATCGAACATAAGTTTTAACCAAAGAGATTTTGAGTTAACAAACTATTTAATAAAGAAACTTGTCTCTAAAGATTATTTATAATCTCAGGATTTATTTTTTGTAAATCTTCAACAAATTTAGTTTTGTGTTTTGGAGAGATTATTAATTCTTCAAACTTACCATATCTGATTTCTATTCTGTCAAATGAAGCAGCAGGAGAGGAAATGATATTTGATGATTTAGAAACTTTTTTCATCTCCCCAATATTTACAGGGCGATATTTAATAAATCCACATTTTATATAAAGTTTTTCATTCTGAATCTTGTAAGTGGTATTGAAAAACATATGTAATATTAATCCAAATAAAATGATCAGAGCTAAAGTCATTAAGAACATATTAGTGTTAAAACCATCGTTAATATAGTTAGGAATTAATGGCCCAAAAAAAACTATAAATACAACGCTTAATAATGTATATGATACTTTAGAATAATAAATCATTCAATTAAAAATTAGATGTAAATATAAAAAAACGGCTACACTTTATAAAAGTATAACCGTTTTATTGTTTTAGTAGCGGGAACAGGACTCGAACCTGTGACCTTCGGGTTATGAGCCCGACGAGCTACCTACTGCTCTATCCCGCGATGTGGATGGCAAAGATACAACTCTTTTTGTTTCTTTTCCAAGAGAAAAAGTAGATATTTTTGCGCATCTATATTTTTAAATACCCCTATGGGTAACCTATTAAGCGTCAGACTCTACCCAAGCATTGGGGTGCTTTTGCTTAAATTTCTTCAATCTTTTTTTGTGCCCACGTCCTAGAGATTTAACTAAAGACCAGCACATAATAAATAGCACTATCAAGAATAAGATTCCTGTGGAGATAGAAGCGGCTTGCATGGTTTTTAAACCACCTCCTACAAGAAGTGCAATGGCTACGGCACCTTCCATAAAGGCCCATAGAATTCGTTGTCCTACAGGCGCGTTTAGTTTTCCGCCGGAAGTAATGCTGTCTATTACAAGAGAACCACTGTCTGATGAGGTTACAAAGAATACAGAGACCATAAAGATCCCTATAAAACTAGTGACAGCAGTCAATGGAAATTGTTTTAGAAATACAAATAATGAGGTAGAAGAGTCTGCCATAATTGGACCGGATAATAATCCAGGTTGCTCTATTTCAAGGAGTAGGGCGGCACCACCAAAGGTAGACATCCATATAAAAGTAATGAGTGTAGGAACAAACAATACCCCTAACACAAATTCTCTGACCGTTCTTCCCCGAGATACTCTAGCAATGAACATACCCACAAAAGGAGACCAGGCTATCCACCAGGCCCAATAAAATATAGTCCAATCCCCTTGCCATGTATTGTCCGTGAAGGAAGAAGACCAACTACCTAGTTCTATAAAGCGTTGGAAATACATTCCAGTGCTCTCTACAAAAATGTTTAATATCCCTACTGGATCTGTCAATAAAAAAACAAACACTAAAAATATAACAGCGACAATTAGATTTAGCCTACTGAGTAATTTCACCCCTTTTTTTAGCCCTGTGACCACAGAGATGGTCGCAATAAGTGTAATGACTATAATAATAGTAATTTGAGAGGACATGCCCGGGTCTGTACCAAAAAGGAAATTTCCGCCAGACGCAATTTGTCTTGCCCCAAATCCCAAAGAAGTGGCTAGTCCAAATAAGGTTGCCACCACCGCAATAATGTCTATAATATCTCCCCGCCAACCAAAAATCTTTCTACCCAATACTGGGAAAAAGATAGAGCGAAGCGAAAAGGGTAAGTTTTTATTAAATGAAAAATAAGCTAAGGATAATCCAACTAGGCAATAAATGGCCCAGGCGTGCAAGCCCCAATGCAGGTAGGTAAAGTTAAGCGCTTGTATGGCCTGGTCTTTAAGCTGAGGGGTGTCTAATGGCGGATTTATAAAATGCGTGATGGGTTCGGAGACCGCAAAATACAAAAGACCAATACCCATTCCTGCAGAAAATAACATGGAAAACCAGGAAAACATAGTAAATTCTGGAACGGCGCCTTTACCTCCCAGGCGTTTTTTCCCAAATTTCCCAAAGGCAGCCCAAAGACAGACAACAATAAAGATGTTTACCCCTAGGATAAATAGCCAACCTCCATAAGTAGTTACGGTGTGGGTGACTTCTGTAAAGAAATTCTTTACAGGATCCCCTCCTAATATGGCTACTAAAACAAAACTTAAAATAAGTATTAAAGCGGGGTAAAAAACCCTTGGGTAAACATCAAAATATTTTTTCATAGTCCATTGTAAAGTCCACGTCTATTTTATAGACGACCCTATTGTAAAATCCACATTTTACCATTAATCGTATTTCCGCCTGCATATCTAGAAGAGGCTTCTTGGTAATTAGCGTTGTTTAAACTCTGCTCTTGACCAGGGTATAAAAAACGGTTAGGAAGTTCGTAATTGTTGAGGTTGGTGCCAATGGGTGCGCTGACAAATGACAATCCATCCCATCCGTTCACTTCGTTGTACCACCTTCTGAGCTCAAAATAAGGTTCTAATCCCGAAAAATAAAGCGAAAGCCACTTTTGTTTCCAAATATCTTCTGTTTCAACGAACGCCGCTCCTGAATTTTCGTAGTAATCTTCAAAAGAATTCCATCCAAAAGGGGTATAATTAACTTGGTAATAGTCGTGAGACGCTTTAATTCCTTTCTTGTATTCTGTGGCTATATCTCCAGAAACCCATCCTTTGGCAATTCCTTCTGCTACTAGAAAACACACCTCTGCGTAAGTCATTAAGAGACCCTCTGCGTATTGAATGCCCATCTGGTCTGCAGTCACTTGTCCCGGATAGTTAAAGTATGCCAAACCAAGTCTAGATCCTGTCTGACCACCCACCCCATTTTCTACTCCTGTAAATACAGGGGCATTGAAATCTTGGTTGTCTGGTCTAGCGTATCTTGAAATTCTCGGGTCTTTTAAACCTTCCAATACTGTTACAGCAGCTTTAGAAATAGCTACCGCGTCAAAATCTCCTTGTTTTAAGGGGATGGTTGGGAATTGGTTTGGAAAAGAGCTTAAAAAAGTAACCGCAGCTTGGTTCTCGTTACTATTTATGATGTTTCCGCTGTTTACAATACTAGCAAAAGCCGCAGACACATCTTGTTTGTTGCTTTGGTACATGAGTAATCTTAGTTGTAAACTATTGGCGAATTGCACCCATTTTTGGGTATCGCCCTCGAAGAGCAAATCTCCTTGTACGTTACCACCGTTAGACAACATGCCAACAGCTTGTTGGAGGCTGTTTAATAAGTCTGCATAAATGGCTTCTTGACTGTCATAAGCAGGTGTGAAATTGGCTTCTAAGCCTTTCATGGCCTCTGAATAAGGAATATCGCCGTAGGCATTTGTGAGTACAGAATAAATCCATGATTTGTAAATTACTGCCGCAGCTTGTGTTGCCGTATCTCCCGTTTCAACAGAAATGTCAATCACTTGTTGTACATCTGTTAAACTTTCGTAGAACCCTTCCCATACTGTTGGGAAAGCATTCCAGCCGTAAAAATCTACTTCTGCTCTAATGGTTTTGGCAGACAATTGGGCAATATTGTTCCCTAATAAAAAGGATTCATTGGACTGTGTTTGTGCACTATTTCTTATGGCAGAAGAAAACAAAACTCCACTAGAAACTGCGGTAGGCTCATTGGGATTTGTGTTTAGGTCTTCAAAGTCGTTACATCCCTGAAAAACAAGGGATAACAATAATAATGGTTTGTATATTTTCTTTATCAACATCTTCTTAAAATTTTAAATTTACGTTTACACCAATACTTCTTTGGCTTGGAATTGAGGTACTCTCAAACCCATTGACAAAGACACCATTTCTGATAGAGAAGGTCTCTGGATCAATAGAAGGTACTTTTGAAAAGAGCAATAAGTTCCTTCCAATAATAGAAATTCTAGCCTGCTTTAAACCAAGGCTTTTGAATACTTTTTCAGGCACGTCATAAGAAATACTCAGTTCACGTAATTTAAAGTAGGTTGCGTCATAGGTAGCCGCCTCAATATTATCTCGGTTGAATCCATTTCCGTAGTAGTTGTAGAAATACCCCGTATACCCAGCACCACCAGCTGGAACAGCTACTGTATTAGGTACAAGGTTACCACTCGCGTCGTACATAACACCAGGACCAACAACACTGCCTTCTTGTTCTAAGGTGTATACCGGATTTCCGGAGTTGTCATAATCTACGCTATATGTGGTTCTACCCTCTAAGGTAGAAAGGGCTAAGTTAGGGTCGTCGTCATTGACGATAGTTCCAGCAGTAGCGTATAAAGCATGAGATCTAGAGTAAATTTGACCACCCACTTGACCGTCAAATAAAATACCCAAGCTCAAATTTTTATATTGAAAGTTGTTGTAAACCCCCAGTCTAAAATCTGGCTGGTAGGAACCAGCCGATACCTTTTCCGTGGTATGTAAAGGCAATCCGTTTTCATGAATAATCTGTCCATCTGGACCTCTCTGAAATCCAAGACCGTATAATTGGCCTAATAATTGGCCTTCTTCTGCTACATATTCTAAGTCAGAACCGCCCTCATCTCCAGGGAAAACATCTGCTATAATTGAATACCTTCCTCCTTGAATGACTTCTGGTAAGGTTTCTACTATGGCCCTGTTTTTACTAAAGTTAATTTGGGAGCTCCAATTAAAGTCTTCACTTCTAATGGCTTCAATTCCAAGTGCAATTTCAATACCAGCATTGCTAATTTCCCCTCCATTGGTCAGGGTGTAATCGTATCCGCTTGTTTTGGCAACAGGCAATTGAATGATCTGATCGTAACTATTCATTTTATAGACCGCCATGTCTAAGTTTATTAAACCGTCAAACATTCTAAGATCTAGCCCAATTTCTTTAGCTTTTGTAGATTCGTTTTTTAAATCTGGATCGGATATACTGCTATTTGTGGTGAAAACCGGTTGGTTTCCAAAAGGGGCTTGTGGTGTATAGCTGTTTCCAAAAGAATAAGCTGGCGCACCATTACCCACTTCTGCGTAAGAAGCCCTTAATTTTAAAAACTGAATACTTTCTGGCATATTAAATATATCAGAAACCAACACAGAAGTAGAGGCAGAGGGGTAACCATAACTAAATGAAGAGTTGGCTTTCCCAGTGAGTGGGTTAACTAGAGTACTAGCCCAGTCGTTTCTGTAGGTAAGATCTAGATATACCTTGTTGTCGTAATCCAGACTCAACAAACCAAAAATAGAATTTAGCTTGGCGTTGGTTTTTTGAGATTCCACAAGTACACCAGATCTGGCATTAGATAAGGTATACACAGATGGATCTGTACCAAAGTTTTGTAGCTCTGGGTTGTTGGCCACAGAAAAATTTGCTTGTTGTGACATGAGGTTTCCACCTACTTTTAAATCTACATCTATCAGATTAGATTCGTTGGGTGTGGGATTTAAAGACAACAGCCATTCTGCGTTGCTCTCTCTAAAACTAATCTCATCTTCCCTATAACTTCCATTGAGCACTCCTTTTGTAGAAGGGGCCCTTTTGTATTGTCTTTGCTCGTCTACATAATCTACTCCATAACGGAAACGCAAGTTAGCGTAGTCGTTAATTTGATAGTCCAGGTTAATGTTAGAAATGTTTCTATTGCTTTGAAAAGCATTGGTATTTTCATAGGCAATAAACCAAGGATTATTGACCCAGAGGTTTTCTGCATAACGCTGTTCTACCCCTTCTTGTCCTGGCTGCCAGTAATCTCTTAGGTCATTAATAGCTACTTGTCTCGGCAGCCATAGCCATCCGTACATTACAGAGGAAGATTCATCGTAACCAGAATTTGGTATGTTGTCTGAGGTAGACCTCACAAACATATTGTTAAAGCCAATATTTAATTTGTTGTCAAACAAAGACCTATTAATACTGGTTTGAAAAGTATTTCTTTCTAAACCTGTATTAGGAATGAGGCCGTCATTCCCTAAATGGGTATAAGAAAACCTACTGTTAGCGTCCTGTGAACTGGTGTTTACAGCAACATTGGTAATATGGGTAAGCGCCGTTTCGTAAAAGTCTCTAATGTTGTTTGGCGCTGGTGTAAATGGCACCGCTTCTCCGTCAGAATTAAACTGTTTAATGAGTTGTCCATTCATTCTAGGCCCCCAGTTTTCACCATAGGCGTCGTAGTTTTCATTGGCGCCTATATAGGTAGACCCGTTGAGGTAAGAATATTTACCCCCTCCACCAGCACCGTATTCGTTCTGGTAGTTAGGTAACTTTAATGGGCTAGAAAATAATACAGAGCTATTGAGTTCAACGCTGAATGGATCTCCATTGTTCTTTCCGGTTTTTGTCTGGATAAGGATTACTCCAGAGGCTGCTCTAGACCCGTATAGGGCAGAGGCTGCAGGTCCTTTAAGAATAGAAATATTTTCAATGTCGTCTGAGTTCACTACTTGCGCAGCGTTTCCAAAGTCAATACTAGTAGAGCCGTTTAGACCGTCGTCAAAAGTATAGAGGTCATTGGTAATAGGCATGCCGTTCACAATAAATAATGGTTGGTTGTTTCCCATTAAAGAAGAAGCACCCCTTATGGTAATATTAGAAGAGGCAGACGGACCAGCTGAAGATCCCGTAATGCTTACTCCAGCTACTTTTCCAGCCAAGGCATTCACTACATTGGTGGCTTTTACTTGGCTAATTTCGCTAGCGGTAATTCCTTGTACTGAATACCCCAAAGCTTTTTCTTCTCTCTTTATGCCAAGCGCTGTAAGTACTACTTCATCTAAGGCATTAGATGCCTCTAGCGTAATTTGAAGCACCGCTCCAGGGACTGCTTTTATATAAGTTGCTTTAAACCCAACATAAGTGATTTTTAAAGAAACTGCCTCAGTAGTTTCTATTGAAAATTTACCGTCAAAATCTGTCGTTGTTCCACGGTTTGTGCCTTGGATCAATACCGTTGCACCAATCATTGGAATTCCGTCTTTGTCGCTTACTACTCCGCTGATTATGTCTTGTGAATATCCGGAAATACTCATAAAAATAGTTAGCATTAAAAGCAGTAGATGTTTGTTTTTGTTGTTCATGAAAATTAAATTTTGCACAAAAGTACTCATTTTAGTTTCCATAGAAAACAGTATAGCACTATATTATTTTCTGTAGAAACTATATAGTCTTGTGAACCCTTGCTAAGACTGGTCTCAGGGGCTTTAATAAAATTTTAAGAAATAGGACTTTGGTTTTTGGCCCAACAAGTTCAGCGGTAATAGGTCTACTGAAGGGCCCCTTGGCTATTCTGAAATATCTGCAGGACCAGTGATAATTGGTGCAGCATCTAAATCTTCAATATTGAGAAAGTTAATGATGGTCTCAAAAGAGCCCAAGATATTTTGATATTCTTGATCTGAAGTGGCTTCTAGATTTTTTGATATTCTTTCGTGAAGAGATACATTGGTTGTTTTTACGAGGGCAGATCCTTTTGAAGTGAGCACAATAGGTGTGCTTCTTTTGTCTTTTGGATCGGGCAGTCTGGCAATATAGCCTTTGGATTCTAATCGAGAAACAATTCCCGTAACCGTACTGGCGTTTAAAGAAAGCACCTCCCTCAGGTTTCTCATGGTACTTCTGTATTCAGGAGATTCGTTTAAGTATTTTAGGGTCAGCAGTTGGGGAATACTAATGCCAAAATTCTTTTCTATACGCTTAGATTCTAAGTTTACGGCGCGTACAATTTTGCGTACACTAGACATGATCTCGGAGTATTTTTTAGAATTCAAGCGCGAAATGTTTTGATGAGTAAAGTGCAAAGGTATAAAATAATACCTCCTTTATTCTAAAAGAACCTATTAGTCTTAAATAAAAACCCTTATTCTATAATGATTTTAAAGGCCCAAGGTGCTAATTCAATTGGGGCATTTTCAAGGTATAAGGTTTCCCCTTGTAGGTAATCTGTATACAGTTTTCCATAGCCCACTTGTACTTGTTGCGTCTCGTTGGAGAAATTGCCTATAAAACACATTTCCCTTCCTGCTTTTCCGCGTTTAAAAGCAAAAATATTCGAATTTTCCGTCTTCAATCTCTTGTAGGCAGCAGCAGATTTTCCGCCGTGTAAGGCGGGGTGCGTTTTTTTAAGCGCACCGAGCTTCTTAAGAAGCTCAAAATAGGCGCCCTTGGTTTTGGGAAAGGAATCTTTTTCAAAAAATTTTAAACGGTGGTCCAAGTCGTATTCTTGGCCACTGTAAATTAGCGGCATACCTGGTAGGGTATATATCAGTGCGGTAAATATTTCTTTTCGCGCTGGCATACGCTCTGCTAAAGTGCCCGCCCAAGAATTTTCATCATGGTTGGTAATAAAGTTCATGTTAATGTCGTCTGCCGCCAAGACGGTGTCCATTTTACTTAAATATGCGTCTAATTCTGTCAGGTTTTTGTGGCCCTTAGAAAGGTCGTTCAACAAATGGTGAAATTCCCAGGCGTAATGCATATCAAAAGCTTTTTCCATGAGATTGGGCTGTTCTGCCTCTGCCAACATAAATACTGGTTTTATCTCTTGGAGACTTGCGGTGGCTTTTTCAAAAAAGGCTACAGGTACTTGGTGTGCCACATCCATTCTGTAGCCATCAATATCTGCGGTTTTAACCCAATACCTAAGGGCGTCTATCATGGCTGTTCTCATTGCTGGATTGCTGTAGTTCAGATCTGCCGTGTCCGTCCAACCCCAAGATGCTCCCGTTTCTGGGTTGGAAGGGTCTATAATCTCTCCCGCTTCATTTTGGGTGTAGTAATCTGGGTGCTCGAAAATCCATGGGTGGTCCCAGCCTGTATGATTGGGCACCCAGTCTAAAATAACATAAATGTCATTTTTATGGGCTGTTGCTACCAGATCTTTAAAATCTTGTAAACTTCCAAATTCTGGATTAATGGCTATGTAGTCGGAGACAGCATAGTAACTTCCTAAATATTTTTCTCTCTCAGCGGGATCTTCAATGTCAGAAGTGAATAAATCTCCTTTGGCTTTGCGTTTTACTTTGGAGATGGGGTTTATGGGCATGACCCAAATAATTTTGACCCCTAATTCCTTTAGAAGGGGAATGTCTTTTGTGAATGCATTGAAAGTGCCCTGTGGAGAGTATTGCCTTATATTGGCCTCATAAATTACAGCATTTTCTGCCATATCAGTACCAACGGCTGCTATGCTAGTGCTTTTTTTTGGATTGGTTGGAGTTTCTTTACAGGCGTTTAATAACACGAAAGCAAAGAGTGCTAAAGGAATTAATTTTTTCATCATGAGGACTTTTGATTGTTTCAAATATAGGATTCTTATGGGAGTTCTACCCACTTTTCCTATCTTGCCCTTAACTAAAACTTTTAGATGGAATTGGTGAATGATTTTTTAAGCAGTGTATTGCCTTATACGGAATGGGTCATGCTTTTTTTAGTTG
>Ga0209138_1003966_pt1 | contig 10207 bp, 7 predicted proteins | sample SaaInl3SG_22_DNA_FD_184645 | JGI IMG/M metagenome (GOLD analysis project Ga0209138, IMG submission 184645) | Marine microbial communities from expanding oxygen minimum zones in the Saanich Inlet - ESP_153SG_22_DNA (SPAdes) (version 2) | ecosystem: Environmental > Aquatic > Marine > Intertidal... | reverse complement strand
ATACGCGTTCAATTGTGCAGAGCGAACATTTCGTTTCCTGCATCAATGTCACTGAGTCATAACCATAAGTGAACGCTGTGTTGGCTGATTCACCAAGTACATAAGGATCGGAACCCTCAGGATACTTGGAACGAAGATCTTTACCCTCAAGATGACCACCAAAGTGGAATGGTAAGAAGGCAACACCCCTAGCAACACGCTCAGTAACCTGAGCCATTACCTTGATCTGCGCACCTTCAGGTGTCTTAACCCAGACCATATCGCCGTTACGGATATTCTTTCCGTTGGCATCGAATGGGTTCATCTCGACAAACATGTCCTGCTGCAATTCTGCAAGCCATGGGTTTGAACGGGTTTCGTCACCACCACCTTCATATTCGACAAGACGACCAGAGGTCAAAATCATCGGATAAGCAGCCGTATGGTCTACATCCTGGATCGACTTATACAAAGTCGGCAGACGATATAGCTTACGGTCTGAATAGGTTGGATAATCGGCAACGAGATCACGACGTGATGTGTACAAAGGCTCACGATGTAGCGGAATTGGATCTGGGAATGTCCAGACCTTCACCCGTGCTTTCGCGTTACCAAATGGTGCACAACCATGCTTGATCGCAACCCGCTGGATACCGCCTGAAAGGTCAACCTTCCAGTTGGTCTTGTCACCAGCGACTTTTTCGATGGCCGCACGCTCGTCTGCGGTAAGATCACCGTCCCAGCCAAGCTTCTTCAGCATACCCATTGTAAATTCTGGGTAACCGTCTTTGATTTCAGACCCGACAGGATAAGAACCTTCAGCCAACAGATTGTTGCCCTCATGCTCTACACCGAAACGGGCACGGAAACAAAGACCGCCTTCAGCTACAGGCTTTGATGTGTCGTACAACAAAGGTGTGCCTGGATGGCCCATCTCTGCAGTACCCCAGCAAGGCCAAGGCAGACCGTAATATTCACCGTCAAGTTCACCACCGACAGCCTGCAATGTTGTTCTGTCGAACACATGCTGATTTGCCATATGGGCTTTGATCCGCTCTGGCGACTGGCCAGTGTAACCAATTGTCCACATGCCACCATTGAACTCACGAGTCACATCTTCAACATATGGCTCGTCATTGGTGACTTTGATCTTGCGGAACATACGATCAGCAAAACCAAACTTCTTGGCAAACTTGTAGATGATGGTGTGATCAGGCAACGAGTCAAATGAAGGCTCGATGATCTTTTCACGCCACTGAAGCGAACGATTTGAAGCAGTTACAGAACCATAAGTTTCGAACTGTGTCGTTGCTGGCAGCAGGTAAACACCGTCGGTACGATCAGACAAGACAGCAGAAACAGTCGGATATGGATCGATCACGACCATTAGGTCGAGCTTTTCCATTGCCGTCTTCATTTCTTTCAAACGAGTCTGTGAGTTTGGAGCATGACCCCAAAACACCATCGCACGAAGATTGTTTGGCTGGTCGATATTCTCTTTGTCCTCAAGAACACCGTCAATCCAGCGCGAAACCGGAATGCCTTTCATGTTCATCAGGCTCTTGGACTTACCGTCTTTGCCTTTGATTGAGTCAAAGCGACCTTTCAGCCAATCGATATCTTCGTCCCAGACCCGTGCCCAATGCTTCCACGCGCCAGCTGACAGACCATAATAGCCCGGCAGTGAGTGTGAAAGAACACAGAAGTCTGTTGCGCCCTGCACGTTACAGTGACCACGGAAAATGTTAGCACCACCACCGGCAGTACCCATATTTCCGAGTGCAAGCTGCAATGCACAATATGCACGGGTGTTGTTGTTACCGTTTGTGTGCTGCGTACCACCCATACACCATACAAAGGTGCCGGGACGGTTGTTTGCCATGATCTTGGCAACACGCTTTAGCTGCGCACCTGGAACACCAGTTACACGCTCGGTTTCAGCTGGATCCCATTTTTTGACTTCGGCAAGAACATCTTCCATGCCGTAAACGCGCTGGCGGATAAATTCTTTATCCTCCCACTTGTTTTCAAAAATGTGCCACATGATGCCCCAAATAAGCGCAACATCTGAACCTGGACGGAAGCGAACATACTCATCGGCATGCGCTGCTGTACGGGTAAAGCGTGGATCACAAACAATCACAGGTGCGTTATTCTGCTCTTTTGCTTTGAGAACATGCATCAGTGACACAGGGTGTGCCTCGGCAGGGTTACCACCAATAATGAAAATCGCCTTTGAATTGTGCATATCATTATATGAGTTGGTCATCGCACCATAGCCCCAAGTGTTCGCAACACCGGCAACTGTGGTTGAGTGACAAATACGGGCCTGATGGTCACCGTTGTTTGTACCCCAATAAGCATAGAACTTGCGGAACAGATAGGCCTGCTCGTTGCTATGCTTGGCAGATCCGAGCCAGTAAACTGAATCGGGGCCAGACTTCTCACGAATATCCAGCATCTGGTCGCCAATCTCATTGATGGCATCGTCCCAGCTCATCCGTACCCATTTTCCGCCAGTCAGCTTCATTGGGTATTTCAGACGACGCTCACCGCTAGCGGTTTCCCGCACGGAAGCACCTTTGGCACAATGTGCACCAAGATTGATTGGGCTATCCCAACCAGGCTCTTGTCCAGTCCAAACGCCATTTTGTACTTCAGCAACAACGGTACAACCGACCGAACAATGCGTACAAACTGACTTTTTGATTTCGACTGATGCTGCTGAGCCAACAGCTTGAGCTGGAGTCACATTTGACCCAACCAATGCTGCGGCAGTTGCTAAACCTCCAATAGCAAGACCTGAACCACGCAAAAATGCGCGGCGGTCAACAACCGTTTCGGCTGCCTTGCCAATGAAAGATGATGACAGGGGGCCACTCGCAACCCCGGACGTCTTCTTTCTAAGCATGTTATCCTCCTAAAAAAACAAGAAAAGCTAATTAAAACCGTGCTGAAGCGTAAAACGCTTTAACATGTTCCGTCTCGCGGTAGCCAGAACCTGACACCACTTCAACTTCGCCTGCTGATGCTGATTTACCTGCAACCGCTGCCACACCGACAGCCGCAACAGATACTGCAGAACCCTTGAGGAAGTCACGACGACCTGCAACTGCATCTTTTTTGTTTGTATCTTCCATTTTTCCCTCCAAAAATGTGCCACACCTCATGTGTGACTCTATAAAACAGGCGCCTTACGCTACCCTGTTCCATCCATGCTGAAAGCTTGGCTTTCAATCTCTAAAAAGGCCCGCCCAATCGTGCCCACCGGCGCAAAAAACACAACGGTCTTTGCAGCCTCGATGTCGCGCATCAGCAAATCGGCCCATGGTTCAATATGTTTCCGGAAAAATGTGGCTTGCTCGGCAATTGAAAAGCGCCGCCCAAACCGACCGCGAATCAGCCCTGACATCATATCAAACAGGCTGGCGATATGATCTTCGGGCTCTTTCACCCCTTCGGCACGCCGAATGCCAATGGCACTCATGTCCGAACGCAGATTTGCCAACGGCTTATCATTCAAAAATCCGGTTAGGTAATAAGACGCGAATGGCAGGATTTCACCGCGGCCAACGCCAATAAACAACGAAACATATTCGTTGCGAATCAGTCCGTTATCGATTGTTTTCGCAAGATGGGCCAGCGTCAGACAGGCGCTGCCAATTGGCGTTTTATCGCCTTGCAAAAGCGCGACTTGCGCAATCAACTCATCGCTTGGCTCGGTGCGAAGCAACGAGGCAATAAAGTCATACATATCAGCGCGAAGAGCATCTTCTTCGGCAATTTCAATCGGCGCTACATCTGCGTTTGTCATTCAAGATTCCTAATCGTGTATACAAGAACGCTAGCACAGCAAATCCACGCTCGCAATCCGCCTGTGCCGATTTGGAAAGATTTTTTTCCGATTTTGGAAATAATCGTCAAACAGGCGCAAACCAAACCCAGCCAAAGGGTTTGCTAAGTTTATTTTTTCCGAAAATCCATTCTTGCTGGACGCCAGACAGGGGACTGATTTAACTTGGTATTTTCTTCGCCATTGACAGCAACCTGCGTTTGGACAGGGTCACCAACGGGGGATTGAAGCGCCGTCATGTCAGCCACGCCTTTTTCCAATGACGCTGGTGCGGCACCGGCAAATTCGCCTTGATTCCCGCCTAATTCGTCCAAAACCATCTGATGTTCGCCCAGCATTTCGGACAATTCATTCTGCATCAAGGCCGTTTCAGCATCATTTTGTTGCGCCAAACGGGTATTGCCGTCACTGGTTTCGTCGGTTTCGCGCGCATTTGCCTGATCGGATTGGCGAGCCGAACCATCGGCACGCTCATTTTCATCCTGCTGGCTGTCTTTTTCGCCCTCTTTGGCTTCGGCATCACCCTCTTTGGTTTCGGCATCACCCTCTTTGGCTTTGGCATCACCCTCTTGAGCCTCAGAGTCATCTTCTAGCGCTTCAGCTTCTTCCGGCTCAACATCGTCTTTTTTATAGCCCTTGCCAACGGTATAAGCGGTTTTCATGCCCTCAACAACGGTGGCGGCATCGGTGTAATCCTCGCCATATTCAACCATATCATCAACGACACCAAATAGCGGATTTAACCGCCACAGACGCCGCAGCGCCATTTGCCGCACACGCCCGGGAAGGCCCTTGCCGTTCAAAAATTGTTCAAGCCCGCTTTCTTCGGTAACCGCCTCGGGATCGGGAAGATCATATTTTTCAAGAAGCTCAGCATCGGTTAATGTGGCGTCTTCCTCGTCTTCAACGACATCGTCTTCGGCGATTTCGGGTGCGGGCACCTCATCTGGCACATCTTCGCCTTTGGCGATTTGGCTTTTGCGCGCTGACCAGCGCGACAAAAATCCACCTTCACCTTCTTTGGCTTCTTCCTTGGCCTCAACATCATATTTCATACGACGTGCCATATACTTGACCCCATATTTTGAACGAATAAAAAATATAACCGCTTGTGTGATCGTACCCTAGCACAGATCTAGTGATACTCATCACGCTTCTTACGATCGGACGGCACCTGAAACATATCGCCATCACGGCGCAAGCGTGGGTCAGCGCCACCAAGCTGGTCACGATCAACGCGCGCCTTGTCCCGTTTGCGCTTTATAAAAGGTTCTGGCTTGAAATGGATTTCGACAAATTGTTTGACAAATTCGGCAATCGGGCCTTGTAACGGTAATTTTTCAACCTGATCTTCGCCACAATCCTCATAATCTTGGATATTGTAAGGCGACAGGCTGATTTCAGCGAGATGAATGTCAATGTCTTCATCACCTGAATCATCTTCGTCTTCATTATGCCGCAAAACCGCATAGATCGCTGGTTCAGACGATGCCAGATTTTCCGCATAGGCCTCGGCTTCGGCGCGATGCAGATCAAGCGATGCTTCGGCAGTAAACAGCAAGTCACCCGAATCATCGTCCGATGGCTGGCGCAAGCGCTGAAACTGAACATCATTACTTGGTGGCAACCCTCCACCAGCGCTTAGCTCAAGCGGCACTAGATCATGGATCACCCAGCGGTGCGATTGCCATTGATTATCAATCGACTGGCGTTCGATAATCAACCGAACGGCATAAAGGACATGCCGACTATCTGGCGAAATTACATTGGTCACGGTAAAGAAACTCCCATCATAGCCAACGACTATCCATCAAAATGTCTGTGTTTTGCAAGGTATATCGCGAAACTCACTTGTCTTTGGCGCGATGTTAGCTAGTTTAGCGAAGTAACTTGCATTCAAACAACCCTGACCACAACGCAATCAAAAGGTTTTTTTCGATGAATTTATCAGACGCCAAGGTCATGCTTTGTAATTGCGACGGCACGATGTCGCTCGACGGCACCAAACTGGCAAAAGCCTGCGGTGCCGAAGGTGGCTGCACGATCGCAACCTCGCTTTGCCGGACAGAAACAGGCGATCTGGCCGCCGCGATGCGCGACGCGCGCGACGCGAACCAATCTTTGCTGATTGCCTGTACGCAGGAAACGTCAGTTTTTGACGCCATTGCCGAAGAGATTGAATGCCCCTCGCCCGCAACCGTCAATATCCGTGAGCGCGCTGGCTGGTCAGATGAATCAGCAACCAGCACCGCCAAAATCGCCGCCCTGATCAAACAGGCAGGCGATGGCCAAACACCATCACGAAGCCTTGCGCTAAATTCTGATGGCCGCTGCCTGATCTATGCCGATATGGGCCGTCCGAACGGCGGTGCTGATGCCGCCATTGCGCTTGGCCAAAAATTAAATGGTCAATTAGGCGTTACCGTTATGATTGCCAACCCAACCGATGATCTGTTTCCAACAAAGGACTGCGGCATCCTTGCAACCGGTAAAATCAAAAGCGCCAAAGGCCATTTCACGCATTTTGATCTGGTGATCGATCAATTTGGCGCGGCCCTACCATCAAGCCGGGACTCGCTTCAATTTGAAACGCCGGCAAATGATGTCGAAACAAGCTGCGATATTCTGATTGACCTGACAGGCGATACGCCACTTTTCACTGGCTGGGAAAAACGCGACGGATATTTCCGCGCCGCCGGTGATGATATCAACGCGCTTGCCAACATCGAAAGCGAAGCGGCGCAAATGATTGGCGGCTTTGAAAAGCCAATCTATGTGAATTTTGATGAAAATCTTTGCGCGCATTCACGCAATAAAATTGGCGGCTGTTCACGCTGTCTTGATGTCTGCCCAGCCGGCGCCATTCAAAGCCTTGGTGATCATGTTGCGATTGACCCGGCCATTTGCGGTGGCTGCGGGCTTTGCGGCGCTGTTTGCCCATCGGGTGCCGCCCAAACCGCCTACCCGCCGGCAGACGGGTTGTTGACCAGTATCGCCAACCTTCATGATTATTATCAGGCAGCTGGCGGCAAAACCCCAAGCCTGTTGCTTCATGATGACTCCTATGGCGCCGAAATGATTGAAACCATCGCCCGTTTTGGCCGTGGTTTACCAGCCAGCCTGCTGCCTGTTTCGATGCATGCAATGGGTCGTGCTGGACATGATATTATGGTGGCGGCAATTGCGCTTGGTTATCAGCAGGTCTTTGTGCTGCTGAATCCGGCCAAAGATGTTGAAAATGCCCCGCTTGTCGATCAGGTGACATTGGCACGATCAATGCTTGCCGGTGTAAAGGCTGATGCCGATAACCGCATTATCCTTGTTGATGCTGTCGACCCTGACGCGGTTGCCGAAATCTTTTACAACAGCCCATGTAAAAACAACGCCAAACCAGCGCCATTCAGCCCAATTGGTGCGCCGCGCTCGATGACACGGCTTGCCATGCGCGGCCTTGCCAATGCAAATGGCACGGCGGGAACCGTGATTGATTTGCCTGCTGGTGCGCCTTATGGCCGTGTTGAGATCGATACAGACAATTGTACGATATGCCTGTCTTGTGTCAGCGCTTGCCCCGCTGGCGCGTTGCAGGATAATCCTGATGCACCGCAATTGCTGTTCCGTGAAGATGCCTGTCTGCAATGCGGTATTTGCGTTGCAACCTGCCCTGAAAAAGTTATTGCGCTCGTGCCGCAATTCAATCTTGCCGACAGCGCGATGGCAACCGAGCTGATTATCGAAGATACACCATTTGAATGCACATCATGCGGCAAACCATTTGGCAGTTCGAAATCAATCGAGCGGGTGATCAGCAAGCTTGCCGATCACAGCATGTTTCAAGACAGCGCAAAGACCGATATCTTGAAAATGTGTGAGGATTGCCGTGTTGAGGCCATGTTCGAGCAAAAAGATAAAATGATGGAAATGCGCGATCGGCCAAAGCCCCGCACAACTGACGATTACCTGAATTAATCAAGCTGTTAAATCTGCGGCGGGTTGGATTCGAAACCTGCCGCAGATCAGCCTTAAATATATTTACGCATTAAATTAAGATGGATCGCTAACCGGCAGATTTACAAGCAAGTTTTGTGGTTTCATTCTTACGACTCCTGCCTCATCCATTGCCAGCCCAAGATACACCGGTTTACCCGCCATTTCAGCGACAAACCCGTTATCGGTTTCCAATTTGAAAAGACATAAAATGCGCCGCAATCGAGGCTCGTCAACCTCGTCACCACGATACAGATCATTCAGGATTTTGGTGGCTTCGGCATCAAGACCAATATGCCAGGACCAGGCTTCATCTTCGATTTTGACCATTGGCGAAACGCGAACCGCAAGCGGCAGAAAATGCGCAATCCATTTTTCTAAAACCCGCGCCAAACCATCAAGTGCTGGCTGGGTATAGGCGATGTCAATTGAGGTGTTAAACAGGTCGGATCGTTCCCAATATTCATCGGCCGTTTCCGTGGCGAGAATATCAATTTGCACCTCATCGTTTGCGCTTGTTGGCTCAAGTGCCTTTTGCATGCCTGATTGCAGTTGCACCGTTGCATGATCAGCAACCATGATTCGCCCATCATCAAGCGTTACCACCTGATTGCGGAATAGAATCTCGGCTGCCCGCAATTGCAAAGGATCGGTTTCGCCATCAAGAATATTGCGAAGAATAATCTGCGCTATCTGTTCAAAAAACAGCGGCGGGATATTTGGCTGGGCATTGCGTGCCATTGCCATATAAGCCGATTCCAAAGTCGGATAATCTGCCAGAAAATTACGGAACCGCAAAACCGCCTGATAATTATGCACAACATCTTTATCAGCAATTTCAAATAGATCCGTTGGCACAACCGCCGCAAAAGGATCATCAACCAATTTCTTATGAAGCGCAATTTCAGCATCGCATGACCCCTCTTCCGGGGCCACTTCTTCACGCATGAAATAGGCGCGCATAAAATCGGCGCTTGGCACCATATGCCCGTGATCGTCACGAAGTGTTAAATGCCATCCAGATGTAAGCCAAAAATCATTGCTCATTACGTTCTCAAACTCCATGAAGGCCCAATCAACGGTGCCTATTATCCCTGACCATGCGCGTGATGCTCTGCACTATCTGCTGGGTCATCATCATCGACCATTGTCCATATTTTCTGCTCGGCGCAAGATTCAGGCTTGGCAAGGCTGCGGAAAGACTCGCGAATTCCATCATCGCCAAGGCTGCGCTGAATCGCCAGCAAAGTGCCGGTTTTATGTTCGGCGCATAAATCTGCCATGAACTTGATTTCTTCAGTTACCGCGACCATCGCCGCTGCTTCGTCAGGGGCACCAAACTCATTCATAAAAATCGAACAAAGCCGTTTTTCAATCTTATCAAGATCATCCGGCTTTACCGTGACAATGCTAACCAAGGTTGAGAAGCCCATTGAGTCAAGCCCCAAAAACCCATTGCTAAACGCTTGTTTTACCTTGCCTTTAATATCGGCCTCACCAATACCGGCAAAGCAGAAAGTGCCAACAAGCGCCCATTCGCCTTCATCGGCTGCCAGCGGAAACACATTCAGATCAGACGGGTCAAACCGGATGGTTTTTGCGAGTTTCATAGCTGGTTTACCAATTCCCTATCCATAACAGACCAGCCCCTTAGGGCAGAACTGGCGTGCCACAAACAGCTTCGAGTTCATGTGGCATAACCGATGATGCTTTTCCATCAAGCTTGACCAACGCGCCGCCATGTTCATCAAGACCCAGCCATTCAGCCTGTTCGCCACCAGCGAAATCAATTGGCGCGGATGCTTCTAACCGCTGCATCCAACTGTCATAAAGCGGACGGAACCCGTCATCTTGCCAGCGGTTGACCCAAGCCAGAAAATGCCGGCAGCTTGATTCAACCAAGCGGGTGCGCGAAATAAACCCGCCCCCTTCTTCGGCCATCGAGGTTTGTTCCGCCCCAGGGGTTTGCGACCATTCAGCCTGATCCTGTTCTTCGGCGATCAAACGTACATCGGCGCTGACAATCATCCATTCTGGCACGTCATCGCTGCCTGCTGCCGGATCAATCACCAGACGCACCATGCCGGCACGCCCACGATTTAACATTACATAGCCCGGCAATTGATAGGTAACGGCAATTTCAGGCGGCGCCAGCGCCCCGATTGAATCACCAAGCCCAATCATCATCGCAAACAGCATCTGCCCAGCTTGACGAACCGCAACATCCGGCTCTAGCCGAACGGCAATCTGCATCCGGTCGATTCTTTCAGCATAAAAAACAGTGCCAACTTCGGTATTTGCGGCAACCGCGACGGCCTTGGCCAGCACATCCTGACCAGCAGGCACTTCAACTGCCCGTAGCAAAGGCGGCAATTGTGGCACAGTTGT
>Ga0209138_1003963_pt1 | contig 10217 bp, 10 predicted proteins | sample SaaInl3SG_22_DNA_FD_184645 | JGI IMG/M metagenome (GOLD analysis project Ga0209138, IMG submission 184645) | Marine microbial communities from expanding oxygen minimum zones in the Saanich Inlet - ESP_153SG_22_DNA (SPAdes) (version 2) | ecosystem: Environmental > Aquatic > Marine > Intertidal... | reverse complement strand
ATGCTGCAAAAATAACGTGGTTACGGGCGCGTGACGCGAACGAGGGAACCGGTCGAAAGGTCGTGGCCGAGTTCGGTGCGTAGGCACAGTTCGCCGGACTGGATCGTGGCGCCGGGGAGGGCGAGGGCCCACATGGTTTCGAGGGCGCTGGGCGGGATGCCGCTGTACGTGTTCATGACGACGAAGCCGCCGGGCGCCACGAGGGTGGCCACGACGTCGATGAGCTCGAGAAGTTGGTCCTCGAGTTTCCACTTCTCCCCCTTGGGGCCCAGTCCCCAGGTGGGGGGGTCGAGGACGATGCCGTGGTAGGTGTTGCCTCGTTTGGCCTCGCGACGGGCGAACTTGAGGGCGTCCTCGACCACCCACCGGATGCCGTCTAGGCCGCTGCGTTCCATGTTTTGGCGTGTCCAGTCGACGACTTGACGGATGGCGTCGCAGTGGACCACGTCCGCCCCGACTTGGCGTGCGGCGAGGCTGGCGCCGCCCGTGTATGCGAACAGGTTGAGGAAGCGTTGACCTTCGCCAAGGTTGGCCGCGATGAATTCCCAGTTGTCCGCCTGCTCGGGGAAGAGGCCGACGTGCTTGAATTGGGTCATCTCCAGTTCAAAGGCCAAATCGAGTGCTTCGGAACGGTACCGCAACGGCCATTTTCGAGGTGTGCCAGGTGCGGAGCGCCATTTGCCGTGCGTGCGTCCTGTGGGCTCAAAGGTCGCGTCGGCGTCGCGCCACAGGGACGGATCGCCAGCCGGCTCCCACAGTGCAAACGGGTCGGGCCGCACCAAGGTCAATTCGCCAAACCGCTCCAGGCGTTGGCCGTTGCCAGCGTCGAGCAAAGCGTAATCGCGCCAATGCGTGGGAAGAAATCGCGTGGTCATGGCCCGCAAGTTCGGCCAAGGCGTGGGGATAACCTTGGTGGGAACTTGATTTTCAATGCACGCCTAGACGGGGGAGAAGGCCGCATCTTTGGGGCATGGCCAAGAAAGGAGACCGCGGCGGACGCGGCGGGAAGTTTGTGGGGCAAAACCCCAAGCGAGGGGGAAAGGGAGAGCGGGGAAAACATGGAGCCCCGCAGGGTGACAATCCTTCAGATTTGCGCAAATCTGTGGTGGGTGTGTTTCGACAGCGGCCAGGAAAGGCGCTGAATCACAAGCAAGTTTCTGGGGCGCTAGGCATCCTCAATCACGAGGTGCGACGTGCCGTGATGGCGCTGATGGACGAGCTGGCGGCGAAGGGCGCCTTGGAGGATCTTGGCCGCGGCCGTTTCGCCCTTGCCGCTTCGGAAATGCAATCGTCCCATCCCGAGGACAACATCGGTACGATTCAGGTTTCACGGATGGGCACGGGCTTTGTGATGATGCCGGACGGTCATGAAATCCGGATCCCCAAAGGCCAAACGGCGGATGCTTTTTGGGGCGACACCGTCGAGGTGGAATGGTGGCAGCGCGGTCGGCGGAGCATGCCCCGAGTGAAGCGTGTGACCCAACGTCAGCGCGAGAATTACGTGGTGACGGTCACTCTCGTGCGGGATTATGGTTTTGGCAAGCCGGCGGACCAGCGATTGCACACGGATTTTTTCATCCCTGCTCGATTCCTTGGCGGTGCCGTGGAGGGCGACAAGGTTTTGGTGGCACTGGAACAATGGGACGACCCGCGCGAACAACCTACGGGGCGTGTGGTGCAAGTGCTGGGACAACAAGGCGAGCACGAAGTGGAGATGCATGCCATCCTTGCGGAGTTTGGGCTGCCTTACGCCTTCCCTCCAGAAGTCGATCAAGCGGCTTCAAAATTCGCGCCCAGCGACCCCGACAACCCGCATGGGTTGGACCCGGACGAGGTGGCCCGACGCCGGGACTTCAGGGACATCCTCACCATGACGATTGATCCGGCAGACGCCAAAGACTTCGACGATGCCCTGAGCTTGCAAAAGCTCAAAAACGGGAACTGGGAAATTGGCGTTCACATCGCGGACGTGACGCACTACTTGACGCCGGGGTCCGTGCTTGATCAGGAGGCCATCAACCGCGCGACAAGCGTGTACCTCGTCGACCGAACCATCCCCATGCTTCCCGAAGTGCTCTCCAACGACCTGTGCTCCCTTCGTCCGCACGAGGATCGCTTTGCGTTCAGCGCGGTCTTTGAAATGACCGAGGAGGCCGAAGTCGTGAAGAGGTGGTTTGGGAGGACAGTGATCCACTCCGACCGACGCTTCGCCTACGAAGAGGCTCAAGAGCGCCTCGAATCCGGGCAGGGCGACCGCGCGGAAGAACTGAGGGTGCTTGGCGACCTCGCCAGCAAGCTCCGCGGCAAGCGATTCAAGCGCGGTGGCATCGACTTCAACACCGAGGAAGTGCGCTTCCAACTCGACGAGGCGGGCAAGCCGCTTCGCGTCGTGATCAAGCGCATGAAGGAGGCCAACAAGCTCATCGAGGACTTCATGCTGCTCGCCAACGTGGAAGTGGCGCGCTTTCTGGCCAAGGTGCATCCCGAGAAGCAGACCCCGACGCGCACGGCCGTCTACCGCGTGCACGACCGGCCCGATCCGGAGAAGCTGAAGCAGTTGCGGGTGTTTGTCCAGCGGTTTGGCCACGAGATGCCCAAACCCACGCCAGGCAACGCTGAATCCCTCCTCCGCGACCTCCTGGCAGCAACGGCTGGGACGCCAGAAGAAAACACGGTCAAGACGATGTCCATTCGGACCATGGCGAAGGCCGAATACAACACGGACAACATCGGCCACTACGGTCTGGCGTTCCCGTACTACACGCACTTCACGAGCCCCATCCGGCGCTACCCCGACGTGATGGTTCATCGATTGTTGCAGCATTACCTCGATGGAAAGGGCAGCGCCGACGAAGGCCCACTGGGCGGCAAATGTCGGCACAGTTCGACGATGGAAAAACGGGCTTCGGAAGCGGAACGCGCGAGCATCAAATACAAGCAGGTTGAATTCCTCTCGACCCGCATCGGCGAAACCTTCAAAGGCCTCGTCAACGGCGCCATTGGTCGTGGTTTGTTTGTCGAACTGGACGAGAACAAGTGCGAAGGCTTCGTCCCCAAAGAGTCCTTCCCTTGGGACCAGTGGTCGTACGACGAAGACCGCGTGTTGTTCCAGGGTCTCAGGTCGGGCACGACAATCGGATTGGGAGACCCCATCACGGTTCGGGTGGTGTCGGCGGACCTTGCCAAGCGCCAGCTCGAGTTTGAGTGGCTGGAAGACGACGGGGAAGTGGTTTGACCTTCACGGGCAACCACGTCGATTCCCTTCCGCTGTACCTTCGCCCTGTCTCGCGCCCTTAGCTCAGTTGGTCAGAGCAGGAGACTCATAATCTCTTGGTCGCAGGTTCAAGCCCTGCAGGGCGCACTTTTCGAAGAACCCAAACGCTTGCAAATCGCAAGGGCTTGCGTATCTTCGCCGTCCGTTTCAAAGGAAGCGGAGCTGAGAAGGGCATTTAGCTCAGCTGGTTCAGAGCGCTCGCCTCACACGCGAGAGGTCACTGGTTCGAGTCCAGTATTGCCCACAACCCAAAGAAGCCCCGCACGCAAGTGCGGGGTTTTTTGTTGGCTGCCGCGTCAAGCTTGCTTGAACGCAGGGAGGATCATTCCTCGGCCGGAGTTTCGCGGAGCTGCCGGTAGGCGGAGGCGAGGTCGGAGAAGACCTGGGTGAAGACGATTTGGCCTTCCTCGTTGAGATCGAACGACTCGTAGATCCAGAGCTGCACGGACCGGCGCTCGCTGCTGTCCGGCGCCATGCGCGAAACCTCCCACAGGAACATGCCGTTCACGCTGCCGTTGGGCAGCTGCGTCTCGGGATTGACGCCCGGCTGGAAGTGCAGGTCTCCCACGATTTCGTAGTCGAACTCTCCCCAAAACGCGTCGTACACCCCTTGCATCTTCTCCCGCGAAAGGATCGTGGGTGCATTGACGCCTGTGCCACGCCACACGGCCGTTTCGGCAAACTCGGCCCAAAACGCCTCCCCGTCCTCCGCCTCAAAGGCCCGGAATACGCGTTCCACGGTTTCGGCATTTCGCACAAACGTGAGTGAGGTCGGGTCGGCCGACGAACAGGAGAACAGGCCCAGCGCGAGTCCAAGAGCCGCCACGCCTGCAGAGAGGTGCATCTTCATGTCCCCAAACTACGAATGCGTTGCATCTTTGCGGCCGCGGCAGGCGCCACTTCCGGCGCATTCACCAGCGGGGCCCCGTAGTTCAAGGGATAGAATAGGCGTTTCCTAAACGCTTGATCCAGGTTCGAGTCCTGGCGGGGCTGCAAGCCGCCCTTGGCTTCGCGAAGCGAAGCCGTTGTGCTTGTGAGAGCGCCTCAAGCTTGCTTGAAAGGCGCTCTGAAAGCGCAACGTTGGCAACATGCATCAGCATGTTGGCCAAGGGCGCTTGGGTAAAAAGCCCATTTCGTGAGGTCCACGCCGACAGGCGTATTCCTGGCGGGGCTGCAAGCCGCTCTGAAAGCGCGGAATTCCCAACGAAAGAGAGAGGCGTGCAACAATCAAACGCGACTTGCGTTCTTGCGGCAATTCGATCTTGTGTCTCACACATTACTTGCATCATGCACAAGCACTTTTTGGCCTTTTTCTTTCCCATCGTGTTCCTGAATGCGGGCGTCTCCGCCCAAGAATCGCCCCTTTCCAAATGGACCTTTCAGCTTTCTCAAGGCATGGGTACGGCGGTCCTTCAAAACGATTTTGTCCCGTCTCGGTTGGAGATGACGAGTGTGGAGGTTTTGGGCAGCTATCGGTTCAACGACCTAACCGAACTCGCGACCGGCGCGACCTTGATGGGGCTAAACGGAAACAGTTTCAACGAGCAGGGGAACTACAACCACACCCGCGGTATCCTCCGAATTCCCGTGCTTCTTCAAAACAGCCGCCCGCTGTCCGACAAGGCCCAAATTCTGACCAGCGCCGGGGTCTTCGCCAACCACATCCTCGAGGACACGCGGCATTACGTCGGCGGCATGGAAACGCTGCAAGTGCCGAATTGGTCGTTGGGTGTGCGCGTTGGAATCGGATTCTCCTACGACCTCTCGTCACGCACGGCCCTCGGCGTGGAATACCGCCTTCAGGGTGCGTTTTCCGACCTCATTCAACGTCCAGAACTCCTCGATTCGCGCATGAGTTCGCGCTCCTTGAATGTGACGTTGCGCTTCCGGCTGAACTGACTGGCGTGGCGCGAGCCCGGGCCAATCGCGCGGGTGGATCGGCGAATCGTTGCCGGTTTCAAGCCAAACGGCCGGCCACGAACCCCGTACCGGGCCGACAGGCGCAGTCCTGGCTGGTCTACAAGCCGCCCTAGGCTGCGATTTGCAAAGCATAGGGCGGGTCAGGTGGTTTTCAGACAACAGGACTATTAGGCAAGGGGGATACGGAAGAAGGGAGTGTAGGGAGAAAGAGTTATTCTGCCGATGAAAAGTATGGGGATAGTTGGAAATGACTCAACACAACGCCATTTGAAGATTGATAGACCATCGGGGTCCAAAGCCAACTGCTGGAATCCATGCTCCAATTGTTTTCGGGAACACCTTCCGTAATGTGCCAACTTGAACTAGCGATAAAACGATCGCTGACCACTCCTATTGAGGTCAAATAATACATGGTATTGGTCTCGTCTGTTAACGCTATGGAGTATTCCCCTGAATCACTGCCACCATGTGCCAAGTATATTTTCACACTGCCACCATCGGCAACGATGCCTCGATACTGCATTTGTCCAAATGGAACAGATCCTGACCAAGGAATGAGGGTTATTTCTCTATCATATGTAATGGTATCAGTTTGCAATTCAGGACTGCCGGCAGGGTACCAATCATGAACCACAGTAAAAGAGTAAGTGAAGTAGATGGAGTCAACGATGGCATTGTTTGACCAAATGTCGTAGACACTCTGCTCAAAGTCGGGGAATTCGTATGATGGTAGTTCGACACCTTCCATGAGCCCCCAATTTGAGCCGTAAGCAGACAGAAAAGTCATCAGATCCGTTGCGCCAACGAGACCATCATTGTTTGAATCTGGGTTAAAAGGGAATGATACTCCTTGCCCCATGCAAGGAGTTATTACGAGAGCACACAGCAAGGTCAAAAAGTGATGATTTTTCATGAGTGAGCTTTTTGGTTCTAGTAAAATACGAAACAATCAATAGAATGGTCGTACTTCATAAGTCCCCATTGGGCAATTTTGAGTGTTTCCACCTGCCTCACCGGCTTTATGAATAAATCGAATGTGATGTTCAGTGTCTCCATAAAGCGCTTGACGACTTGGGTTGTCTCCCTCGCTTTCCTGCTTCCCTCTCCGCCCCAATCCCCATCGCCACCTGAGCGCGTGGAACTCGTGGTGCTCGGCAACGTTCAGGATGGGGGGTCACCGCACATTGGTTGTGGCAGGCCATGTTGCCGCAACTTGTTCTTGCGTCCGCGCTCCGAGCGTCGCGTGGTGTCCTTGGGACTCATCAGCCGTGCTTGGGGAGAAACGGCGTTGTTTGAGGCCACCCCCGATTTGCCCAGCCAATGGGCCACCCTGGCTGAGAGATCAGGCGTATCGCAGCCCTCCGCCATTTTCCTCACCCACGCCCACATGGGGCATTACACGGGCCTCATGCACCTCGGAAGGGAGGCGTTGGGCGCGAATGGGGTGCGCGTAGGAGCCATGCCGCGCATGGCGGAATTCTTAGCAACCAACGGCCCTTGGAGCCAACTCGTGGAGTTGGGCAACATCGATGTCTTTTCGCTCCAGGAAGATCAAGCTGTGCCGTTGTTTCATGAGGAGGTGAGCGTGACCCCATTGCGCGTGCCTCACCGGGATGAATTCAGCGAAACGGTGGGGTACCGAATCGAAGGACCCAAGCGCAGCGCCTTGTTCATTCCTGACATCGACAAATGGACGGTGTGGGAGCGCTCGCTCGTGGAGGAATTGGCTCGCGTCGACCTGGCGTTTGTGGACGCGACCTTTTTCGACGCGGCGGAAGTCAACCACCGCGACATGGCGGAAATCCCTCACCCGTTTGTGGTGGAGACAATGGCCATGCTCGACAGCCTTCCGGAGTCTGAGCGGGAGAAAATCCACTTCATTCACATGAACCACACCAACCCGCTCTTGGATCCGGAGAGTGCGCCGAGCCGTGAGGTGGAGGAGAAGGGCTACCGTGTGGCGCGCGAGGGGATGACGTTTGGGTTGTAAGTCGATTTCGACATTACCCCAAACGGCCAGCCACGAACCCCGTGGTCCACGCGGCCTGAAAGTTGAACCCGCCCGTCACGCCGTCCACGTCAAGGACCTCGCCCGCGAAGTAAAGGCCGGGCACCACGCGGCTTTGCATCGTCGCGAAGTCGACCTCGCTTAGAACGCCGCCGCCGCACGTCACGAACTCCTCCTTGAAGGTCGTCTTGCCGCGCACCTCGTAGACGTCGTTGAGGAGGGTGTTGACGAGTTTGTTCTTCGCCTTCTTGCCGAGGTCGAGCCAGACGGCGTCGGCCGGGACTTCGGCTCGTGCCAGCAGGAATGCCCAAAACTTCTTCGGAAGCTCAAACGGGCACGCGTTCGCCACTTTCTTCTTCCGGATGTCCGGCATGGCGTCGTCGATCGCGGACGTGACTTCGGCTTCGTTCGCGATGCCAATCCAGTTCACCTGGACTGAAAATGCGTAGCCGCGCGCCGCGAGTTCACGGGCGCCCCACGCGCTGAGCTTCAGGATGGCCGGACCGCTCATGCCCCAGTGCGTGACGAGGACCGGGCCCTGTTGGATGAGCTTCGTGCCTTGAATGCGCACCAGGGCGTCGGGAACGACGACACCCATCAGGTCGGTGATGTCGGAGCCCGGCATGTTGAACGTGAACAGGGACGGGACGGGGTCGACAATGGCGTGCCCGAGCGCTTCAAGCCAGGCGAGGCCCTCGCGTTTGGGACTTCCGCCTGTCGCCACGACCACGCGATCGAAGCGCTCGCCGTTCAGGGTGAAGCCGCCCGGTGCGAGGGGGATGAGTTCCCGGACCGGGGATTGGAGGCGGACCTCGATCCCGTGCCGGTCCGCTTCGCGAACGAGGCAGTCGACGATGGTTTGGGACGAGTCCGTGACGGGAAACATGCGCCCGTCGTCCTCCGTTTTGAGGGCCACGCCCCGGGACTCAAACCACGCGACCGTGTCCGCTGCCTGAAACGTCCCGAAGGCCTTTTTCAGCTGTTTGCCGCCGCGGGGATAGTGCTTGGACAGGGCCGAGGGAGAGAAGCAGTGGTGGGTGACGTTGCAGCGGCCGCCGCCGGAGATTTTGACCTTGGAAAGGAGTTTGGCCGTTTTCTCGAAGAGCACGACGTGGGCCGAAGTGTGGTGTTGCGCCGCGGACAACGCCGCGAAAAATCCCGCCGCGCCGCCGCCAATCACCGCCACCTTCAGAGCGCCTTCCATGCCCGCAAATTAGCCCACAAGCCGACGGTGCGCGTATCTTCCCAAGCATGGAAGCGTTCCTCGACTTTTTCGAAGCCATGCCTTCGTGGCAAAAGCTCGTTTGGATTGTGGCGTGCATGTCGTTCAATCTCGTGATTGAGGGGATTCGGCCGATGTTTCAAGGCGGCTTCCGGTCGTGGAAGCACACGCGAACCAACCTAACGTTTCTGGCCACGACGATGGCGATCAATTCGGCGTTTGGGGCCGCGACGGTGGGGGTGTTTGCTTGGGCGGCGACCGACGAGATCGGACTGCTTCACCTGTTTGAGGCGCCCACGTGGGTGGAACTCCTTGTCGCCATCGTGGTTTTTGACCTCATCGCCCAATACGGCGTGCACTGGTGCCTGCACAACATCAAGCCGCTGTGGCGTTTGCACATGGTGCATCACAGCGACACCCACGTCGACGTGACGACGGGGACGCGCCATCACCCCATTGATTTTGTGGTGAGGGAGTGCTTCGCGCTCGTGGCAGTAATCGCTACCGGAGCGCCGGTGGCCTTCTACCTGTTCTACCGGATCCTGACCGTGTTCTTCACGTACCTGACGCACGCGAACATCGAGCTTCCGGAAAAGGTGGACCGCGCCATCAGCTGGGTCTTCGTTTCGCCCAACATGCACAAGTTTCACCACCACTTTGAGGTGCCGTGGACGGACCGCAACTACGGAAACATGCTGAGCGTTTGGGACCGAATCTTTGGCACCTTCACCTACGGCAATCCGGCCGACATCCAGTATGGCCTCGACGTGGCGGATGACAGCCGAAGCGACGAGTTGGGCTACCAAATGGGCCTGCCTTTCCGGCGCGACGTCAAGGCCAATTCTTGAGATCCGACGGTACGCTCAAATGAAAAGCGACGTGTGAACAACCTGCCAGCGAGGGGCCGTCCAAAGGTGAGATTGGACTTAGTTTGAGGTTTGATTTTCAACCCCAACCCCAATTGACCATGAAAAAAGTCATGTTTGCCCTCTTTTGCATTGGAGGACTCGCGTCCTGCACGCAAGACGCCACGTGCACGTGCACCACAGATGCTTACTCGGCTGGAGGCATCACCATTGAAGCCACCTCCACAGTGACAGAATGCCTCGGCTGCACAAGCGACGAAATCGCGGAATTCGAAACAGCTTGCACCGACGCAGACGCGTTGTTGCAAGCTGCTGGAGCAGGCATTGATGGCTACAACGCCTCCTGCACACTCGACTGAATCCATTCTCCTTGAGATGAAGCGCCTTCCCGCAACGGGAGGGCGTTTTTTTTTGGGCACGTCGTCGAGGTGGTGGACCTTTGCGCCATGCAATTGCTTGGAACCAAAGTCTGCAAGAAGTACGATCTCGGGGTGCACAACAACCTGTTTGGCGGCACCATGCTCAGCTGGGTGGATGAATCTGCCGTGGCCTTTGTCAATGAAGTGTGCCATTGTCCGACCATGGTCACGCTTAAGATTGAAGAGGTCCTGTTCAAGTCGCCTGTGAAGGAGAACAACTTGATCAAGATCTACGGCCAAATCGACCGCATCGGAGGCAAGAGCATCACGGTCTCTGTCGAGGCCCGCAAGTTCAACGTCTACAGCCACGAAGAAGCCGTGGTGTGCAGCACGCGCCTCGTTTTCGTGCGCCTCGACGATGACGGGAAGAGCATCCCCATTGCCAAGCACGTTCGGGAGAAGTACCCCGACAAGTGCTCCTGACACGAACCCCCAAACGCTCCGCCCAGCGGTTGGTTCGTCAGCAGGATTGACCAAACACGGAAAGCACACCCAAGACGTCGCTGAC
>Ga0209138_1003958_pt1 | contig 10223 bp, 14 predicted proteins | sample SaaInl3SG_22_DNA_FD_184645 | JGI IMG/M metagenome (GOLD analysis project Ga0209138, IMG submission 184645) | Marine microbial communities from expanding oxygen minimum zones in the Saanich Inlet - ESP_153SG_22_DNA (SPAdes) (version 2) | ecosystem: Environmental > Aquatic > Marine > Intertidal... | reverse complement strand
CCACCATATTGCGGGTGTAGCTCAGTGGTAGAGCATTTCGTTGCCAACGAAAATGTCGTCAGTTCGATCCTGATCACCCGCTCCAAATTTATCGCAGAGTAGTAGCAGTCCGGTTAGCTCACTTGGCTCATAACCAAGAGGTCGGTGGTTCGAATCCACCCTCTGCAACCAAATTTTAGGAAGTGTGGCAGAGTCTGGCTTATTGCACCGGTCTTGAAAACCGACGAACGTTAATAGCGTTCCCAGGGTTCGAATCCCTGCGCTTCCGCCATGTTAAACTAAACTGTGAACCCTTTTAGCGTAAGCATAGCAACGTGTTAGAACTAGGCAGTATACAGTTTTATAGGACGTTAGCTCAGTTGGTAGAGCATCTCGTTTACACCGAGAATGTCAGCGGTTCGAACCCGTTACGTCCTACCAAAATATTTTAAACTTTTTTAAAAAAAGTTGTTGACATTGTTCAAAACGATGTTATAGTAGTTACATAGTTAGAAATAACAAAAAGGAATAGATGGGCGGTTTAGCGTCCATAAGGGTAAGGCAGGCAACTGTCCCAAAGCAAGGTTTCCTATAAACTTGCGCCAGCAATGGTCCATCTAAACAAGCCTGGGTTAGAGTTGACTCGCTGTAAAGCGAAAGCAACCCCCGTCCGTAGAAAGGCGGTAGGCAGTAAGTTAGTGTTGTAGTCCGAAAGGATAGGAACAGAGCCAGTCGGTGAGTTCCAAGAGGCTGTGGTGGCTTAACTGCAACATACCAAACTAACGAATGCTGAAGACCAACAGGTAGTTACATAGTCTGAGTCGCAAGCAAAGGCAACGTAGCAGTGCAAGAGTTGAAAGACTCGAAGAACCGTTTAGTAGCTCGCAAGGCAAAAAACAGTAGGTGTGTTGTATTCTGTATCTAACAAGGTATGGAGCAACTGGAGCAGCACATCTAAGTAGGTCGCAAATAGCTCAGTGGTAGAGCAATTCCATGCTAAGGAATCGGCGGAGGTTCAAATCCTTCTTTGATATAAAAAGCGAAAGACTGCTCCGGTATGCTGTTAAAGGCGCTTAATGCCACACTAGCAATAGAATGTGGTTCACTGAAACTCGCAAGGTGGATGTGATTGTTCGGAAAGAAGACGTAACGGTTTAGCGACTGTGAACTGCTCGCAAGGCAGGCGGAAGATAGAAGGACGAGTAGCAGTATACGACACGTGAAACGCCACACGTTAAAAAAGGCAGCGTTGGAAGATACTAGGATAGCTGAAAGGCGCTTAGTGGATAACGTGTTAACTGTCCTCGCAAGGGATTGGGTACGACACAAAGGCTTCCGTCCTAAGGTGTAATCTCAGCCTAGGCAAAAGACTACTTTTGATGATACACTATATAGGACTGCGAGGAAAGTAAAACAGTCTAGCTGGTGCTAATGAACCCGGTACGATACAGGAAAGGGAATTAGGTTGGTTCGATTCCAACTATAGTGCATCTTCTAAACTGGTTTTGTAGATACATTGTTTACAGGGCTTGGCCCGCGAGTTTGCCTGTGCAGACGGCAGTGTATCTTCTAAATTAGTTTTGGTCTGTTAGTTTATCGGTGAGAATACTGGCCTGTCACGCCAGTGAGACGGGTTCGATTCCCGTACAGACCGCCATATATGGACCGTTCGTCTATCGGTTAGGACACTTGCCTTTCACGCAGGAGAGAGGGGTTCGATTCCCCTACGGTCTACCATACACTGTAATAAATAATAGTATGAAGAAGAAAGAATTTATCGCAACAAAACAAAAGTACTTAGGCGCACTAGCACTAGGAAAGGCTAAGAAGGCAGCTAAGTTAAAAATGCAACTGTTCCAAGAGATACTAGATCGCAAGGCACAGGGAAAAAGTTTAAAAAGATTCAACTATCATTAAAAAAGTGGTTGACAAATAGAGCTAAATAAACTATATTGTTAAAGTAGAAACAAACAAATAGAAGAGAAGAAATTATGACTACAATGATGAAACATATTCAACAGTATTGCATTCGCTGGTTTAGCGAAGGCGGGAGTGTGTCTTGACGTAGTAGTCAAAAAAGTTATTTAACACACCCCTGCTAGTAGAGATATTAGCAGGGGTTTTTTGTTTTTAGTAGGAGGAAAAAGTTTAAGTCGGGTCGGTACAGTTGGAGTGGTACACTGGTCTCCAAAACCAGGACGAGAGTCAGGGGGTTCGAATCCCTCACCCGATGCCAAGTTTGTCAATGTAGCTCAGTTGGTAGAGCAAACGGCTGATAACCGTTAGGTCGATGGTTCGAGTCCATCCTTTGACACCAAGGGGAAGCGGCGCAGTTGGAGAGGCGCGGCTGACTGTAAATCAGTTCGTAAAGTGAGTAGGTTCGAATCCTACCTTCCCCACCATGGACTCGTAGCTCAGTTGGTAGAGCAGTTGACTTTTAATCAATTGGTCCTCGGTTCGAATCCGAGCGAGTCCACCAAGTTTTGGGGAGTGGCGTAATTGGTAACGCAGCAGATTTTGATTCTGTTGATTGGAGGTTCGAGTCCTTCCTCCCCAGCCATGTGCAAGTGGCAGAATGGTTATGCATCGGATTGCAAATCCGTGTCGTTAGACTATGCAGGTTCGAGTCCTGTCTTGCACTCCATAGTAAATCCGGTGGTCCGGACTCGGGTCTCATAAGCCTGAAGAGATAGTTCGATTCTATCATTTACTACCAGTTTAGTCCTGTAGCTCAGTGGATTAGAGCACCGCGCTACGAACGCGGGTGTCGGGGGTTCGAATCCTCCCAGGACTGCCATGCCGCAGTAGCTCAGTCGGTAGAGCAGGGGATTGAAGATCCTCGTGTCGGTGGTTCGATTCCATCCTGCGGCACCATTCCTAGTTAGTGTTAGTGGTTAGCACACAAGATTGTGGATCTTGGAGGGTTGGTTCGAATCCAACACTAGGGACCATTTGTGGTTGACAAATGAGTTAAATACGCATATAATACTATTAACACTTAAGAAAGGAGGGCAACATGTCTAGAGATATTTGGTTAATTAGTGATACACACTTTCAACACGCCAATATCCTTACCTTTACAGATAGTAATACAGGTAAGTTGGTTCGTGGAGATCGTTTCAGTTCTGTTGAAGAAATGGACGAAACTATGATCGAAAACTGGAACCGTGTTGTCAAGCCTGGTGATAAGGTATACCACCTGGGTGATGTGTTCTTTGGCAACAAAGATACATTCAGAACTATCTGGGCTAGGCTCAACGGTAGCAAGCGTTTGATCCTTGGTAACCACGATGATGCTAAGTTCTTCATTCAAAACGGACTTGTGTCTAAGTTGCAGGTGTGGAGAGAATTTCACGAGTACGGGCTGTTGCTGAGCCACATTCCATTAGATCCTAGCGGATTGTACAGAAAGCGTCACGGCGACAAGAGTACACAACGACAACTGCTAAACGTTCACGGACACATTCACCAGAATCCTAGTCCAACAGAACATCATCGTTGTGTATGTGTAGAGCATATTGACTATACTCCTGTAAACATTGAGGATCTAAGGGTTGTATAATGTCCAAGAAATCAAGACGTCCTCAAGCACCCAAGAGACGCAACTTTGAAGCAAAGGCGGTAAGGGATCCAAACGGTCCCTTCCGTCCACAAGTGATTAAAAACAAGATCAAAAAGAAACCTAAATACAACAAGATCGAGTGGGATGATTGAACACAGAATGTACAGTATCGAGCGGTTTGTAGAACACGCCCGAGTAAAAACAGCAGGACATATAGAGCAAAAGATCTTGCTCTGCACTCCTAAACAAGCAACATGGTATGCCCTTCAAGGATGGACTGTGTTTGACTTTCACGAATCACTAGATATGGAACCAGAGTATTATGAAACTGAAAAACTTTCAAATGTTGCGTAAAGAGCGTAGTTCAAATGGTCGTCAAGCTGTACTAGACTTTGGCGACTATCACTTGAGCATTATCAACGACGGTTATGGATCTGCCGATGGGCTGTACGAAATTGGTGTGTTTAATGCTTGCGACGGCGTTGCTAGAGATATGACAGAACTGCCAGGTATTACTGCGGAAGGCGATTCGGTAAAAGGGAACTTGACAGAAGCTGATATTGATGCTATTATAAAGAAAATGTTTACTATTACAGGCACAGAACCGAGGCAAGTATGAAAAAGCATGCACCTAAATTTCTTAAACCTACTGTGTTCAATCCAGAAGGACATTGGATGGTAGGGGTTGTATGGCCAGTTGCAGGGTCAAAAGGCAATAGTTATGCTGTCGAACTACACGACAAAGGCTTTGCTTGTGAATGTACAGGATTTGCATTTCACGGTAAGTGCAAACATTCTAAAGCAGTACTAGCACAAGTAGAAGGAGCAATGGCATGAGAACACAGCCAGATCATATCATCCGACAGTTAGAAATTCACAACAGTCGTCTAAACAAAGAAGACATCATTCGTGCCGCGCATGAAGAAGGACTTCCAGAGTTCTTTGACGGTTTACGTATGGCGTTGGATCCACTGGTAACATTTGGTGTAAAGCAAGTACCTGAGGCAACAGTAGACGGACAAGGACTAGCATGGAATGCTTTTTTAGACCTTGCTAACAAACTACAGAACCGCGAACTAACTGGACATGCAGCACGTGACGCTATTGAACTAGCAATGAGTGTTGCTACTACTGAACAATGGAATGATTGGTACCGTCGTATCCTTATCAAGGATCTACGCTGTGGCGTAAGTGAAAAGACTGTAAACAAAGTAGTACCAGGTACTGTGCCTGTGTTCACTTGTGCTCTTGCTCATGACAGTGCCAAGCACGAAAAGAAGATGCAGGGAAAAAAGCAGATTGAGATCAAACTGGATGGTGTGCGTGTACTGGTTGTTATTCATGACACTGAAGGCAAGCGTATTGAAATGTACAGCCGCAACGGGAAACAGTTTCACAATTTTGATCACATCATCGAAGAGATTCGTGCAGTGGTTCAAGAATACCCTGTGCCATATCCTCTTGTGCTAGATGGTGAGGTAATGAGTGCCAACTTCCAAGACCTTATGAAGCAGGTGCATCGCAAGGACAATGTAGCCGCAGGTGATGCTGTACTACATTTGTTTGATACCATTCCACTAAGTTGTTTTCAGAATGGTAGCTGGGACAAGCCACAGAGCTTCCGCAGTCTTATCACCAAGCACTGGGTAGAGGATCACAAAGACGTCTTAGAGCACGTACAAGCGTTGGACTGGGAAACAGTTGACTTGGACACCCAAGAAGGACAAGACCGCTTTGTAGCGTTAAATAAAGCGGCTGTAGACGGTGGATACGAAGGTGTAATGATCAAAGATATAGATGCACCCTATAAGTGCAAGCGTACACATGCTTGGTTAAAAGCAAAACCGTTTATTGAAGTAACATTGGAGGTAAAAGAAATTGAAGAAGGTACTGGCAGGAACGAAGGACGTCTTGGTGCATTCGTTTGTGAAGGGATCGACGATGGAAAAGATATTCGCGTCAATGTTGGTAGTGGTTTTACTGATGCTAATCGCGACGATTTTTGGAGTAGCAGGGACGCTATTATTAGCAACTTAGTAGAGGTTAGAGCAGATGCTATTACGCAAAATCAAGACGGTACTTACTCGCTTAGGTTTCCGCGATTCAAAACGTTCCGTGGATTTGAGCCAGGCGAAAAAGTCTAAGGCAGCACCACCTAATAAGTGTGTGTGGAATTTAGAAAGTGAAGGTTAGATGTCTAAGCCTATTGAACTTAGTCATGCACAATGGAAGCGTCTGCTGGAACGATTGAAGCAAGATTATCCTCCTAGTGTGCTCTACATCAGAGAAAAAGGCAAAACAAAACTAGGCTTTGTTACACGCGAATACAAAGACTGGGACAAAGAAATGGGCAAATATGGCGGCTATCGCAAGAACTGTATTATGCTGGATTTCTACTCAGAAAAGAAAAGGACTTTCTTTATTATGAAGTACAGTGACTACATTCAACAGGAACACGTAAAGGATGACTTTTGATATGATTAAGGTTCCGTTTGATACTCCTTACCACGGTGATAGCGATCGAGGACAAATGACAACTCGTCTTGAACTAGAACGCACACTAGACACTGCTTATAAAACTATGGACTGGTTTAAGTTTCTAGCAGACAAAGCAGTACGAGTAGAAGTGCTAGATCTAGAGACTACTACAAAAAAAGGTTATATCACTCAATGGGTAGGGTTTGAACTCGAAGGCAAACACGAAACTTACTATAGGCTAAAGTATGCGAAGTAGGTATAAGCTACACTCGTTTACACTGGGCGATGTGGAAGATGTAGAAATCTATGCCGCAGAGCCTATTTACCAGTGGCAGCAGACGCCAGAAGGCAAGTTCTGTATGGAAAAAGCTACAGACATAGAATGGCACACAATGATAGATCACAACATAATGGGTCATCGTATCATAATCACAGGCTGGCTAGAAGACAAGTATGCTACCTTCTGGGCACTCAAAAAGAGTTGACAACAATCCTCAACGGCTATATACTAACAATTAAACAGTTAGGAGACTTCACATGGCAATGCCCAAAACGAAAAAGAAAGCACCACGAGCGGCACCACGTATTAAGCGAGGCGGTAAGATTGCATCGCCTAGCTGGGATGGCTGGGAAGAATGGACTGGACAAGCAATTCATAAGCATCGCGAAACGTGCCGTAGCTTTTACTACGAAAACTTTAAGCCTGCGGACTTGTACCAAGCAGTGTTCAAGTGGATGGAACGTAGCGGCGAGTATACCAAAGAGCAAATCAAGCAAGCAAAGGCTGCTCCCAACTTAGCAATGAGTGTTACAGCAGGTATTATTGCACACACTCTAATGGATGGTGCTCCTGACTACAGCGAAAAAGAAAACGAGTACTGGGAAAGTCTTCCTGGCACAATGGGCAGTAAAAAACCCGTAACAGTATTTTTGAAAGAACGAATTGAACATGCTATCGACATCGGTAGTACTGTTGTAGAAGAAAAGAAAGAAGAAGAAAAAGACAAGAAGGACGTTTATGTTCCTACTATCCAAGAACGTATCCGCGATCAGAGTTACGAAATGGTTGAAAGTATTGACGATTGGTTAGAAACTTGGATTGTTGATCCTGCAAGTTTTGATCCTAAAGCATTTGACTTTAAAGCACATTTTAATAAACTGCAACCATCGCAAGCACACGCTCGCAAGATGAAAACATTCTATGATGGTGTACTTGCTGACTATGACGATCTAGAGCGTATGCCTACAGCAGGACAGCTAAAAAAGATGAGCGAGCATGATCAAGACATGTGGGCACAGCTCAAAGAAGGCTATGCACATCTTAAGAAGGCTGACATTAAGAAGTTCCGCACAGCTATCGAAGAACTGATAGGTGCGCTAGACTTTATTATTGATCAAGCAAAAGCTACACGCAAGCCACGCAAGGCTAAGCCTAAGAGTGCAGACAAGCTAGTAGAGAAGCTCAAGTATCTTAAAGCTGATCCTAAATACAACATCGCAAGTGTTAATCCTACGGATGTAGTAGGTGCAAATGAGCTTTGGGTGTTTAACGTAAAGACACGCAAACTGGGCAAGTATGTAGCAAGCAATATCGATCCCAAGGGCATGAAGCGTGACGGTAGTGGACTTAGCGTTAAAGGCACTACTATCATAGGATTTGATGAAAATCTGAGTATACAAAAGACACTGCGAAAGCCAGACGAGCAACTTAAAGCGTTTAAGAGTGCAGGCAAGGTTGCACTACGCAAGTTCTTAGATGAGATTAACACAACTGATACAAAACTTAACGGAAGATGCAATCCCGACACTGTGCTTATAAAGGTATCTTGATAAATACTTACATGAGCACAGAAACTAACTTAGATGCAGTAAAATCAGGTCTACAAGCACTTGGTGATGCAATTGAACAAATTGCTAACCGTGAAACTCCAGCACCTACTATACCAAACAGAAGTTTGAGTGGTGATAAAATTCATGGTGGCAGAATATCAAAGTTTGCTAGTATTGGCATTAATGATACTGCAACGCAGAATATGGTACTTGTAAGTGACGATGGATTACATGTTGATGTAATACATGCATCAGATATTAGCGGTGACATTAATGTAAAAGGAACGTTAACTTCTGAATCATTAGTAGTTAAAGGCGAAATTACAGCTCAAAAATTACATGTAAATGAAATAACATCGGACGTTAGACAAGAACGTTCTGATCCATTAGAGTTTACAGGTAGCAAGAATCAAGCGCCCTACGGTAAAGGTTTGATATTTACCGGCGGGCAATATACTAAACAGTTTTTGCTACAATCGGGCGAACCTGATAAATTTTTTAGTACTGAGTCGATAGACTTACTAAAAGATAAAACTTATATGATTAGAGGTACTACAGTTCTATCAGAAACAGAACTAGGATCTAACATTGTCAATAGTAATCTACGCACTGTAGGTACACTAGAAAATTTAGAAGTTGAAGGTAACTTTACTGTTGATAACTATCTTTTTTGGGATGGTGATTTTCAACGTTTGGGACTAGGCATTGAGTCACCGAATGGTTCTTTTAGTGTAGGTAGTTTAGACCACGAGTTTATTATAGATCCTACTGATGATAGAAAATTTAAAATAGGTACGTTTAGTACAGGTGAAATACAACTTGTTACCGACGATACTCCTCGCATTAGCATAGGCGCTAGTGGCAAAGTTACTATACACGAAAAAACTAGCATACTAGGTAAAGTAGGTATTGGTGTTAAAAACTTTGCAGAAGATGTAGACTTAACTGTTGCTGGTCCAATACGTATGCAAGAGAAAAAGTTTGAAGTTGGCGATTCTGTTCCAACTACTGGTACTTACATACAAGGCGACATTGTTTGGAATGCAGCGCCTCGTGCAGGCGGACAAGTTGGATGGGTGTGTGTACGTGACGGTAATCCGGGTGTTTGGAAAACATTTGGACCTATTTCTTCATAATACAGACACTTAATATCTAAGAAATACCCTATAAATACTATTGCTGAACAAACTTTTCAGAGAGGGTATAAAATGACAACTGAACAACAGGCAAAATACTGGCGTTATGCGGCTTGGACCTCACCATTTGCGGCATTAGCCATTCTTCTAGGCGAAATATTCTTAGGCTTTGATTCCTTAATCAATATCACATCTGTAGCTATAATAACCATCTTCGTCACAACCAGTGTATTTTGGTGGTGGTGGGCGATAAGTAAGATAGTATATATGTTCAATGCTGCTGAAAAGGCAGCACAAAACTTTGACGAACTTAAACACGAACTAAAAGAGTTAAAACAAGATGTGGGCAATAGGCAATGGCGAGAGCCGAGCAACGATTAACATAGATAAACTAAGCAGTCCTAAGGTTGGCTGTAATGCTATTATGCGAGATTACTACACAGACTATCTTGTTTGTGTAGATCGTAGAATGGTAGAAGAAGCTCTCAACAGAGGCGTAAACACACGCCACACATTAGTTTACACTCGTTCGGATTGGTATCCAAGATACAAAACACTAAAAGTACGTGAACTTCCACCGTTGCCTTACAAAGGCGAACAACGATGGGACGAACCATTTCAATGGGGTAGTGGTCCATACGCTGTTCTTATAGCAGCATTGTATGCAAAAGAAAAACAAGTAAAATTATTAGGATTTGACTTATGGAGTCAAACTAAATTAGTTAACAACGTATATAAAGATACTCCTCATTATGATCCGGCAGATAAACGAGCAGTAGATCCACGCTATTGGATACATCAGATTGGAATGGTATTTGAGTGTTTTACAAAAATACAATTTACAATATATCAAGACACAGATTGGCAATTACCGCAAGCCTGGAATTATCCTAACGTAAAGGTTGACACGATAAGTAGTTTGTAATATAATAAACACTATATTAATAGGACTTGGCGTCAACCCTTCTAATTCTGCCGCCGCATATTTGATAGGAGAAATATATGGCAAGACATTTAAGCACAAAACATTATGGACACAACATTGGCTTATCAGCAGTGTTCCGTCAACCTAACGCAGATCATTCACACTGTCATTTACTGCATGGTTACAGTCTAGCATTTACATTCACATTCGGATGTGATCATCTAGACAATAAAAACTGGGCAGTGGACTTTGGTGGACTAAAGCCACTGAAGGCTTGGTTAGAAGACAGTTTTGATCACAAAGTAGCAGTAGA
>Ga0209138_1003957_pt1 | contig 10226 bp, 7 predicted proteins | sample SaaInl3SG_22_DNA_FD_184645 | JGI IMG/M metagenome (GOLD analysis project Ga0209138, IMG submission 184645) | Marine microbial communities from expanding oxygen minimum zones in the Saanich Inlet - ESP_153SG_22_DNA (SPAdes) (version 2) | ecosystem: Environmental > Aquatic > Marine > Intertidal... | reverse complement strand
GAAGAAGAAGTTGTAAATATCTTAGATTCTTTCTATAAAGAATATGGCTTAAGTCCTAATTTCTAATACTGTTCAAGTCGGTTAAATAATGAAAAGTAAATTGTCCATAATTCTGTTTTTTATTGTCTTAAGTTGCAATATTTCTTTTGCTCAAGAAACGTTTAAAGCTATGTTTTATAACTTGCTTAACTTTCCTTTGCAAGAGCCTGCTGCCTCAAGGTTAAATGAGTTAGAGACTGTTTTATCTCATTATCAACCCGATTTATTTATGGTTTGCGAACTTAATAATGTTAGTGGAGCTACTACCATATTAAATATGATGAAGCAAAGTATTAATGTTAATTACGAAATGGCAAATTTTGTATTAAACACATCAGACGATACCATAAGCGACCAAAACGATTTACAAAACCTAATATATTACGACAGTTCTAAATTTAACTTAGAATCTCAAACAGAAGTAACAACCATTTATAGAGATTTTAATCACTATATTTTAAAGCTTAACACAGTTAATCAGGTAACAAATCCAATTCTATTAAATGTAATCGTTGGACATTTAAAAGCTTCTAGTGGAACAGATAATCAAGCGCTACGCTTTCAAATGGCTCAAGATTTAACTACATATTTAGATACCTTTTCAAGTTCAGAATATGTGTTATTTGGAGGCGATTTTAATTTTTACACATCTAGTGAAGCAGGTTTTCAAGAATTTTTAAACACCAATAACAACATTACTTTTATAGATCCTGCAAACCGTATTGGCAGTTGGCATAATAACACTAGTTATGTAGATGTATTTACACAATCTACCAGAACCACAACTTCGTTAGGAGTTGCTGCTGGAGGCTTTGATGATCGTTTTGATTTTATTCTAACCTCAGATAACATGCAAAATAATCCAGAATTGCAATTCGAAAATGGTAGTTATAAAGTATTTGGAAACAATTCAAATATTTATTGTTATAATAGTGCTATTAATTCTACAGATTGTGATGGGACAGATTATAGTTTTGCCATTAGAAATGCACTACACAATTTTAGCGATCATCTTCCCGTTACTATAAATATCACAACTACAGAAAGCCTTTTAAATGTTAATGAATTTACAGAAAGTGAAATAACCTTTAAAATATTAGGAACAAATATTGTTAACAACCAGCTTAAAATTAAAGCAAACAGAAAACCAACTTTTTCTAATTACGTAAGTATATCTAATACCATTGGGCAAACCATAGATGTAATTTCTATAAAAGACAATGAAGAATTAATTATTAATACTTCTTCATATTCAAACGGAATGTATTATGTTGTACTAAATGGTGTAAATGTTAAACCTTTAAAATTTGTAAAAGTCAATTGAATCTAAAATTCACTTCATTTATTTTGTGTCTATTCGTTTGTTTTTCGGCATCAAGCCAAAACAAACTTAACATTAATGCTACTTTCGATGTCGAAAACAAAAGCATTAGTATAGAACAAACAATAGAATATTTAAACACCTCTAATACTGCTATAGATTATATTTACTTAACAGATTGGAGTCATAGTTATTCAGAAAAAGACACGCCTTTAGCAGAGCGATTTGCAGATGAGTTTAAAAACACCTTTCATTTCGCTAAAGAACAAGATCGAGGATTTACTATTATTAATTCTATTAAAGAAAATGATACTGAAACAAATTACACAAGAGTAACAAACAATCCAGATATTATTAAAGTAGCTTTAAGACAAAAAATACAACCTAATGAAAGCTATACACTTAAACTTAATTATATTGTTCGTGTTCCAAACGATAAATTTACACGTTATGGTTTAACAAACGAAGGCGATTATAATTTAAGGTATTGGTATATAACTCCAGCATATTTTGATGGTGAATGGCATTACTTTAGTAATAAAAATTTAGATGATGCTTATGTTCCAAAAGCAGATATTAATTTAAAAGTAAATTATCCATACACATTCACGTTAATAAGTGAATTAGATGAAGTTTACACTGAAGATATTAATGGAAACGGAACTAAAACAACACAACTAAAAGGCAATAACCGTGTAAACTCTAAATTGTTTCTAAATAAAAGAGATACCTACAAAACGGTTGAAACAGACTATTTCACTGTAGAGTCTAATATCGATGAAGAAAACTTAAAACCAGAAGAAATTGCAGTAATAACAGACAAAGTTGCTGGATTTATAACAGAAAACCTAGGCGATTATCCACATAAAAAAGTACTACTTACTAAAATAGACTACAAAAAAAATCCTATTTATGGTCTAAACTTATTACCAGACTTTGTGCGTCCGTTTTCAGATACTTTTCAATACGAATTAAAAATACTTAAAACCACATTACTTAATTATCTTGAAAACACAGTACTCATAAATCCTAGAGAAGACCAATGGATTATAGATGGTATTCAAACCTATTATTTAATGAAATACGTTGAAGAGAACTATCCAGACATGAAAATTCTTGGAAACCTTGCCAATATTTGGGGAGTTCGTGCTTTTCATGCTGCAGACTTAAAATTCAACGATCAGTATAACTTTTTATATATGCATATGGCACGTTCTAATTTAGATCAACCATTAAATATGCCTAAAGATTCGCTTCTTAAATTCAATAAAAATATTGCAAACAAATACAAAGCAGGAGTTGGTTTAAATTACTTAGATCAATACATGGAAAATAATGCAATGGATGTTATGCTAACACAGTTTCTAAAAGAAAATAAATTAAAAACTACAAATTCTGAAGCGTTTAAAAATTATATTACAGAAAAGACAGATAAGAATATAGATTGGTTTTTTGAAGATTATGTAGGAAGTAGTATGAAAATTGACTTTAAAATTAAAAAAGTTGAAAAAACTGAAGACTCCCTAACCATTACCATTAAAAACAAAAAAGACCATTTAATGCCTGTCTCTTTATTTACAATTAAAGACGATAGTGTTTTATCTAAACAATGGATAGAAGGCTTTAAAGGCTATAAAAAAATCACCATTGCTAATAATGATGCTGATAAATTAGCCCTTAATTACGATACTACCATTCCAGAAATGAATTTAAGAAACAACTGGAAATCTTTAGGTGGTTTTTTATCTAACAACAAACCATTACAGTTTAGGTTATTTAAAGACATAGAAGACCCAAATTATAGCCAGGTATTTTTTATGCCAGAGTTTGCTTATAATTTTTACGATGGTTTTTCACCTGGAATAAAATTGTACAATAAGACTATTTTAACTAAAAATTTTCTTTACCGCATTAGTCCAAAATATGCTATTAAAAGTAAGCAATTAGTTGGTAGCGCTTCAATTAGTTTTGCTGATAGAAAGGAGAATTCTAGAAATTTTTACACTAAATATGGCATTGGTGGAGAGTATTACAACTATGCTCCTAACCTATCTTACACTTCTTACACGCCTTATATTGACTTTAGATTTAGAGATCCAGATAATTTAAGAGATAATAAAAGAAGTTATTTAAACTTAAGATATGTAAACATAGATAGAGAAGTCGATATTACTGGAAAGTTTGAAACAGATGGCGAACCTAAATACAGCGTACTTAACATAAAATATGGAGAAAGCGATCCTAATTTAAAAAACTTTAGTTCCTGGGACACAGACCTACAGTTGGCTAAAAATTTTGGAAAGATCTCTGCAACAGCAGAATTTAGAAAACTTACAGAAGGTAACAGGCAATACAACTTACGCTTATTTGCAGGTTCGTTTTTATACAACAAAACCTACGAAACTACAAACTTCTTCAGTTTTGCTCTAGATAGACCAACAGATTACTTATTCGATTACGATTATTTAGGTCGTTCTGAAGAAGCAGGAGTATTGAGTCAGCAATTAATTGTTTCAGAAGGTGGTTTTAAATCGCAATTAGAACCAGCTTTTGCAAACCAATGGATTACAACAGCCAATTCAAGTACAACTATTTGGCGTTACATTATGGCCTATGGCGATGTTGGTATGGTAAAAAACCATCATAGAAATCCAAAATTTGTTTACAATGCAGGTATTCGTCTAAATTTAGTAGAAGACTATTTTGAACTCTATCTTCCTGTATATTCTAATCTAGGATGGGAAATTGCACAACCTAATTATGACCAAAGCATTCGTTTTATTGTGACATTATCTCCTAAAACATTACTCTCATTATTTACAAGAAGATGGTATTAATGAGTTGAGTAATCCTCAATAGAATTTTATATAATTACATAATTCTAAATTATTCGCAATTAAATTGTCTTATTATTAAAAATTTGACATTTTTTTAAGATAATTTCGTATTGCTAAAATCACTTTTATTATCTAAATTTGTACTTCAAACAAACGACTATGAGTTTAAATTCCGACTTAAAAAAAGAGTTATCCTTTAGCGATTTTAAAGCGCAAGTTATTGAAGATTATAAAATTGCTGTTACAAGTCGAGAATGTAGCTTACTTGGACGTCGCGAGGTCTTAACAGGAAAAGCCAAGTTTGGTATTTTTGGTGACGGAAAAGAAGTACCACAATTAGCATGGGCAAAAGCCTTTGCCAATGGAGATTTTAGATCTGGTTATTACAGAGACCAAACCTTTATGATGGCTATTGGAGAACTAAACATCGAAACATTTTTTGCAGGTTTATATGCCAATACAGACATAAAATTAGAACCAATGTCAGGAGGTCGCCAAATGGGTGGACACTTCTCTACATTTAGTTTAGATGAAAATGGAAATTGGAATAATTTAACAAAACAAAAAAATTCAAGTTCAGATATTTCGCCTACTGCTGGGCAAATGCCAAGATTGTTAGGTTTAGCTCAAGCCTCTAAAATTTACAGAAATGTAAAAGGTATAGATACTACAAACTTTTCTGAAAAAGGAAACGAAATTGCTTGGGGAACCATAGGTAATGCTAGTACAAGTGAAGGTCTCTTTTTCGAAACTATAAATGCAGCTGGTGTATTACAAGTACCAATGGTAATAAGTATTTGGGATGACGAATACGGCATTTCTGTTCACGCAAGATATCAAACAACAAAAGAAAACATCTCTGAAATTTTAAGTGGCTTCCAACGTGATGAAAATAATAATGGCTACGAAATTCTACGTGTTAAAGGTTGGGATTATGTGTCACTTATTGAAACCTACCAAGAAGCTGCAAAAATTGCTAGAACAGAGCATGTGCCTGTTTTAGTGCATGTAAACGAATTAACACAACCACAAGGCCACTCTACTTCTGGTTCTCACGAACGTTATAAAGATAAAGAACGTTTAGAATGGGAAGCAAAAACAGATTGTAATGTAAAATTACGTGAGTGGATGATAGAAACTGGAATTTCTACAGACGAAGAATTATCTACTATAGAGAAAGAAATCAAAAAAGCGGTTCGAGAGGGAAAAAAAGCCGCTTGGAATGCTTACCTAAATCCTATTATAGCTGAACGTAAAGAAGCTTCATCTTTAATAACAGAAGTTGCTACAGCAAGTGCAAACAGAGAATTTATAGAGAAAATAAATAATGACATGTTAGCCATTGTAGAACCTGCTCGAAAAGATGTAATATCTGCAGCTAGACGTGTTTTAAGATATGTAGTTACTGAAAATTCTTCTGCTAAAACAAAATTATTACAATGGATAGACACTTACTTTAGTGTTGTGCAGCCAAAATACAGTTCGCATTTACATAATGAAACTGAAACTGCTGCAAAACATGTCGAAGAAGTAAGTCCTGTTTTCAATCCCAATAAAGAAGAGGTTGATGGTCGTGTTATTTTAAGGGATAATTTTGATGCTATTTTTAGTAAATATCCCGAAGCTTTAATTTTTGGTGAAGACGCTGGAAATATTGGAGATGTAAATCAAGGATTAGAAGGATTACAAGAAAAATATGGCGAGTTACGCGTTGCAGATGCTGGAATTCGTGAAGCTACAATTATTGGTCAAGGTATTGGTATGGCAATGCGAGGTTTAAAACCTATTGCTGAGATTCAGTATTTAGATTATATCATGTATGCACTTCAAATAATGAGCGATGATCTAGCAACTTTACATTACAGAACAAAAGGCCGTCAAAAAGCACCATTAATTGTAAGAACTCGTGGTCACAGACTAGAAGGTATTTGGCATTCTGGTTCACAAATGGGTGGCATTTTAAACCTTATACGTGGTATTCATGTTTTGGTTCCAAGAAACATGACTAAAGCTGCTGGTTTTTATAATACTTTATTAGAAAGCGACGAACCTGCTTTGGTTGTGGAATGTTTAAATGGGTATCGTTTAAAAGAACCAAAACCAACTAACTTTGGCGCTTTTAAAACACCTATTGGTGTTGTAGAAACTGTAAAAGAAGGAAACGATATTACTATAGTGTCTTACGGTTCTACCTTAAGAATTGTACAAGACGTTGCTAAAGAATTAATACAAGTTGGTATCGATGCAGAAGTTATAGATGCACAATCATTATTACCTTTCGATTTAAACCATGATGTTGTAAAAAGTTTAGCAAAAACCAATCGTTTAATGATTATAGATGAAGATGTTCCAGGAGGAGCTTCAGCCTATTTATTAGACCAAATATTAAACAAACAAAACGGTTACCAACATCTAGATAGTGCGCCAAAAACAGTTACAGCTAAAGCACATAGACCTGCTTATGGAACAGATGGAGACTATTTCTCCAAACCATCTGCAGAAGATATTTATGAAGCTATATATGCTGTTATGCACGAAGCAAATCCTGTTGATTTTCCAAAATTGAGATAATTTTTCAATTACCAATTAAACCTTTACAAAAGAATCTTGTCTTAAGTTATAACCAATGCACATTACTTATGAAAAGGTTCTTTTTTTTAGTGTCAATTATTATAATAGTTAGCTGTTCTGACGACAACAACATTAACTCCGAAACAACACAAACCCAAGATCAAAACGCAACCTTAGATTTTTCTAATATATTAGATATTGATTTTAGCAGTCTGTTTAATTATAATGATAAATACATCCCAGTTTACATCACAAAAGATAATACTCCTGCAGGAAATCCTATTACAAACGAAGCTGCTACTTTAGGTCGTGTATTGTTTTACGATAAAAACCTATCTGTAAATAATACTATAACTTGTGCAAGTTGCCACAAACAAGAATTAGCCTTTGGAGACAACAATAGTGTGAGTTCTGGCGTAGATGGTGTTACAGGAAGGCATTCTATGCGATTAATAAATATACGTTTTTCAAATGAGAATAGATTTTTTTGGGATGAACGTGCGAACTCTTTAGAAGCACAAACCACAATGCCAATTCAAGATCATATAGAAATGGGCTTTAGTGGCGAAAATGGCGATTTAAATTTCAACGATTTAATTACGAAACTAGAAAATACATCATATTATCCAGACTTATTTAATTTTGCTTTTGGTAGTGAAGAAATTTCAGAGTTTAGAATACAAAATGCATTATCACAATTCATTAGAAGTATCCAATCTTTCGACAGTAAATATGATGATGGAAGACTTCTTGCAAATAATGATGCACAGCCATTTACCAACTTTACTGCCCAAGAAAATCAAGGAAAACAACTGTTTTTACAACCTGCAAATTTTAACAATCAAGGTGTTAGAATTTCTGGTGGTATAGGTTGTGTAGGCTGCCATCAAGCACCAGAATTTGATATCGATCCAAACACATTAAACAATGGAATAATAGGCACTGCTAGTGGTATTGGTACAGATTTTACAAATACTAGATCTCCAAGTCTTAGAGACGTTGTAAAAATAGATGGTACTGCTAACGGGCAATTTATGCATATTGGTGTTAGTTCTAATTTAATAACGGTATTAAATCATTACGATGTTATTAACACCAATGGAAACCCAAACTTAGATCCAAGATTAAGACCAAATGGTATTGGGCAACAATTAAACATGACCCAAACAGAAAAAGATGCTGTAATCGCATTTTTAAATACGTTAGCAGGTGCTAACGTTTACACAGACGAAAAATGGAGTGATCCTTTTATAAATTAGTTAATTGCAAAAATTTACACAAAAAGCGTTTACATCTAGTAAGCGCTTTTTTTTATATCTTTAAATTCTAACTTAAATATAATGCTAACAAAAAAAGATAAAGCACAACTTAGAGGCACCATTTTTAGACATCTTGATGGTATAGCAACAGCAACCACAATGTATGCTTTACATAAAAAAGGTGTATTAACGTTTATTTTAAAAAACAAAACAATAGAACTCTCAAAATTAGTCACTCAATTTAAAGCTAATGAAGGCTATTTAAACGTCGCATTAAGAGTGTTATGTTCTCAAGGTTGGTTAGAACAAGACATCGATAACAAAAACAATAATGTAAAATACAGCACAAACAAAAACAGCGAAACTGCATTTACACTCGCCCATCTTTATAAAGACGCTGTAAATGTATTAAACTACGCTGTACGATTTCCAGAAGAACGTATTGGTAGTGATGCGTTTATAGTATTAGAAAACATCTTTAAAAAATACAATGATAATTATGGTTTGAAAAAAGCAGAAGAAAACACTGTAACTTTTCAAGTTTTAAAACATATTGAAGGTTGCATAGTTGCACCTATTACAGTGCTTTTAGGTGTTAATGGCTTGTTTCATAAATACTTTATGGAAGCTTCGTTTTCTGCTGAAGAATACCATAAAGATCCAGAGAGCTTTAAAAAAATATTAGATTTCTTAAGTGATTTAGGTTGGTTTAAAAAGAAAAACGGAAACTACCAATTTACAGATCAAGGTTTGTTTTTTGCTAAACGTGCGTCGGCTTATGGTGTAACAGTGTCTTATTTACCAACCTTTTTACAATTAGACGAACTACTTTTTGGTAATCCATTAGTCTTAAAATCTGATGAAGGAGAAACCGAAAAACACGTCCATAGAGAAATGAATGTTTGGGGAAGTGGTGGTGCACATTCCACCTATTTTAAGGTTATAGATCAAGTAATTATCAAACTTTTTAATAAACCAATAGACGAGCAGCCTAAAGGCATTTTAGATATGGGTTGTGGCAATGGCGCCTTTATACAACATATATTTGAGGTAATAGAACACCAAACGCTAAGAGGGAAATTACTAGAAGAACATCCATTATTACTGGTTGGTGCAGATTTTAATAAAGCTGCTTTAAAAGTAACACGAGCTAATTTAATAAAAGCAGATATTTGGGCAAAAGTAATTTGGGGAGACATAGGCAGACCAGATTTATTAGCAAACGATTTACGCGAAGATTATAATATCGCGCTTAAAGATTTACTTAATGTACGTACATTTTTAGACCATAATCGTATTTGGGAAACACCAAAAAAAACAACAAATAGAATTAGTAAATCTTCAGGAGCATTTGCATATCAAGGCAAACGTATAAGTAATAATTTAGTTGAAGACTCTTTGTTAGAACATTTGCAAAAGTGGAAACCATATGTTGAACAATTTGGATTATTAATTATAGAATTACACACTATCAATCCAAAATTAACCGCGAAAAACATTAGTAAAACTGCTGCAACGGCTTACGATGCAACACATGGTTATAGTGACCAATATATTTTGGAAGTTGATGTATTTAATTCTATTGCAGAAGAAGCAGGTTTAAAACCAGATAGTAATCATTTTTCAAGATTTCCAGATAGTGATTTAGCTACAGTAAGTGTAAATTTGTTAAAAGGATAAATTTATGATAGAAAAAAACGACTTAACCACAAGAGATTGGCTTGCCATAGAACGAACTAAACTTGCAAACGAACGCACTTTTTTAGCCTATTTTAGAACCTTTGTCGTGTTTTTAGGATCTGGAATTACCATACTTAAACTTGAGTTTTTAACAGAGTTAAAAAGTTTAGGAATTACTTTAGTTATTATAGCTCCAGTAATTTTATGTATTGGATTAATACGCCTTTTTAAAGTAAAAAGCACAATAAAAAAACACTATAAGTTATGATATTGCAATTAATAGTTGGCAACACTGGTTCTGGTAAAACAACGTATGCAAATCAATTAAAAAAGAAATCTAAAGGTATTGTGTTTTCTATAGACAAATGGAATAAGACGTTATTTATAAAAGATAAAACCAAATCTGATGGTTTAAATTGGTTTTTATAACGTATTGAGAGATCAGAAACTTTAATTTTAGATTTAGTTTTACAATTAAAAGAAAACAATACTTTTGAGTTTGAAGTTTCTGGAGCCGAT
>Ga0209138_1003956_pt1 | contig 10230 bp, 10 predicted proteins | sample SaaInl3SG_22_DNA_FD_184645 | JGI IMG/M metagenome (GOLD analysis project Ga0209138, IMG submission 184645) | Marine microbial communities from expanding oxygen minimum zones in the Saanich Inlet - ESP_153SG_22_DNA (SPAdes) (version 2) | ecosystem: Environmental > Aquatic > Marine > Intertidal... | reverse complement strand
TTCCCGAAGGTCAAATACATATAGATTACCCAGCTTAAACCGATTACTAAGACAATTGGAATCCCATAATGAAGCTTGAATTGGCTAATTTTCCTGATACTACTTTTTATGTTAAAGCTATTTTCTATGAGGGTATAAAACCCAATTATTCCTGCTATGATCACAATATAGGGGTAGCCCTTTGTCAATACGGTAAGCCCCAAGGCTACATAAGACAAATAATAATACTTGGTCTTTTCGTCATGGTACGCCTTGATAAACCAATAAAGTGTAAGCGTAAAAAAGAATGTTAAAGGAATCTCAGGTGAAGCATATTGCTTTACTGCCATAAGTTGAACACTCACAGCCATGATTAACATGGCGTAAATCCCACCTTTTTCACCGTATAGTCTTTTACCCAAAAGATAAGTTAACCAAACTGAGCCAATGGTAAGCAGAATCATTGGAAGGCGAATTCCGAATTCATTGAGTCCAAAAACAGAGGCACTGGCAGCAATCAGCCAATAGGTAAGGGGTGGCTTATTGTATCGTGCTTCATAGTTGTATTGAATATCTAGAAAGTTACCACTCTCAAACATTTCACGGACAGATTCAGCATAGAAACTCTCATTAGGGGTCCAAATGTCGTTAACACTAAAGTTGTAAAAATACAGTATCGAAATCAGCGTCATTAAAAAAACAACCTGCTTTCGGTGGTCAGCTTCAAGTGAGAGTAAGTTTAATAAACCTTTCATTAAATGGTCTTTCCCTTGGTGATGAGTTTTAAGTACATGTATTTTAGGAAGGTGTAGTATGCGGACGTTTTACAGATAATGAGACCTTCAAAGCCATCTCTAAAACCCTGTCGAATTAAGTAGGTCTGAATAAATTTAAACGCAGGGCTTACAACCAATTTGAAATTACTAGGTCGTTGACCTAATTGGTACATCGCCTTTGCCGATTGCAAGGCATATTTGGCCGATCGATTAATATGATCCTCATAGGAAGTATATGAGTAATGCAATAAATCGCCCTTCAATTGCTCTGTGGTTCCATGCAAGTGAACGGAGGGGTGAGGGTCAAGGCCTTTCCATTTGCCCTTGCGCCTATCATAGAGTCTAAGTTTAGCATCAGGATACCAGCCAGAATATCGAATCCACTTACCGCAATAATTTGTGAAACGATTGAAATAGTAGCCATCGGATTGCCAATTAGTTTTCACATCAATAATCGATTTTTCTAATGCTGGGGATAACTCTTCATCTGCATCTAATTGAAGTACATAATCAAATTCGGCTTTGTCTTGAGCGAAATTCTTTTGATTTAAAAAACCACCCCAAGTGTTTTGGATAAATCTAACCCCATGTATCAAGCAGATTTCTTTCGTTTTATCCGTTGAATATGAATCAACAACTAAAATCTCATCACAAACATTTTTTATAGACTTTATGCACCTTTCAATATTTTCTTCCTCGTTGAAAGTGATTAAAACGCCACTTAATTTTATCTGGTGCATTTGCATAAGATTGCAAAAATAGTGATTTGATATTTAAACGAGGACTTAAACGTTAAGCCTTACAAAGCTAAATTCTTTTATTTCTTGTAATTTCGAGGATTAAGATTGCGACTATGTTTGGACTATTTGGTAAAAGTAAAAGAAAGAAGGAAATCAAATCTACTTTCAAGGAGTACGGTTACGAAATTCAGAAATTTGATATTGATGGTTATGGACAGGTTGATTTCGCCAATTGGCTCCATCCTTTTAACAGACCCATACATCTTGGCACTTCGGAAGTAAATTTTTACAAGTCTATGGCGCCAGAAGGATCAATGATCATAGACATTGGTACTTATACCGGTGACACTACAGTGCCCATGGCTTTGGCAGTGGGTAAAGAGGGGATTGTTTTAGGCTTAGAGCCTAACCCTTATGTATATAAAATTCTAGAAAAGAACTCCCATCTGAACCCAAAGATAACCAATATCATACCATTGCCTTTTGCCGCTACTCAAGAGGAAGGTGAATTTATTTTTAATTATTCTGATGCTTCTTTCTGCAATGGTGGTTTTCTCTCTCAGATTAAAAACAGAAGACATAAACACAATTATGAGCTCAAAGTGCAAGGAAGAAACCTTGAGAAATTTCTGAATCACAATTATCCAGATAGGCTTTCGCAACTTTCGTTATTAAAGGTAGATGCAGAAGGGTATGATAAGGATATTCTGAATGGACTTAGCGACCTAATCGCTACCTACCGCCCCAATATTATGGCGGAATGCTATAAAAGGCTAACACAAGAAGAAAGGGCTGACCTTTATGATTCGATGGCCAAGCATGATTATACCGTTTACATGAACGATACACATTATTTATCCGATGGCTTTGTGGATACAGCCAAAAGGGTTAAGCTGACCAAGGATACCATGCAAATCAAGAAGCATTTCGAAATTATAGCCATTCCAAACTAGTATGATATTAATAGACAATGCTGTAATCAGTGACGATATCAAAGAACAGCTCTTTGTATGCGATTTAGACAAATGTAAAGGGGCTTGTTGTGTAGAAGGAGACCTAGGTGCTCCTTTAGAAGAATCAGAACTTAAAGAACTTGAAGAATCTTATGAGGCAGTGAAGCCATATTTGTCAGAGAAGGGAATCAAGGCGATAGAAAAGGAGGGATTGTACATCAAAGATTTTGAGGGTGATTATTCTACAACAACTATCGGGGGTAAAGAATGCGCCTTTGCCGTATATGACGAAAATAAGGTCTTAAAGTGTGGTATAGAGCAAGCTCATATCGATGGAAAGACCGATTTTAAGAAGCCAATTTCTTGTCATTTATATCCGATTAGAATCACCAAATACGATCACTATGAAGCATTAAATTACGATCGTTGGTCTATCTGTTCAGCAGCGTGTGTGTTTGGTGCAAAACTTGGTGTTCCTATTTATAAATTCTTAAAAGAGCCACTCGTCCGTAAATTTGGTAAAGCTTGGTACGAAGAGTTGTGTGATGATATTGAGGGATAGAACTAGTCTACTCAATTCCCTTTTCTGTCTATTGATTCGCGCTGTACTTCTATATCTTTTCGTTTAGCATTTTATGCTTTCTATATCATGTTTTGTAAACTCAAATCGAAAAAAACATGCTTAAAAGTTATTTGAAAAGGGAATGGTCGGGATTAAACCTACTGGTTGCGTTCAAAAACGTCATTATAAGCTAGGCTCAAGGACACTCCGAGATTATCTGTTATTTGCCCTCTGTCATAGGCAATAGACATGGTCGCATCAATGTTCTGATTTTTAAACGGCTTAGATCCTACTTCTAGTAGAAAGTATGCCTGTTTTAGAGGTTCTAAAAATGTGTATTCAAAATTAGGGTCAGTTTGAATACCGTTCCATTCGAATCGACCTTCATAAAGGCCAGCATAGGTGCCATAATTTTGAGTAAAAGTTGAAAGCAGCCTAAAATCTAATTCCTTATACTGTCCGGAGATTCCCAAATGGAAAGATTTAATTCTGTTATTTACAATGGCTACCTCGTAGTCGGGTATGATTCCAAAATAGAATTGGCTAAGTGCCCTGTCAATAAAGAGAGGACTTCCTATTGTTCGATTGAAGTGGGTCCAGCCGTCTCTGTATAAATAATTATTGTATGTATCATCTCTGCCTCCAAAATTGAACCCGAAGTTTTCCGCTTTTGTTGGAACACTCTCAGTTGGATCCGGCAATCCAGGACCTGATTGGTCTAGAATGTTCATGTATTGAAAGGAAAAGGTTTTTATTCTGATTTCCTTATTTGATTTAACCTTAATGTTAAAACCTGTAATGAGATTATCATTATTAAAAATTTTGGAGCCTCCAGCGTCCTCAAAAAGGGCATTGTTATACACTTCGAGCTTGAAATTCTCAAACTCATAATTGAATTGGTAGTTCCAATAGCCTAGGTGATTGCCTATTGCATTTTGTTCACCAGCAGTGGTCACTCCATCTCTTCCACCTCCTTTGATAACCCTGTAGAAATCCGAAAAACCTTCATATAAGTTTTCGCCTGTAAGCGTGTTTACCCCTCCCCACATTGCAAAGTGATTTATTCCGGACTCGAGGTATATTTTGTCATTGCCTAACTTAAGATATGCAGATTTTTCGTGAAGAACGGGGGAGTCGATGAAGCGATCTTCCTCAAACCAACCATGAAAGAATGTCCCCTTAATGGCAACTAGACCTTTGGTATGAGGGATAGCCCAATAGTCAGGAAAAGAAATTCCAATTTTAGGGATTGGCCTGGCATTGTAACTTATCCCAAAGTTTCCGGGATCTGTTGGTTTTCTTTGTTGCTCAGAGATATCTCTCTTTCCAGCAAAAAAGGAGAATGGGCCGAGTCTATAGTCGACATATATTTCTCTCAGAAGAATCCTTTGATTCTGATTTGCAATGACCAGCTCCCCTCCGAAGTTTAAATTCTTCCATTTGGTTCCTTCTATTGAGGCAGTGGCATAAGGTCCGTTAAAGTCATAATCAAATAGCCCTCCAATATTTGAATGCCCATACAAGGGCAGATTCTCATCAGCACTGTAAACTGTACCTAAGTTTAGTCTATATACCAAAGAGTCCTCTTGTCCGACTAGTTGATAACCAGCTAGAACAGATAAAAGGATAGAAAGAAGTATATGCCGTTGGATCATTGGTTCGAATCAATATAGGTGCTCACCGAGGATACAAGTTGCAGTTTATAGGCAATTGATTCTTAGCAATCAGAAAAATCAAAGTCGTCAAGGAAGGCTGTCGTAAAGTCTCCCGACTTAAAGCCTTCGTCATCCATCAATTTAATATGAAATGGAATAGTTGTCTTGATTCCTTCAATTACGAATTCTTCCAGTGCTCGTTTCATTCTAACCAATACTTCTTCTCTAGACTGAGCGCTAACAATAAGCTTGGCAATCATAGAGTCATAATTAGGAGGAATAGAGTAGCCTGCATAAACATGACTGTCTACACGTACACCATGCCCACCTGGAAGGTGAAGATTAGTGATTTTTCCAGGAGATGGTCGGAAACCATGAGAAGGATCTTCTGCATTGATTCTGCACTCCATCGCATAGAGTTTTGGGTAGTATGCTGTACCAACAATTGGTATGCCTGCAGCTGCTTTAATTTGCTCTTTGATCAAGTCAAAGTCAGTGACTTCTTCAGTAATAGGGTGTTCGACCTGAATACGCGTATTCATTTCCATAAAGTAGAAGTCGCCATGCTTGTCAAGTAGGAACTCTACAGTTCCCGCACCTTCATAACCGATGGCCTCAGCAGCTTTAATGGCTGCGGTACCCATCTTATCTCTGAGTTTTTGATCAACTGCAGGAGAAGGTGTCTCTTCGACTAGTTTCTGGTGTCTTCTCTGAATAGAACAGTCTCTTTCTGATAAATGGCAAGCTTTGCCAAAACTATCACCAACAATTTGAATCTCCACATGACGTGGTTCTTCAATAAATTTCTCCAAGTAAAGACCGTCATTGCCAAAGGCAGCAGCAGATTCCATTCGAGCATCATCCCATGCTTTTTGGAAGCCCTCATCGTTATTGACAATTCTCATACCACGGCCTCCACCACCAGCGGTGGCTTTTAAGATCACGGGGTACTTCATTTTATTGGCAATCTTAATACCGTTTTTCACATTATCAAGAAGTCCTGGAGACCCAGGAATGGTAGGGACACCCGCAGCCTTCATCGTGGCTTTAGCGGTGGCCTTATCACCCATTTTATCAATCATATTAGGACTTGCTCCAATGAATTTGATACCGTACTCTTCACAGACGCGAGAAAACTCGGCATTCTCTGATAAGAATCCATAACCAGGATGGATGGCATCGGCATTGGTAATTTCAGCAGCCGAAATGATATGAGGGATTTTTAAATAGGACTCATTGGAAGGAGCAGGGCCAATGTTAACAGCTTCATCAGCAAATCTGACATGCAAACTGTCCTTGTCTGCAGCAGAGTATACAGCTACAGTTTTAATGCCCATTTCTTTACAAGTTCTAATGACTCGCAGGGCAATTTCTCCTCTATTGGCAATTAATATTTTCTTGAACACAGTGATTCAATTAAAGATGATACATGACGGGATATATCCCCTTGCCTTATGATGGATCAACCAGGAATAATGGCTGATCATATTCTACTGGTGAAGCATTTTCGACAAGTACTTTGACGATTGTGCCTGAAATTTCAGAGTCTATTTCGTTGAAAAGCTTCATTGCCTCAATGATACCTACTCTTTGACCAGCAGAAACTGAATCTCCCACACTCATGAAAGGAGGATCTTCAGGTTTTGGTGCTCTGTAGAAAGTCCCAATCATTGGCGACTTTATTTCTACATACTTACTTGTGTCATCTGAAGCAGGAGCCGCAGTTTGTGGTGCTTCGGCAGCAGGTGCTGTCGCAGGAGCCACTGCTACTGGAGCAGGAGCCAATGCTGGTGTACTTGCTACAACAGTAGTCTCAGCACTTCGTTTCACCTCAATTTTGAACTCTTCAGTTTCAATGTTGACTTCTGCCAAACCAGATTTGGCAATGAAGTCGATCATGTTTTTTATTTCTTTCGGATTCATTCGTAGGTAAGTTGATTATTTTACTCGCTCACCGTAAGAGTGAGTTCTAGTGTCTACTTTAATTTTGTCCCCTAAGTTAATGAATAATGGCACTTGTATTTCAGCGCCAGTTTCCATAGTGGCAGGCTTGGTTGCATTTGTCGCTGTATCGCCTTTCATACCAGGTTCTGTATAGGTAATCTCAAGCACAACGTAAGCAGGAAGCTCGCATGTTAAAGGTAATTCAGTTTCGGCATGAAATAGAATATCTACTACTTGACCGTCCTTGATAAGTTCTGCACCTTTTCCAATCATTTGCTCTTCGATCATTACTTGCTCGAAGGTATCAGAATTCATAAAGTGATGACCGAAGTCATCCTTGTACAAAAATTGGTGTGCTCTTTTTTCTACTCTGGCAGTTTCAATCTTATGTCCAGCTGAAAAAGTGTTATCTACCACTTTTCCAGTTTTGACATTCTTCAGTTTCGTTCTCACAAAGGCAGGGCCTTTACCAGGTTTGACGTGCTGAAATTCCGTGATCATCCAGAGGTCTTGATCTTTGACTATGCAAAGTCCGTTTTTAATGTCTGCAGTAGTTGCCATATGACAAATCTATTGAGTTTAGTCTAAAATTACTTAGGATCGTACGCCCATTTTAACCAGATCGATCCCCATGTAAATCCACCACCAAATGCGGCTATGATTAGGTTATCGCCTTTACGAAGTTGTGATTCATAATCCCATAAACATAATGGAATTGTTCCACTGGTCGTATTGCCATATTTATGGATGTTGAGCATCACTTTATCTTCACCCACGTTCATGCGCCTAGCCGTAGCATCAATGATGCGCTTATTTGCTTGATGGGGCACCAAGAATGCGACATCGTCACCAGTAAGATTGTTTCGTTTCATGACCTCTTCAGCTGCATCGGCCATGTTTGTTACTGCGAATTTGAAAACTGATGAACCTTCTTGGTATACAAAATGCTCTCTGTTTTTTATAGTTTCTAGGCTAGCTGGTTTACGGCTTCCGCCTGCTTTCATGTGTAGATGCTGTGCACCTGAGCCATCAGATTTCAACATGGAATCCATTATCCCCACATCTTCAGTACCAGGCTCTAACAGTACAGCACCACCACCATCACCGAAAATAATGCAGGTAGTTCTGTCGGTATAGTCAATGATGGAAGACATTTTGTCTGCTCCAACGACTACAACTTTCTTGTATTTACCAGTCTCTATAAACTGAGAGCCAGTAACCAAGGCGTAAATAAAACCGGAACAAGCAGCTTGCAAGTCGTAGCTGAATGCATTTTTTGCACCTACTGCATCACCGATTAGATTGGCAGTTGCCGGAAAAGTCATGTCGGGAGTCGTGGTGGCACAAATGATTAGATCGATCTCTTCTGGGTTAGTATTGGTCTTCTCAAGTAATCCCTTTACGGCTTCTATGCCGATAACGGAAGTTCCTTGGTTTTCACCTTTGAGAATGTGTCTTTGCTTGATGCCAGTTCGTGAAGTGATCCATTCATCAGTGGTATCTACTATGGTTTCGAGTTCCTTGTTCGTTAAAACATAATCTGGAACGTAACCATGGACACCAGTGATTTGAGCTCGAATGTTCGTCATTAAGTAATGTTAAGGCCTATAATCTGACCTGAATTAAAAGTTGGTGACCAATATAGGCTTAAACCATTCAGAATCATAATCATAAATTAGAGAGTTCATATGGGTATAAATGCCCATAAATAAGTACTGCTCCTGAATTAATATCCAGGAGCAGTACTATCAAGATTTTAGTAATTAAACTAAAACTTCTTTTTCCATCACTACTTTACCTTTATAGTAAAGTTTTCCTTCATGCCAGAAGGCTCTGTGAGGCATGTGTAGTTCGCCAGTCGTAGGGCAAACCACCAAAGTTTTGGCAGTCAATTTCTTGTGAGTTCTACGCTTGTCTCTTCTCGTTCTTGAAATTTTTCTTTTAGGATGCGCCATCTTAAATCTTATTTATTCGCTTTCGCTATTTTTTATTCTTTAACTTTTTTAATGCTGCCCATCTAGGGTCAACATCTTCTTCTTGCTGTTCTTCTGTTTTCGAATCGTCAACGGTAGATGAATAAACCATTACTCCTTCTTCTTGGTCATCATCATCTTCTTCTTGAAATCGTGGATGAAGCTTTTTCATAGGGACTTGTAATCCTATAAATTCAAAAAGTAAATCAGCAATATTAATGGTCTGAGTATCATTTAGGATAATCATCACATCTTCTGATAATTCTTTTTCTTCTTCACCAAACTTGTAGATCATCGTATTCTCGAATGAGATAGGCTGATCAAACAAATCTAGACTTCTGTCGCAAGTCAACTCAATTGTACCTTCAACTTTGAAGATCATTTGAATCATGCTTTCCGATTTTTGAAGTGAAACGTCAGCCGTCAGTTTACCTGTGCTAAACATTTCATTTTCAAACAGTTCAAAGAACGAGCCCGAAACTTCAAAGTGGTAATCGTGATTACCATTTGCCAGGTTGAAAATATGAATATCAAATGCTCTTCTCGCTTTCAATTTCCTAGCGTAAATTTCGGGACTGCAAAGGTATATAATTATTGATTAATGAAGAAATATGTTTTGCATAAAAAATGCATCAATAAATGACTCACAAATACTTCTCGGTTTCTCCTCTATATATCTAAGCATTTATCTCTTCTAACTCGTCATCTTTCTGACTTGTTTGAATCGTTTTTATCTCCACCATTAATTCTCCTAGGGACTGCTTATAACCATTTAAGTCGAGCTGATCTGTACAGCACATCTTCAAATCTATGTTCTTATACTTCGCGCTTTCCTTAAAGTCATTGAGAATTTCGAGCACATCATGCTGGATGTGGCGAGTTCTTGAAGCATCAATTAATAATTCTGCATCATTAGGTACTCGGTTCAACTCCTTTAGAATTTGAGCCTTATTAAGAAAAGTAACCATCTCGGCTAACACAATGCGGTAATGCTTATGAGCTTTGTCGTGAGTTTCTTTGAGTACAAATGGGTTTTTCAGGTTATTCAAAAGAATATAGAATACTGCTACTGCCATACCAATCCCGATACCTTTTAATAGGTCGGTAAGCACAATAGCCAATACCGTTACAACGAATGGGATAAACTGGGGATGTCCAGATTTTAGCATTTGCTTGAAAAGTGAAGGTTTAGCCAACTTATATCCGACCACCAATAGGATGGCAGCCAAACTGGCCAACGGAATCATATTTAGAATATTAGGTATCAGCATGGCTGATAGTAAAATGAGGAGACCATGAATTAAAGCTGATGCCCTAGTTCTACCACCAGATTGAATGTTTGCTGAACTCCGAACGATTACTTGAGTCACGGGTAATCCACCAATTAATCCGGCTACTATATTTCCAATTCCTTGAGCCCTTAATTCTTTACTGGTAGGGGTAACCCGTTTTTGTGGATCTAATTTATCAGTTGCTTCTACGCACAGTAAGGTCTCTAGACTGGCAACAATCGCTATTGTAATACCAAGAATCCATACTTCAGGCATGGCAAAAGCATTAAAATCTGGAAGGGTGAATTGATCGATAAAACCAGTGAGATTACTTGCAACAGGTATGCTTACCATATGCTCTTGGCTGACTTCTAAGG
>Ga0209138_1003939_pt1 | contig 10260 bp, 7 predicted proteins | sample SaaInl3SG_22_DNA_FD_184645 | JGI IMG/M metagenome (GOLD analysis project Ga0209138, IMG submission 184645) | Marine microbial communities from expanding oxygen minimum zones in the Saanich Inlet - ESP_153SG_22_DNA (SPAdes) (version 2) | ecosystem: Environmental > Aquatic > Marine > Intertidal... | reverse complement strand
ACACTTGGGATCACTGGCCAATCGACCATACCTAAAAAAGAAATCGGTTGTAACCTAAGCTCAAAATTTGTCATTAACCATCCTGTAAAAGGAATTAAGAACATGACGGAATACAAGCCAAATTTGGTAAATTTCGCTATGCGTTCGTCAAATTTCGAGAACAAGCTTGTATTGTGAGTTCTATGAGTGATTAAGGATGTTGATAGTCTGACAAAAAACAATAATAAAAGCGTCAAGCCAACTTGAGCATGCAACACAAAAATAGGAGAGCTGAGAGAGTCTTCCATAAACTCTCCAGTTAACAGCATAAGTAATAGAGTAATCGCCATCGACCAATGCAGAAAAATGATTAAAGTATGATGTTTTGTCACACGAGTAAGTTTCATAAGCATAATCCTAAAGATAAAAGCTTAGTGTAGTTACTTACTCGAAAACGGCTATAGGGATAACCGCCTATTTGAACTAAACGATTGTTTTAATTACCAATTAATTCTTCAAAAAATAAGGCCGCAAGCTCATGCCTTCCTGTAACATTTGCTTTTTTATAAACAGATGATGCTTGATGACTAATCGTTTTTTCAGATTTTCCACGGACTTCCGCAATTTCAAAGTTACTTAAACCTTTGACTAACAATAATGCAACTTCTTTTTCTGTTTTCGTCAGTTCCCACTGTTCAAATTGTTCTGCAATGCCCTCGAAAAATTGTGTTTTTGTCTCTACGACTTTTTTAGATAAATTGTCATAATGGGTTTTACTTACTCTTAATTGTTGTGCAAGTAACTGTGCTTGTTTACTTCGTTTTTTAATGTCAAAAGCTAAAAAAACAAAAATAGCAGAAGACAAAATAATCATATGATTTCTTGGATTAAATGGTGGCTCTCTACTTGATTTGCAAAATCAACGTAAAGATCTCCTAACTTGAAGATAATAATAAGAATTAAAAGGAGCGCTATAATTTTGTCTCTATTCATATAAAAAAAGCCATATCGAAATATGGCTTATTTATAACATATTATTGTAAATTAATCATTATCATCGGATTCAATTTCGGCTTCATAGGCATAGATATAATCACCATTAACCCAAGCTCCTTCTATTTCCAACCTAACACCAACTTGAAGTGCCGACATGAACTGTGTCACAGAAACGCGCCTATCGTTGATTTCTAATTCACTGTTGCTATCAATTTTGACAGCTTGGTTATTTAAAGTAAAACTGCTGTCATCAACAATACTTGTTACTTTACCCTCAAATTCGACATATCCATTATCATGTGAATTATTTGAGGTATGATTGTCAGTGTCAGTGTCATTGTCATTGTCATTGTCATTGTCATTGTCATTGTCAATGTTACTGTCATTAAGGCTTTGTTGTTCCAATTCAACTTTTTGCACGACAAATTCGCCGGTACTATCAAACGCCCCTTCTATTTCAATTTCATCATTACCTACAGAATCTGTAGCTGTTGTCAAAAAGGTCGTCAAATCAGTCACAACATCATTAATAATAAACCTCATTGATTCTGTTAAAGTCACATTCATACCGTTAAGGGTAATAGTCTGAGTCGCAGCGTCTACAGTAAAAACACGACTTTCCAGGTCCCATTCTTCGTTGTACTCATTTTCATCTTCACGTTCAATTCTCTGAATAAGATTATCTGATTGCGAATTTTTGACATAGGCCACTTCTACTAGATCGTTTACGCTTAATGATGCAAAGTTAAAATACTTATCATCATCGTCTTCTAAACGTGTAGTACTTACAAATGTATATACTTGACCATTTACCGTGATCGTTTGGTTGATTGAATCAATTGCTTCAATCGCCCCTTTAATTTTACCATCTGTATTTAAATGTCTATCTTTGGTTTCAATATAAATGACCAAATTTGTCGCTGGATCTAAATATATTTCAACAAAGTCTTGTACCTGAATATTGGTATTTCCTTCAATAACAACATCTGCTGCTAACTGATAAATCAGTCCATCAATTGTGATAGTGTTATTCACGCTATCAAATGCAGTAACAAGCCCCTCTTTTTCGACTCGAGCAATATCATCATTACTTAATTCTAGATAATAGCTTTCATCAATGATCTCCACTTCATTGGCTGTAAGCACACCATCGATTAAGACACCCTTTACTCTCACTTTTTGGCCATTTTCAATAATAGCGGTATTCGAAGATGCATAATTGACTGTGATATCAGACAACATAAATGTCTGTTGAGCGTCATCAAGATTACCTACAACTCCTGATGTATACTCAGAATTATCATTAACTAGGTCATCATCTAATTCTATGTATGTGGCAATGAATGTGCCATCGATATCAAAATACCCACTGACTTCAACACGGTCATCAACAGATAAAGACATTTCTGTTAATCCAATAAAATGGGTTAAATCATTATACTTAACGATAGTGCCTACTATGACTAACTGTTGGTTGTTCCGGTCAATTGCAGTAACTGCACCTTCAATATCATTATCATAAAGCACACTAGAAACACTATGCGTGTCATTTTCATCTGACTCTTGAACATTCATCGAAATTTTCATCCCAACTTTTAATTGCTCAATAGATTGTCCTGCTTGTCCGTTGATGGTGAATGACGTATTGTCTGTGGTAAACCGCTGACCATCGACATAAACACTTCCAAAACCAGTAACCACTCCAGTTTTAATCACTGTGCTTACAGTGGGACTTGTTGGTGCAGTACTAGGTGGTATAGGTGTAATGTTAGAGGAAGTATCACCACCTCCCCCACAAGCATAAAGTAACTGTGAACTTTAATTGCTAGAGTGATTTTATGAAATCGCATTATGTATCTCCTGTTTGATATGGGTCTAACTATATTCCTTATCACCAATAATCAACATAGGGTATAACACCTAAAAATAGAGAGTCCCTATTAAATAAAGGCTCTCAGTATATTTACCTAAATCTGATTACATCTATCACCTTACTCAAAAATAAATAAATCGATACACCCAATGGTAGTATCTAAAATGCATGCAACATTTCAAAGCGGATAAACTTTGTTACAAAGTTGTAAAAGTGATTTTATGGTAAACACTAGGTTTCCTATCGTGTTCAACTTAAACTAGTCACAAATTATAATATGGAGCGATACTATGAAACCCTCATTTACCTTTTCCGCATTAACCCTTGCATTAAGTATGCACGTGGGTGTGGCTAACGCCAACGATGCGACTGAAATTTTCAATAGTGACATACTTTCCCAACCCGCTACAGCCCCCGTAATTAAAGACGAATCTAAAAAAGTAGCGACCACAGAAGACGTTACAGCAGATAAAGAGTCAAAAAATGACTCTGACAGTGATGAAAATAAAAAAGAAGAAAAAGAAAAAACGTTCGCTGATATTGTAGAAGGCATGGCTCACATGCCAGGTTATATGGATATTTATCAAGACGAAGATACTGGCGCGGCTAAGTTAGTGATTGAACCGTCCATGTTAAATACGCCTGTGCTGTATTTTGCACAAACCGTGAACGGAGTTGTAGATGCAGGTCATTTTGAAGGGGCTTATCGCAGTGAAAATCTGATTGAGTTTCGCCAATATTTTGATCGCCTAGATATCGTTAGAATAAATGATAATTTTTATTTTGATCCAGAAAACCCATTGAGCAAAGTGGCAAATGCAAATACCTCTGAAGCATTATTAATTTCTACCAAAATTGAGTTCGATGAGGAAGGTAAAATCGTTGTCGATTTAAGTGACGTCGTCATGAGTGAAGATTTACATAAAATCTCCCCTTACCCTTCGCGTGATCCTAAAGCAGATAAAAATCGCTTTAAACCCGGTAAATTATCTAAAACTAAAACGCGCTTGAATCGTGTCGATAATTTCCCTGAAAATACCCATATCGTCGTGGATTATGTCTATGAAAATCCAACCCCTCGTAACTTTGGTACCGGCGGCAGCGCTGACGCACGCTTCACCACAATTAGTTTGCAACACGCATTTGTAAAGTTACCAGAAAATAATTTTGAACCGCGTGTTGATGATGCGCGCGTGGGCTATTTTGGTACCTACAAAGATGATCAAACAGATCCTGGCACAACTCCTTATGTTGACTATATTAATCGCTGGCATTTAGAGAAAAAAGACCCCGATGCTGACGTGTCTGATCCTGTTGAACCGATTGTCTGGTGGATTGAAAACACCACCCCACTAGAGTGGCGTGAAACGATTAAAGAGGGTGTGTTAGCGTGGAATTCATCATTTGAAAAAGCCGGGATCAGTAATGCATTAGAAGTACGCATTCAACCAGATGATGCGGACTGGACAGCTGATGATGTACGCTATAACGTGTTACGTTGGACTAGCTCACCACGCCCTCGTTTTGGTGGATATGGGCCAAGTTTAGCGAATCCTATTGATGGGCAAATTATAGCTGCGGATATTATGCTTGAGTTCGTCTTTATGTCCAACCGTTGGTTATACGAAGGTATGTTCACTCAAGGTTCAATGCTAAACACAGAGGCAACATCAGAACATGATAGCCATGACATGCACTCTCATGAACTTTTAGGCAAAACCCTACGCTGCTCAAAGGGCTTTGACATACAAAGCGGTATGGTACTAGGTAATATGATTGGCGGCACCAATGTTGATATCTATGATTTAGATAAAAACGAAATACTTCGCCAAGGTTTATTGCATTTAACCTTGCATGAAGTCGGTCATACATTGGGTCTTAATCATAATATGAAAGCGTCACAACGTTTTTCTGCTACCGATGTCCATAACTCAACGTTAACTCAAGGTGCAATCACCGGTTCAGTCATGGATTATGCCCCGATTAACCTAGCACCGATAGGTGAGGCTCAAGGTGACTATTATGATTATGCGCCAGGTCCTTATGATGATTGGGCGATTAATTATGGATACTCTCAAGCACTCGATGATGCTGCAGCAGAGGCACAACGTTTAGAAGCAATTCTGCTGCGTTCGACCGAAGCTGGACTTGCTTTTGGTAATGATGCAGATGATATGCGTGCGGCAGGTCGTCATATTGACCCGCGTATCATGACAGGTGATATGTCATCAGATGCTGTGACTTATGCGAAGAACTATATCGAGCGCTTACATCATGAAGCGACTAAATTACAAGATAAAGTACTCCAACCGGGTGAAAGTCATCAAGATCTAGTCGTCGCTGCGAATGTTATTGCTGGTAGCATGGCGGTACAAACTCGAGTAATGTCTCGTTATATTGGTGGGATCCACATTAATCGCGCGGTTGTCGGTCAAGCAGGCTATGACCAACCATTTACGCCAGTGCCGCGTGAAACACAAGAGCAAGCCATGCAAGCACTGAGTAAGCATTTATTTGCGCCCAATGCGATTGATGATATCGAACCATTATTACCGTTTTTACAAAATCAACGTCGTGGTTTCTCACATTATGGCCGCAATGAAGACCCTAAACCGCATAACTTATTGTTAAATATGCAAAAACAGGTGCTTGATCATATATTACATAAAAATGTCTTGCAGCGTATTACTGATAGCACACGCTATGGTAATACGTATCCACTGAGCGAAGTAATGACTGATTTGACGGATGCTATTTTTGCTGATGATATGCGTAAAAATGTGAATTCCTATCGCCAAAACTTACAGGTGGAATACATAGAGCGTCTTATCCGTATTGCTGGTTTAGAAAAAGCTAGCAGCTACGACAAAATTGCACAGGCCACCGCTCTATACAATTTAAAAGAACTGGAAGATAAACTTTCTACTAAGCGCGGAAACACAGCGACGAAAATTCATCGAACGTTCCTAAAAGATCGTCTGGCGCGGGCTTTTCATAAAAGTAAAAGTTAGTGTATCGACATGAACAATGAGCGACTCAAATGGGTCGCTTTTTATTTCACTGCAAGGAAATGCTATGTCATCTGTACATGCATTTCCTTTTTTGTGTAAAAGGTTTGTCTCACATCAATATTTTCAGTAGCATGACTTCATGAAAATACTTCCCCACCAACGCTATCAACCTCTTAAAAAGGCCAGTGTACTAGTCACTGCGGACACCCATTTAATTATGATCGTGTCTGAACAGTCGTTAACCTATGCCTTATCAGCATTTGAGACTAGCACTCAAGTCCATATTCAAAAGGTGTTGGACACCTTTACAGCCCCTTTTAAAACAGGCATGAATATTTCAATCGCCTGTCCAGTCGATACTGCACTGTTGTCATTAACACTTGTGTGTTTACCCGAAGATTTAGCCCAAGAACGGCTCTTTAATTTAATCAAAAATGTCACAAAAGATCTCAATATTCAGGCATCGAACACGGCCAGACTGGCTGATACGGTCAAACATGATGATGCTATCACGTTGAATTTTTTGACACATTTTATCCAATCATTTTATCAATTTGATGTATTTAAAACGACCAAACCTGACTTCAGCATGCCTCAAATCGAGTTTTATTCAGGTAGTGATATCATATGCTTGCAAGAAATTAACGCGTTAAATCATGGCATGTGGCTCACCAAAGACCTAGCTAATTTACCCGCAAATATTTGTACACCCGCTTATCTTGCTGACCATGCTCGCTTACTTGCTGAAAGATTTAATACCATCACAACAGACATATTTGATGCCGACGCTATATCACAACTGGGTATGGGAGCCTATACAGCAGTGGGTCGCGGCAGCGATAATCCGGCGCATATGTCTGTGATTCATTACCACGGCGGTGAAGGTGAGCCGATTGTGCTCATTGGTAAAGGAGTCACCTTTGACGCTGGTGGGATCACCTTGAAAAAAGCACCTGGGATGGGTCACATGACCTATGATATGTGCGGAGCCGCGACCATTGTCGGGATCATGCATATCATTGCTCAGTTACAGCTAAATATTAATGTCATTGGCATTGTCGCAGCCGTTGAAAACCTTCCCGATGGCGATGCTTATCGACCAGGTGATATTCTGACAACCCTATCAGGGCAAACGGTTGAAATCATGAGTACCGATGCCGAAGGACGGCTTATTATTGCCGATGTGATGACGTTTGCTCAGCGTTTTACACCAAGCGCGATGATTGATATTGCGACGTTAACCGGTGCGGCTATTCAAAGTTTAGGGCATGTAAGTAGTTTCATGGTCAGTAACCATGATGATTTAGTACAGCAGTTATTAGACGCCAGTGAAATAGCGTTTGATCGCACTTGGCAAATGCCCTTATGGGATGAATACCAAGAAGCGATTGATAGTCCCTTTGCCGATATGATGAATGCGGGGGTCAACTCCCCAGGCGCAATCACTGCAGGCTGTTTTTTATCCCGCTACACTGAGGATGTCCCTTGGGTACATTTAGATGTCGCCGGCACTGCATTTATGCATGGTACGGGAAATTCAGCAACAGGCAGGCCCTTGCCTTTATTATTGCAATATCTAAAAATGAATAGTAAACAGGGAACTTAGGACGAGATGATCCCCTCCTAAAGGAGGATGTTTTTTTAGATTCAAATCTGTACTATACTAATTGTTAATACAACGTAAATAACGGAGAAATACTATGTGGACTAAACCTCAGTACAACGAAATGCGTCTTGGCTTTGAAGTAACTTTATACATCAGCAATCGCTAAGCACCCATTTATTTTTTGTCAAAAGGTTGCCAACTGGCAGCCTTTTTTGTTCCTAGGTAAACACCATGTATATATTAATTTTGGGTTCAGGTGCAGGCGGTGGTGTACCACAGTGGAATTGTCATTGTGATAATTGTGCAGGCTGCCGAAATAAGACTTTACCCGTACGCGAACGCACACAATCGAGTATTGCTGTTTCAAGTAACCGTAAAGATTGGGTCTTAATTAATGCCTCTCCCGATATTCGCCAACAAATTAACCAGTCTCCCTTATTGTGGCCGGCCGATGGGCAACAACGGGGCACTGCGATTAAATCGATTATTTTAACCGATAGTCAAATCGACCATACCACTGGACTACTAACGTTACGTGAGGGATTACCATTACCTGTTTATTGCACGGATGTAGTCTATGAAGATTTAAGTACCGCTTTTCCTGTTTTTCCAATACTTAAACATTGGCATGGAGGGCTACAACGCCGCGCGATTGGTACGACTCATGAACCAGGTTTTCAAGTGGAAGGCGTCGCTGGACTCACCTTTCATCCGGTTGTATTAGAATCGAATGCCCCGCCTTATTCGAAATATCGCGATAATATTGTGGATGGGAACAACATTGGTTTGCAGATTGTAGATAATGCCACCGGCAAAAGTGTGTTTTATGCCCCAGGTTGTGTACAAGCGAGTGACTTAGTCAAAAATATGCTCGAACAATCAAGTTGTGCCCTATTTGACGGTACCTTATGGCTCGATGATGAAATGATCCAAAAAGGCTTTAGTAACCGACTCGGTTCACAAATGGGTCACATGCCTGTGAATGGTCCTGATGGCACTGTCGCATTGTTACAAGAATACGATATCGAACGGAAAATTTTGATTCACATTAATAATACCAACCCTGTACTAGATGAGTCTTCTACTGCCAATGCCTATCTTCGCGATAATGGTATTGAATTGGCCTATGATGGCATGCAAATTACGATTTAAGGATATTCTATGACAAAGCAAGCACCTTGGTCTCGCGATGAATTTGAAGCAAAGCTCCGTGCTAAAGGCGAGTACTACCACATCTATCATCCGTTTCATGTAGCGATGAATAAAGGTGAATGTAGCCAAGAACAAATTCAAGGATGGGTCGCCAATCGCTTATTTTATCAGTTAGCGATCCCAGTAAAAGATGCAGGGATCATGGCAAATTGCTGGGATCTGCAAACCCGTCGCAAATGGATCCAGCGTATATTGGATCATGATGGAGACCCTGAAGATACTACTCTAGGCGGTATTGAAGCTTGGTTACGTCTAGGTGAAGCGGTGGGTTTACATCGTGAAGATATGCTCAATGAACGCTTTTTATTACCTGGTGTGAAGTTTGCCGTCGGGGCATATATTAACTTTACGCGTAAAGCTAGCTGGGAAGAAGCAGCCTGTTCGTCACTCACTGAGATGTTCGCACCTGAAATCCATCAAAGTCGCCTCGATACTTGGCCAACCCATTATAAATGGATTGATCCAGAAGGATTTTCCTATTTTCAAATGCGTTTAAATCAGGCACGTCGTGATGTACAGCACGGTTTAGAGATCACTTTAGATCATTTTGAAACGCGTAAACAACAAGAGCGTGCATTGAATATTCTGCAATTCAAACTTGATGTCTTATGGAGTATGGCTGATAGTATCAGCTTAGCATATGAGTTTAACCGCAAGCCTTTTGGTGCGGTAACTGACGAAAATATTTCTCACAAAGGCTTCATGTAATGGCAACTCCTAAACTTAATCCCTTATATAAATTTCAATTTGAAAAAGCGCAAGATGCGTTTGTGTTGTTATACCCTGAAGGGATGATCACCCTCAATGGCAGTGCCGGTGAAATCATGCAAATGGTAAATGGAGAGCGTGATGTTGATACCATTATCAGTGATTTAATCGCTAAATTTCCAGGAGCCGAGGGCATTGATAAAGATATTCACGAATTTTTAGATCATGCTCATGAAAAAAAATGGATAAAGTATGTCGACTAAACCTATTTTAAAAGCGGATGTAAACAATCCATTATGGCTCCTTGCTGAGCTCACATATGATTGCCCATTACATTGTCCGTATTGTTCCAATCCTGTGCAAATGACTGAGCGCAAAGATGAGTGTGATACCGAAACGTGGAAAAAGGTACTTAGCGAAGCGCGTGAAATGGGCGCCGTACAACTCGGCTTTTCCGGTGGTGAACCATTACTACGCAAAGATTTAGAAGTATTAGTGGCACATGCCAGTGAACTGGGTTTTTACACGAACTTAATCACCTCTGGCATTGGCTTAACTGAAAAGCGTATCAAGGGTTTAAAAGAGGCAGGACTTGACCATATTCAACTCAGTTTCCAAGCTGCCAATGCCGATGAGAATGACTTGATTGGTAACAAACGCCACTCTTTTGAACAAAAGTTAGCTGTCGCTAAATTAGTTAAGCAATACGATTATCCGATGGTGTTGAATTTTTGTTTAACCCGCCAAAACATAGATAAAATCGACGATGTACTCGCCCTAAGTTGTGAATTGGGAGGCGATTTTGTTGAGTTAGCCACAGTACAATATTATGGGTGGGCCTATTTAAATCGTGACCATCTACTGCCGACGAAAGC
>Ga0209138_1003926_pt1 | contig 10285 bp, 9 predicted proteins | sample SaaInl3SG_22_DNA_FD_184645 | JGI IMG/M metagenome (GOLD analysis project Ga0209138, IMG submission 184645) | Marine microbial communities from expanding oxygen minimum zones in the Saanich Inlet - ESP_153SG_22_DNA (SPAdes) (version 2) | ecosystem: Environmental > Aquatic > Marine > Intertidal... | reverse complement strand
TTCGTTTGATCATAAAAGAATCTTCGGCCCAATTTCTTCTACAGATGGGCTGTATGTAGAAGGACCGTTCTTAAAGCTTGTTATTGGAAACAATATTGCAAGTCATTTTGTTGGAGAGTGGGAGCGCCCCATGCTAGTAAATATTAGGCTATCTCCAACACAGGCCTCTCTGGTAATAAATGGAGAGCAAGTTGTTTCTTTAGATTTTGCTACAGAAGATATAGAGTATCCAGAAAAGTACGACGAATCTGATAACGATCAAGACTGGCTTGGCTTTTATTTGTCAGAAGGAGTTCCCCTCATACAGGTCGATTGCGCTGGAATATATCCATACGAGGTCCCTACTATTGTGTCTAAAAGAAGGTGGGTTTATGGGCAGGGTGTGGATGTAAGCAACAACTTAGAAGGTGGAAGCTCTACAAACACACTAAGTTTTGACAATTCTTTTGCTAGATATGCAAAAACATACACATACCCTAAACTTGGCAGGTGGGCAAACGGCTTTGTAGACAACCTTGTTCCCAACTCTCAGCAACTAGAGCTTCCAGAATACTCTTTGCCAGAGATATCTTTTAATAACAAAACAAACTCTCAGTGGTATACAGACCTAGAGGCTTCTCAAAATTTAGAGTTATTCTCTTCAAAGTATTTTATAGACCTAAAGCCGAATAGCGAGTGGGACAGCACAGAAGGCTACGTAAAGTTTTCTTCCTTAAATCTTCTTTTAGAAGATACTAAGGCTCTTTTTGGAACATTCCTTGTTAGGTCTTTGCCAACAACCCAAGAAATCCTTATGGACCTGGTAAATGAAACAACCGGAAGCAGGCTAACGGTATACATGGAAAATGATGTTGTTAGTTATGTCTTTAAATATAAAAAACCAGATGGCACATATTCAGAAACAACTTTGTTTTCTGCACCAGATCATTTTAACGATATAGCATTCCACGTAGGATTCCACATTCAAAGAGTTGTAGATTACTATGGAGGTGCGGTTGCTGCATTCTTTGGCTCAAAGCAAAACATTAAAGTTTTTATTGGGGGCAATGCAGATTTTGAAAAAACCTTTAGTGGTAAAATATTTAACATCTCATTTTCTACTAACAAAAATCTTTCTAAGATTGACGAAGAGTTTTTGATCAAAGGTTTTCCTAACAACTTTGCTGAAGACTACGAAGAAGTTATTGTAATTTATGACGGAGATACTCCTGATGAAACCTCTTGGGATCAGGACTTAGATGGAAACGCAGAGTCGCCAGACAATGTAGAGGGGGCAGAAGACATAATCGATGCTTCTGGTCCAGGACCTCTAATGCTTGCAACCTCTTTGTCTCACATAGGAAGCTATACCTTAAATGCTAAAAAAGATATAAACAACTTTATTTTAGATATTGCAGTAGATGGATATTGGGAGGACTATTTGCCTCTAAGTTATTTTGCAAAGTATGTAGAAGGTGCATCAGGCAGCAGCTACCTAGATGTAGATTTCTTGCAGTTCAATATTGATTACCCTCACCTAGATATTTTTTCAAACGGTAACTACGATTACTCTGGATCACACTTTAAAACCTATATAACTTTTCATTACATATCAGACGGTGCTAGCGAAAGTATTGACGAGTATTCTGAAGTTCCGCTTCCGATTGCTGGAGTCATCAGACCCTCTTCAAGTTGGCAGACAGAGAAGTATGAAGTTATTGACGACAGTGTCATTTACCCGCCAGAAGGTGTAGACTTCTCTTTGCTGTCAGTAAACGTTCACATGGAGTTTCAGATCCCAGGTATAACCAATAATCCATTTAAGATTAGGTCTTTGAGGCTTGCATCTAGAGCCTTGTCTCAAGGCAAAAACACTATTGGTAATAAGTTTGGGGTAGAGGTCTACCCATACAAAAAAGGTAAAAACTACGTAGACTATAAGTTTGTAGAGCCATACACTCTTTATAAAAACTCTGTGCCATATTTCTACTCTGTTGCCAACAATGGATTGCGTTTTAGAAAAGATTTTGTTATAGCAGAAAACGCAGGGTTTGAGATACCTGTTAACAAAAAAGAATCTAGTTTCTTTAAGCTAGGTGCTTTTCAGATTCAGGCTCAAGTACACGAAGAAGAGTTTTCTGACGCCCCGGTTCAGATATTTGAAATGGAGTCTGTTGACAAGACTCTTAAGTTTTATCTAAAGCAATACCCAAACAATTCAAAAAGAGGGTACATCTATGCAATAGACTCTACCACAAACTCTTTGGCTTCCGGAATCACCTATGCTCTAAATGGAAAAGTCACGAACAAACCTTCTATAAATCCAGAAGAGTGGTTCGTCTTAGGAATATCTCTTGACACAGCCCTAAGCTTCAATGACTATACAGGCTACATCAGGATAACCAGCCCAATTACTTTTAACAACTTTTCCGCCCACCAGATTACCGAACAAGACGAGTTGTCTAGATCTGCATTTAGAAAGTGGTTCTCTGTAAATACCCTCGACGGGGTTCAGCAACAGTGGGAAGATTGGGATGGAGAGTACCTTTGGTCTGAGGTATTGTATATATCTCAAGTAAATCCAACGGCACCAGATATAGAAAAAATCTACAGACAATTCTCTGGTACAGACAAAACAGTGATAGAAACCGATAGAACACTTACGTTTGAAAAATATAGATATTCTGTTCTTAAGAACATTAGGTGGTCAACACAAACCATTGTTTCTGCATAATGTGGTATACTAGTGGTTATGAAAAAGAAAAAACCACGTTTTCCTGGTCAGGTAGGAGAAACAAAGGTTAAGGTTATAGAAGAAAACTTTTCTAACTTTGGAACCTATGTTTGGCACAAGCCAAATGGTAAAGCTTTTACCGATGGCAATGGCAACGCCCTGTCTATTGAGTCTATGCGCGGTGATGAATCTAGAATTGGTGAGCTGAAAGCTGCTGCTCGTTATTGGGGCCAGCCAGAAGGTACTGCCAAGTTTTATGCAAACATGAAAAAGATTTCAGAAGAAGAGCACAGCGAGCAAGTAGACAGAATGAAGGAAGGCCTTCTGCCCAACATGAATGACTTGGGTGCAGTTATTGCAGCAAAGAAAACCCTGGTCGAGCACGGGGACGAGGGATAATGTCAGAAAAAGAGTGGACGATCGGTGCTCGCATCGATGAAATACAAAAAGAAGATAACGAGTTTAAGTCTCAAGATCCTTTCAATAAAGTTTGGGACGATTTAAAGAAATACTCTGGTCTAGATAACAACTTTAAGCGTAGGTCTACAAGAATCGCTAAAGCTTTGTCTGCCCCACCCACAGAAGATTATTTTGACAGCGCTAGGTCAAACAAGACTGGACAGCAGGGCGCCGCTTCTAAAGAGATTAATCCTGGAGAGGTATACCGTAACGGCTACGGCATGTTCGATGTTATTACACCTCCTTGGAATCTTTACGAACTTGCTAACTACTACGACACATCTTTTGCCAACCACGCAGCGATCGACGCCAAGGTAGAAAACATTGTTGGGCTAGGATACGACTTTGCAGTTTCAGAAAGCACAATGCTGAGACTTGAGGCTAACGAAGATCAGGATGCTGTAAAGCGTGCCCGTAATAGAATCGAAAGAGCAAGAATCGAGCTTCGTAACTGGCTAGAAAATCTTAATGACTCTGATTCCTTTACAAACACTTTGATGAAATTTTACACAGACGTGCAGGCCACGGGAAATGGATACTTGGAAATTGGAAGAACAACTAAAGGTGAGATCGGATATGTCGGGCACATCCCATCAACTACAATGCGTGTGCGCAGACTGCGCGACGGGTACGTGCAAATAATTGGACACAAAGTAGTCTACTTCCGTAACTTCGGAGGTGCTAACCAAAACCCAATTACAGAAGACCCAAGACCGAACGAAATTCTGCATTACAAAGAATACTCTCCACTCAATACGTTCTATGGCATTCCAGACATTATGTCTGCCCTGTCTTCTTTGCACGGGGATCAGTTAGCGTCACAATATAACATTGATTACTTTAGCAATAAGGCTGTGCCGAGATACGTTGTTACGCTGAAGGGTGCAAAGCTTTCCCCCGACGCAGAAGACAAGATGTTTAGATTCTTGCAAACCAACCTTAAAGGACAGTCCCACAGAAGTTTGTACATCCCCTTACCAGGTGACACTGACAACAACAAGGTAGAGTTTAAGATGGAGCCCGTAGAAAACGGTGTTCAAGAAGCATCTTTTAACGAATACAGAATTAGGAATAGGGACGACATCCTTGTTGCTCACCAAGTACCTCTTTCTAAAATTGGTGGATCAGACTCTTCCGCCATTGCTTCTGCGTTGGCACAAGACAGAACATTTAAAGAGCAGGTAGCCAGACCAGCACAAAACAATCTAGCTAAAATGATTAACAAGATTGTCAAAGAGAAGACAGATATTCTCCAGTTTAACTTTAATGAACTTACCCTTACTGATGAGATTGCTCAGTCTCAAATTATTGAACGCTACGTGAAGACTCAAGTCATGACGCCAAACGAGGCAAGGCAAGAGCTGGGGCTGCCCCAAAGGCAAGACGGCGATGACCCATTTGTTATGTCGGCACGACAGGCTACAGATGCTAGAGCAAACCTAGCGGGTAACAGAAACAGGGATTCCGAAAGATCAAACAATCAGTCTGATAGTCAAGAAACTATTAGTGGTAGAAATCCACAAGGCGAGGGTCGTTCTTCGGAATAGTCAGCTTTTTTTAAATGTTTAAAAAAGCTTGTATAATGGAGTTAGTATGACTATGTTTAAAGCTCATTGGGAAACAGAAGGCGACGCTGTTCGCCTGTCAATGCCGTTCGCAAAAGTTGACGAGGAGAGACGAACAGTCTCTGGTTTTGCTACATTGGATAATGTTGATAAGCAAATGGACATTGTTACTCAAGAGGCATCTATTAAGGCTTTTGAGAAGTTCCGTGGTAACATTCGTGAAATGCACCAGCCAACAGCAGTCGGCAAGATGATTTCTTTTAAAGAGGATAAGTATTTTGATCCAGAGAGCAAGAAGTTCTTTAGCGGCGTTTACGTTTCTGCATACGTATCTAAAGGTGCCCAGGACACTTGGGAAAAGGTCCTAGATGGAACGCTTTCTGGATTTTCTATTGGTGGCAAGATGAACGACTGGGACGACGCATATGACGAAAAGGCAGACTCTCAGGTTCGAGTTATTAAAGACTATGATCTTGTAGAGCTTTCTCTCGTAGACTCTCCTGCTAACCAGTTTGCAAGCATTCTTTCTGTGGAGAAAGTTGACGGAGTCAACACCCTTAAGGGGGAAGGCCTTGACGTAGACCTTGAGAATGTCTTCTGGGATGAAGCTTCTGGTCTCGTAATGCTGTCTGAAAAAGATTTTGAAAATCACCCTGTGTCTGGGGAATCTATGAAAAACATTGGTTTTGTAGAAAAAACAGACAACGAGAAAACACAAATGATGAAGTTCTTAGTTGATAGTGCTAAAGGCATTAATACTTCTAAGATAGCAAAGGAGGTAAGTCCTATGACTGATACAACAGAAAACCTTACAGAAAAGTCTGATGAGGTTGTTGAAGAAGTAGAGGTCGCTCCAGAGGCAGATGCCGAAACCACGGAAGAAGCGGTTGTCGAGGAAGAGACAGAGAAGTCTGACTCTACCGAAGACATTGAAAAAGCTGACGACGCGGAAGAGGTTGCAGTTGAAGAAGATGCAGAGTCCGAAGAAGTTTCAGAAGAAGCTGCTGAAGAGGTCGAGAAATCAGATGTTGCAAACACAGTGTCTGAAATGAAAGACACTATTGCATTAGCCTTTAGCGATCTAGCAGAGACCGTGAAATCACTTCACGCCGAGGTCGATGCTTTGAAGAAATCAATTACTGGCGTGTCTGAGGAAGTTGCTGAGACAAAGGGTCAGTTTGATGAGTTTGGAAAGCGTGTTGACGCAGTAGAGCAAGACACTGCTTTCCGTAAGTCTGGCGATCTTGGCGAGATCGTACAGGAGGAGCCAGATATGGTTCAGAAATCCCTATGGGGCGGTCGTTTCCTCAAAACAGCCGATCTATTTAGCTAACAAAAAATCACTTAGGAGGTGACAAGATGTCGGAAGAGATCAAAAAGAACTACCCAGCAAGCGGTGACTCAGAAAACCCAGTTAACTCTGAGGGAGCCTTCGCTTCTGGTGGTATTGGTGGAGTTTCCTCTCCGGGTGCAAGCACTCTGGGAAACACCGCAACCGCCGAGTTTGGTGTAACAACTGGTCCCAATGCCGTTAATCCCTCGGGTGCAGCGGCTAGTGGTATCCTTCGTCCTGAGCAGGCTCGTCGTTTTATCGACTATGTCTGGGATGGTACAGTTCTCGCCAAAGACGGTCGTCGTGTTACCATGCGTGCAAACACCATGGAACTCGAAAAAGTCAACGTTGGAGAGCGTGTTATTCGCGCAGCCAACCAGGGTGATGCTTCGTACACCAACACCGGCGCTACATTCAGCAAGGTTGAATTGACTACTAAGAAAATTCGTCTTGACTGGGAGGTCAGCGCTGAAGCACTCGAAGATAACGTTGAGGGTGCCGCACTGGAAGACCACTTGGTCCGTATGATGACAAATGCTTTTGCAAATGACATCGAAGACCTGGCCATTAACGGTGACGGTTCAACAGGAAACTTCCTCTCGATCATGGAGGGTTTCCACCACCACACAACGACAAACGGAGATGCTCACGAGTTCGACGCTACAGTGACAGACAACGAGTTTACACCTGAAATTCTTCAGGGCGTAATCAACGCTTTGCCACGTAAGTACCGCGCACTCAAGAACGGTCTCAAGTTCTACGCAGGTACTGCAGCCTTCCAGGGTGCAGTTCAGGCTAACGGTACCGACAGCTCCAACATTTGGACTGAGGACTACCGTAACGCTTACCTCGCTGGTACTGACCAGGTGATTGGCCAGGCACGCACCACTCGCGTTCTTGGTATCCCCGTAATGGAGGTTCCTTACTACCCGGAGGGATTCATTGACTTGACATTCCCCTCGAACCGTATCTGGGGCTTCCAGCGCGACATCACGGTTAACCGTGAGTATGTTGCAAAGAAGGACACCGTTGAGTACACAGTGTTTGTGCGATTCGGTATTCAGTGGGAAGAGGAAGACGCAGTTGCATACGTTGATGCAGCGGCTGACGGCTCTTAATCTATCTAAATAACCCAATACAAAAGGGGGTAGAGACTTAGAAAGGTCTCTACCCCCTTTTTATTCTGTTATAATGGATACAGGAGGCAGTACTAATATGACAGATACAAGAGAAAAAATCAAAGGCACTCCGGAAACAGATGGAAACAATATCATCTCTTCTGGCAGTGCAAATAGTAGTGGTGGGAAAAAGGCTTCTGCAATGAACCTAAACGAAAATGGAGTTTTGGTTTCAGGAAGTGCAGAAAAGCCTAAAAAGAAAGAACCTGTTAAAGCAAAACAAAAAGAGACTGTTGCCCTATACTCTAGCAAGAATGTTACTTGGCAGGGTGTGGGGAAGGTCCAGAAGGGCTACAACATTGTCGGCAAGGACGTAGCTGATCAGTGGGTCACTCGTGATCACATCAGACTAGCTACGCCAGAAGAAGTTGCGCAGGCTTACGGAAAGTAGATAAAAAATGGAATTGTCCAGGGTACCATCTTTAGCAACTAATGCTGAGATTACTGTTAGCGAGGCTTCTACCTCCTATGACTATACAGTCAAAGACTTGGCAGACAACTCTGAAACAACTGGTACCGCTACATCTGACGGCGATTCCGAAATCACTATTCCAATCCCGTCAACTTATGACGGAAACTACTTGGTCACCGTGGACAACACGGAAACTTATGTTGACGTAGTTAGGCCTTATGTTGACCAAACAACTCAAGGGGACACGCAGGCAGAGATCGATGCTTACTCTGAAAGCGAGCTACAGGCTAGAGCAATCATCGACTCTGTCGTCCCCGAGGGTTTTTATTACAAGAAGCATGTAATTGAAACTACTGGTCTTGGGGCAGACTACATACCGCTTTGGGTAAATGCTCATAAAATTCTTAAGTTGTATGAAAACAACATATTGTTGTACGACTCAAGTGATCCCGGCAGCTACTCTACAAGCTACAGTATTACCCACGACAAGACTGCTATTGTTGAAAACTACACAGGCACCTTAAACAGGCTGGAGTCAGCAAGCCTTGTTATGCCCACTGCTGGCACAGATCTTTTGCACAACCAGCTTGTTTATCGGGGATTCCCTAAAACCTTTGACTACGAAATACACCTTGTGGTTGGACACCCCAATGTGCCAAGAGATATTGTAAAAGCTACAAAGCTTTTGGTAGACGACATTGACTGCGGTAGACTTGATTACACTCAAAGATACATGAAGTCTTATTCTACCGATCAGTTCAAGGTAGGCTATGACAACAGGGCATACGAGGGGACGGGGAATTTGGTTGTCGATAAGATTTTGTCTAAATACGCAAAATCTATTAGAACACTTGGAGTTCTCTAATGACCTGTAGTAACGACGCATTCTATCCTCTGCAAGCTGATATATTCTACCCTGAAGTTTCTCAGGGTGTGTACGGAGATGTTTCAAAAGCCTGGACAAAAGATAGAACTTTGGTTTGCAACTTATCAGCAGCAGGATCTAGATTCTCTGAGCAGGTTGACCCAAACGTAGACCTTTCTTTGGAAAATATTCTTATTGGTAAGTTTAAAGAAGATATCAGAATCGACTCTGATGGCGAGGGGCGATCAATTACAAACATTGCTGTTACAAATATCAAAGACAGACTTTTAAATCAAATTTACCTAGAAACTTCTGGAGTAAGAGACGGCCTTGCTACACTCTTTGAAGTATCTACAGTCAGTCCGCAAGTCGGCGCTTTTGGAAAAGTAGAGTACTACAGAGTTATTCTTAGCAGATCAGAAAATCAAGGGGGCGACTTTGCTTAACGTAAGGTTTGAAGCCGCTAGGTTTAATAAAGAAATTAACTCTATCTTAAACTATTCTGTAGGATTTTTAGATGGTGCTAAGACTGGAAGAACAGAGCTTCTTAATACTATCGGTGAAAAAACAAAAGAGTACCTTGCAGAATTTATTGATTCTAACGCTAGGGTAAATCCAGAAATGTTACACCACGTTTATGAGTGGTATCAAAATGGTACTCCAACTGCTAGGCTTTTCGATCTTCACTGCTCTACACGAGGTGGCGGACTAACCATTAGCTCTACATTTAGTCAGTCGTCATCAGTGGCTAAGGGGTCGCACACTCCGTTTTACGATAAAGCTAGAATTATGGAGGCTGGTACTCCCGTTGTAATAAGGCCTGTGGCAGCCCAGGCTCTAAGGTTTGAAGATAACGGACAAGAAGTTTTCGTCAAGGGGTCTGTCACCGTAGAGAGCCCAGGAGGCGCAGCTACTCAGGGTGGGTTTAAAGAAGTTGTAGATTCTTTTTTTAGAAATTATTTTTCCCAGTCGGTCCTGATTTCAAGTGGGCTAGGCAGACACTTGTCTAATCCAGTAGACTTTAAAACAAGGTTGCCACGAGCAAAACGAGGCGGTAAGGCTCAGGGGTTCGATGTTGGTTACCGATGGATATCTGCTAAAGGAGTATTTTAATGGTTATAGACTATCCCCCAGTTTTTATTAACTCATATCTAAGCGAGAAGATTTCTGAAAGTCTTCCAGACTATTTCGGCGGTAGTGTTAAATTTTTTCCCACACAGCCAAGCACCATCGAGGCACTGACAGAAAACTCTCCAGAAGATTCGGACGAGCCTTTTGCGGTTTACGACAGAATGTTTAGAATGAGAAGAAAGCCATTTCCTCATATTCGTACAGAGCAATTACTTTATTACTTTTATAAAACTGCTGGTGGGATTGAGCCACTTGTTCAAACAATTCAGAAAGTGCAAGACCTGCTTGACAATGGTGACGAATCGGCGTCAGACATAAACGCTTGGATCAAGGGCAAGGCATCTTCAAGTCCAGGGGATCCAGTAGACGGACATTCTACAATTAGGTTTGGCTCAGGGGCAAGTGCTAGAGATTTCTATCTACCATACTTTCACGAAACAAAGATTTATCAGCTAGAAGAGGCTAGAGATATTATTAATTTTGGCACCGCAAAAACTTACGCGGGTAATAAGATCATTATCGACTACGACTGGCACAAATGCGGTCCAGCTTAATAAGTTAAAAACACCTGGTATAATTAGATTGAGGAAACACCCCCACCAATTTCTATGAAAGAAGAGGTGAAAAAA
>Ga0209138_1003925_pt1 | contig 10285 bp, 9 predicted proteins | sample SaaInl3SG_22_DNA_FD_184645 | JGI IMG/M metagenome (GOLD analysis project Ga0209138, IMG submission 184645) | Marine microbial communities from expanding oxygen minimum zones in the Saanich Inlet - ESP_153SG_22_DNA (SPAdes) (version 2) | ecosystem: Environmental > Aquatic > Marine > Intertidal... | reverse complement strand
AAACCGAACTCTCCTATTGCTTATGTCACAAACACAGCGAATGTTTGGTATCACGCCCGTTATGAGTATTCGGCCCCTACTGTAAATTCAGCAGTACCATCGAAGGTCCTTTCAAAATATAGGAATCAAAATTCGCATGGACTGCTGAGATATGCCCGCGAGTCTCTGCTGACCTGCGAAAAGACAGATGACATTGGTTACTTTCGATATCGAAAAGCAAACTTGCCATACCTTCTTGTTGGCGCTTCTGGTCTCGATAAAGCAATCGCATTTGCAAATCGACTGTTTAGTGCATTTGAGAATTCTGGATGTCCCGTTCGCTTAAAAGAATCTCATCACAATGTGTTTTGGCGTTCATACAGCTCACCGATATCAGATCAATTCAAGTCAGACAGCCAACATCAGATTTACAACCACGGATGGCAAAATCCCACCGCAACTGTCGTTTGGGTTGGATGTGTTCCGTTCGTGATTTCAATTTTCGAACAATGCTCACAGCAAAAAGTCATCCGTAAAGACTTCAAGACTTTTCTCAAAGGGACAGAACCAAAATCAAAATCGCGATGGAATTATGGTTTCGAAACAACGCAGCTGTTTGTCGATGGTCGGATTGGCGTCCAAATCGAGTCTGGATTGCGATACGAGAATCAATGGATTCTTAAAGAACTGGAACTCAGCAAAAATGCGCCAGTAAAACAAATATCTGACATCGTTTCTAAAGTCATTTACCAAGCGCCATTAGAAGTCTCAAAGTATCTTGAGTATCTCGAAGAGCAAAAGGTACTTGAGGAACAGCGACAGATATTGGAAGAAAAGAGAAGAATCCAGCGAGAGCTTGAACGCATCGAACAGATTCGGCAAAAAGCAAAAGACAATCTGCTACAGGTAATAAAAGACTGGTCTGAAGCAGAGACTATTCATCAATTTTTTGATGGCGTTGAAGAGCGGGTAAAGGAATTGCGGGATCCAAAAAAGTCTCGATTAAAAGCGAAACTGAAGCAAGCGAAGCGATTAATCGGTGAGCGCGACCCAATGGAATACTTTAAGCGGTGGAATCCACCAGTTGAGTAACAGCTTTATGAGTGCGCCGGACCAAAAATAAATTCCATTAAAAACAGTGTATTAATGTCTGAAAAGTTCTTTGTAGTATAGAAGTAGTAAAGTCATGGATCTTTAATTAAGACTAGATCTCGCAGCACGCTGCATGCCCTTCATAAATGGCCAGCCAATTTTTGATCACAATAAATTCCATCTCAGTACTTGAAGAGCATCATTTGGAGATGGCTCATGTGCTTGCATCATTCTAGCTCTGTGAAATGTTTTCTTGGTGCGTATCTTTTATCCGCGGTTTTTCGAATGTTTTCGTTCTGAATATTGGTTGAACAAACTCGCGGTATATGTTTTCCTTATAAACAGAAGACATGGAAGTCGAAGATCATTCATCTACTAGATTAGGGATTCGCGTGCTTCGTGGTAAATCAATAATTTTAATCTCCTTTTGCTTTTTCTCACATCTAGTGATCGCGTCTGAAGCTCTGTTTGCTGGTTTCAGTTTTACGGGACAATGGAATCAACGTGCAGATCTTTATCCATACGCCTCTGCACTGGCTGATGAAGTTGGCGAAAACGGTTTAAACCCCCTCGATTCTGCATTGATGGACTCGATGAGGGGTTTCAATTCATCAAATCTCACACTTGTTTATCAACAACAAAAGAATGCGTCTGCTGGGACACCCGTGACTTTGGCTTTTGGGCTTGGTGGTGAGTCCGTTGAAGAGGTCAAGTCGAAGACAGATGTAGTAGTAATCTATCGCGTGATGACAAGGATTCTTGCGTTTGATTGGGATGAGAAAAAGCTAATTGCAGCCTTCCCATTGCAAGTTGTTTATCAAGACGTGGTTTCAAAATCGCCATCTGAAGATGAAAGGCGCGAAGTTTTTCGAAAAATGTACACAGATACTTCATTTTCGGGAAACGTCTTTAATGCTTGGCGAGAAAAGCTATCTAAGACCCAAATCAAAGATTCGTACGGCCTTTATTTCGGCGTGAGTGATATTGCTATAGGTGAAAAAGCTGCAGAAATTCTTAATTCAGCGGGCCTCGAAGCAGCTTCTTATCAGACCCTTGTTGCACAGACAGTTGAGTCAACATTATCTGACGCGCAGGGAATAGGCATCGTTCCTTTCACAGCTGGGGAATCGATCGGTTCGAATATGGCATTGAGATTCTCGGATGCCACGACACTCAATCTGCAGTTACCGGAGCCTGATTTCCGAATGAAGTTCCTAGTAACTAATTTCAGAAATGTTGAAAAGGTCAAGGGTCGCGTACGAACGATCTACGTAGCGGCATACGGTAAGGCTGAAGTTTTTTTGCAGGATGAAGATATTAAGAAAACCTATTTCCAGGGCGATCTGAAGCACATAAATAAGATGATTTTTTCGACTTCAGATGAGGTCGAAGTGGATTATTGGTCGGCATATCAGACTGCCCTTAGGACTTTGCTCGTTAGATTCTCGACGCAAATTTCCGAACAAGACCCAAAGGTTGTTAAGGCTTTAAACCCTGATATGGACCTTACAAGCAACTTCAAAGAAATGTTAAAAATTGTGGAGAAATGTAAATGAATGCTTTTCGTAAATTGCTTGCCGGTATCGCCGTTTGCTTTGCGCTGACAGCCTCATATGCAACAGCCGAGACAGTAAATGTAAAAGCATCGGCGACCGTGAATTACAAGGGCAGCTTGTTTAGCAAAGAGCCAAAGCCTGAAATCAAAAACCAAGCACTGGCAGAGGCCAAATTATCTGCTTGGAAGAAGTATGTGGCGAAAATGTCTGGCGCAACAAAGGATATGTATCGAAGTCAGGAAGACATGTTCTTATCGAACTTAGATGATTTTGTGGTGGAGCTCAAAGTTCTTGATGACACGCTTGATACCGACAAGAAAACCTATTCAGTGATGGTAAGAGCAGTTATCGACGAAAGCGCTGTTGCTTCAGTGTTAAGAACAAATTCGGCGGCCGGTCAACAAGCAACTGGCGACGGCAGTCTGTTTTCGTTTGTATTCGTCTCGCGAGAGGTTACGAGCCGAAAAGAATTCCAAGACAAAAAGACGGATATATCCAAATCAGAATCCGTTGCTGCCTCAGAAACTAAAGTGGCTGTATCGGGGAATAATGTATCCGAGTCTTCTGACAATTCGTCCATGAGCAAAACTACTACTGGTGGATCAACAGAAAAAAAGGCCGATAAGCTGAAGTACTCTGTTGCCAGCTCTCAAGATATCAACGCAGCTATGAGCAACGTACTTGCAACCTCCGGTTTTGAAATTGTTGAGTACGACGATGTCGTATCTGAATGCGGCGGAACGGAACGGGAAATCATCATGGCGGAGTTTAGCGAAAGCGATGATATGAGTCGCCAAACTCGAAAGGGGGCTATTAACGGAAATCGCGAATGCGAAGTCACCCTCTTTGCTGCTGGTACTCTGGATATCGGGTTGAGTGATGTCGATCCAGTTACAGGAAACAAAAGGGTTTTTGTTTCTGCCAGAGCTCAAGTTTGGAATCTTGAAAAAAGACTTCCGAAAAAAGTTGCTTCTGTTGGGCCGGTTCAATACAGCGGATTGGGGCCAGATGCAAAAGTCGCGATGAGGAACGCGCTGAACTTAGCGGCGGAAGAAGCTGCAAAAGAAATAGTTGCGATCCTGAATTCTAAAGGGATTCGCTAAGTTTTAAATAAAAACAAGGAAACACGTAAATGCCGTTAGTAAACAAACTTCTTTCATACGCCACAGCAGTAATACTGATGTTTTCTGTAACCGGCTGCAGCGCTTTGGGCGGTCTAGGAGGATTAATGGGTGGCGATTCTGGTGGTTCTCAAGGAGATTTCGGTGCAGCGGAAACTGAAGTTGTGGGGTTAATAAATTCTGCGCTGAAAAACCTTTCAACATCTCAGGCAATGATTCTTGATGCTCTTGGTCTAAAAGACGACGCAGCCGTAGCGCAACAGAATGCAGAGGACTTGGAAAATGGATCGATCACCGGAAAAGACGAGATCGCTAGCAAACTTGAGAGTTCCCAAGCGCTCAACGATAAAATCGTAGCCAAGCTTGCGGAGAAAGAACAGCTTGACTCTGATGCGAAATCTAAATTCGGTCAGTCATTGCTGCCATACGCCAAAGGCGTAGTCTCGGGCGTCCAAGCTGGAAAAAAAGCAGCTGATACACTCAAGTCTCTTTCCGCTAATCCCATGCAACTGACAAAGTTCGGAACTCTTGCTTATGTAGGTAAAGAGGCTCCAACAATGATCAGCAATTTCGTTGATGCAACCGGGGCTATAAAGGACTTCGCAACATACCAAGGTATTCCTACTGATGATCTTGCAGAAGCCTCAGGCCTTTGAAGTGTGACGGAAAGCTGCGAAGAAAATAGTTGCAATCCTGAGTTCCAAAGGAACTTGTTAATAGGTATTAAATTTTAAAACGAAAAGGAAGGTAAGCGTGATTAAGCTAAAAACCGTAATCTCAATAGTAGCAGCCATGTTAATTGGTGTTTCCTCTACGGGTGCTATGGCTCTTGGGCACTCCGGCGGCGGGGGGCTAGGAGGGATGCTTGGCGGCGGAGGTGGAGACAAGGTCGACTTCGCTGCTGCAGAGTCAGAAGTTGTGGGCCTTATTAATGGATCGTTAAAAAACTTGGCAACAGCCCAAGCAAAGATCTTAGGTGCTCTTGGGCTGAAGGAAGACGCTGCGGTCGCTGAGCAAAATGCGAAGGACCTAGAGAGTGGTTCTCTTACTGGCAAAGACGAAATGGCGAGTAAAATTGATAGCTCTAAGGCGTTAAACGACAAAATCGTCGCAAAGCTGAGTGAGAAGCAGGCTCTCGATGCTGGGGCAAAAGCTGAATTCGGTAAATCGTTATTGCCGTACGCTAAAGGTGTGATTACAGGCGTACAAGGTGGCAAAAAAGCAATGGAAACATTCAAATCATTGTCAGCCAACCCAATGCAACTGACCAAATTCGGTACGCTTGCCTATGTAGGTAAAGAAGCTCCAGGGCTGATCAGTAATTTTGTTGATGCCACTAAGGCAATCAAAGACTTTGCAACGTTTCAGGGCATCCCTACTGATGATCTTGCTGAGGCATCAGGTCTCTGATCATGCAATCCAGTCTCGATGATTTCATGGAGTGGCTCCGTCACCACGTTGTCAAGGGGTCCCTTCGGGGGCTCTTTGGCTTTTTTATCGTTATAGCACTTGTTTCGGCACATGCTCCGCAGGCACAAGCAAAAATCAAATATGTTTCCGTAGAGGCTGAAGGATACGGTACGCGTAAATCTGATGCGGTCGCTGATGCATTGCTTCAAGCAGTATCTCAAGTGAATGGTGCAGAAGTAGCTGGGCAAACGATGAGCTCAATGAAGGAGCAGTCAGTCGAGAGCTCGGATGGAAATGGCTACCTGATGTCCGAGTCTTTCCAGAGCGATATTGCAACGCGTTCACAAGGCGTTGTGAAATCATGGTCGATTTCATCTGCTACCCAGAACGACAAGGGTATGTGGATCGTTAACATAACAGCCGAAATAGCAAAATATGAGGCGTCAAAGCAGTTAAAAAGACTTCGTATGGCAATCGTCGATTTCCGCGTTGATCAGAGAGCGTCTCCTAAACTTGGTGTCGATGTTTCCAAAGCGTTTACCAGAACATTAGAAGATGGGCTGACCCAATCACGAAAATTTGCAATGTTGGATCGTTCGTTTTTACAGGAACAATCAGCGGAGCTAGCCAAGATAGCTAGCGGTGGATTTGCGACCGAAGAGTTAGCGCGCATAGGCAACAGAGCTGGGACGGACTATCTAATTGTGGGAACGGTCACCAAGGCGAATACCACAAGTAAGAAAGTGAAGCTCAAAACGAGTGATCGTGAAATCACTGTGAGCACGAGTACTGTCGCTGTTTCTTATCGAATAATTGATGCGGCGACAACGCAACTGAAGTTTTCTGCAGAAATTGCAGATACAGAACAGGGTATTGACGCTGACGTGTTAGCTAAAAAGTTGGCTAAGAAGTCAGTATCCAAAATCCTCAACGCTATTTTCCCTGTTCGAGTACTCCAGATCGATGCCGGCGTCGCGACCCTTGCTCAGGGTGGCGACATGTTGAAGGTAGGACAGAAACTGAAGCTCGTGAAGTTAGGACCGCCTTTAATCGATCCTTACACCAAAGAATCTTTGGGTAAGCAAGAGATACCAATAGGTGTCGTCGAAATTATCGATGTCCAAGCAAAATCATCAACTGCGAAAATAGTTAAGTCGGAGGGCGATATTTCAGGTGGTGCTTTGATTGTAAGGCCATACGAAGATGCTAAAACCGGAAATCAAAATGCTTCGGTCGAAAAGACCACTAAGGAAGCTAAAAAGAAAATTAAGTCTTTAGAGGAGAAGTCAAAAGATGACTGGTAATGGAATGAGTTCGGCATCGAGTATGCAAGGGACTGGAATGAAACTGGTAGCTCTCTGTCTCTTCGGGACACTGTCTTTTACGCTTTCTTTTAACGTTGCTGCCGAAACAACACCAGCATATGAAATTACCGAAGGTGAAGTCATTGAGGCTCCTCGGGTGCGTGATTTGATAGATGACTATCTCGCTAAAAAGGGGTGGGAAGAAGGTCCAAATGTCAAAGGAGATGGTGGTTCAGCAAAGAAATTCTTTGTCTCTGTGGGCGTTGGGACAATTGCTGCTAGACGTGATAGTGCAGGCTATGTTTCATCAAGATTTAATGCATTTCAAAAAGCGTTTATTGCGGCACAAAGGGATATGGTGCAATTTTTGGAAAGTGAAGTGTCGGCTTCAGTAGAGAGCTCATATATGGAACCATCTTCGGTGCGTGAGCAACAGCGAATAGATGAGCTGACAAGTCAAGGCATGGCCTTGCAAGCAGCTAAAGTTCAAGCAAAAGCGCTCGCTTCTGATGCTCAAGATTATGCAAAGTTCGAATCAGGCGCGACGGCTGCCACACAAGCAGAAAAGCTTCTCCGTTTTGAAATCGATAAGAAACTAAAGGCGGCTGGGTTCGACCCAAGCCAACCGGTCGAGCAGCAGCAACTTGCGTCAATTTTATCTTCTGAAGAGTTCCAAAGTTCGGTTCGGATTGTAGCGAATAGCCGCGTTGCTGGGATGCAGGTCTTTAAGGCCTTTGAGGTATTGCCTAATGGAAACCAAGGTCAAATCGGTGTTGTTGCTATATACAGCGAGCGCTTGCATAACCTAGCCAATGCATTGTTTTCTGGTAATGAAGGTCTCGTCCCAGAAGGTGCTCCGAGAAAACCACTTAAACAACAGATACCAATGGATGAGGCTGTGCTACTCAGTACGTTTGGAGTTACAGCAAAAGTGGACGAGAACGGTCAGCTTGCCTTAGTTGCTTATGGACAGGCTGGAGCTAGAACAGAATCTTCGCGATCGATTACCGCCGCAGAGAGGAAAGCGCGCACAGCAGCGATTCAGCAAATTCGTTTTTTTGCAGGTGCAATGGTGAAAACCCTAGAGACGGCGGATAACGCTGAGAGTATGCAGGAACTCTCGTCTGGAACAGTCGACGTTGTTACCGATGATTCTTACGAGGAATCCATTAAAGTATCTGCTGAGGCACTTAAAATAAGTGGTCTGAAAACAATTCATAGGTGGGATATTAAGCATCCGCTAACTGGACACTACATTGCGGGAAATGTTGTGTCTTGGTCCCCTAGCGGCTCTTCATTGGGCAAATCTATGAAAAAGGATATGAATTCAGCTCCACCAAAGAGCTCCGGTTCGTCGGCACAGACACAGACTCAAAGCGGAGTAACAGCGGGTGGGAAAGCTGGAGTGATGACTTCTGAAGGTGCTGAAGGGTCTGAAGATTTCTAACGAAGGAGCAGGAGTGTTGGCGTCGATAGCGACGACAGCAGTAACCATGGCTTTTTTGTTATTGCCACTCGGTGAATTGGCAGCGCAGGACGAGTCGGCGGAAAAAGTAAGCTGTGGATTGCAGTTGGTATTTGAAGCCGCTTCGGTGCCACGTACTGATTCCTCGTCTTCTGAAGAGCGATCTAGGCGGAAAGCCTGTCTACTTGTTCAGCTTGAAGTATCCAAGGCGCTCCGCCAACGGCTCATCTGCGAGAATGGAAGTGAGATTGGCTCAAGATATTCGCTCGGGAAATCTATGGAGTTTGTGAGATCTCTCTACCCCTTGAGTCAATTGGATGTTGAATCGTCTAATGATAGCGTCATAACTCGCTGTTCTATCGAATTGACGCAGGAGAAGGCGGATTCTCTATATGATTCCTACGTCGCTTTTATTACTGGGAGATAAAGATGAAACCAAGTAACTTTATTGTCTTAATCGTTTTGCTTGCTTCAGTCGCGGGATGTACATCGGTGTCGGAAAAGCAAAGTTATGCTCGAGGAGAGCCCGAATACAAACTTGAATCCCATTCGGAACTTCTGGGGCTGTATTACTCAAAGAACGTAACTAGTTCGGGATCTCAATTGAGGATTTATGCGGAACGGTCGTCTGCGCGTGTTTGCGCTGGTAAGGAGTACCGAGATAAAAACGGCTTTTATATGAACCATGATCTGTTTGGTCGATATTACATGTGCATGAAAGATCAAGATACTTGTGCGCATTATTTCGAGTTACGAGACGGTAAAGTAAAAGCTTATCGAAACTTAGGGGATTGCGACAAAGATCAGGTGATCTTGATTACTCCTCAAGATGATTAACGCATTATTAATTTTACTTGCAAACTTTGTATTTGTATCAGCCTACGCGAGCCCAACCTCCTTTCGCGAGAGTAAAAAGCTGTTGTCTAGTGATAAAGATGTTTGGTCACATACGTTTTACTGCGGATGTGACGTTAGAAAGCATAATGGAAAGTTGATTCCCGATTTGGGCAGTTGTGGCGTATCGCCTCGTAAAAATGAGGAGCGCGCTTCGCGCATTGAATGGGACCATGTCATGCCAGCACATTTCTTCGGTCATCATCTACCGTGTTGGACTAGTGGGGGGCGTAAAGAGTGTTCTCGCAACGATAGCTTTTTTAAAGCAATGGAAGGTGATCTACACAATCTTGTGCCAGCGATTGGCGAGATTAATGGCGATCGATCAAATTTCGCGTTTGGTGAAGTCGTTGGAGAAGAGCGGCGATACGGGCACTGCGATATTGAGATCCATTTCGCCAAAAAATTAGTCGAGCCTAGGACTAAAATCCGGGGCGACGTGGCACGAATTTACTTATATATGTCAGATAGATACTCCATACCTTTAAATGATCAACAAGCTCGTATGTTTGAAGAGTGGTCTCGAGTCGACCCTGTTTCCGATTATGAATGTAATCTCAATTGGAGGAAGGCTAAATTACAAGGCTGGGTAAATCCATTCGTTTCAAAAGATTGCCAAGGTGAATTTAATACGGGAAGAAAGACGATTTTCCCAAGTCCCACGTTTGAAATTAATTACAAAGCACCTATCCAGAAACTAGATGCCCCCACAACAGCTGGAGGGAAAGAAGGGGCATTACTTTCTGAAGGTCAAGAAAGTGACGATATTTTTTAATGCCTGGCCTGTATACGTATTCGATTCATTTTTAAATTAAATCAACGGCATCTCGCAGCATGTCATCATTCACATCGATGTACCTTTGAGTTACAGAAATATTCCGATGCCCAGCTAGACTAGCTAGAACACGTACCCCAACTCCTTTCTGAGCAAGTGATGTAATAAATGTCCTTCTCCCCGAATGACTGGTAGCACCGATTAATCCAGCACGCTCGTAGAGCCGCTGAAAAAGTTGTGTCGCTGAGTTTGACGAAAATGACGCTCCTTTCTGTGATTTGAACAGTGGGGCGGTTCTGTCATCGATATCGATCGTCGAAATATACGCAGTTAACTCTTTGAGCATTTTCTTAGGAACGAACACAGTGCGTCCGCGCGCGCCTTTTGTTTGCGTTGGAGCAAGACGCAGCTCGCTGCGTACTTTGTCGTGTTCGTCTAAAACGTCGCTTATTTTTAACGTACACACTTCGCCGACGCGCATGCCGCATAAATGTGTGAACAGCAGCATCGTGCGATTACGTTCTGCATGACGGTCACATGCAGTAATTAAATCGAGTACGCGTTTAAGCTCTTTTGCACTAATAGTCTTCGCTTGTCCCATAGCATCTCCAAAATCTAACGTTTGGTATGCATACAGCATATTTTCTGATGTTTTATTTGGACAACCGGATTTGGAACACGCTAGACCC
>Ga0209138_1003921_pt1 | contig 10295 bp, 6 predicted proteins | sample SaaInl3SG_22_DNA_FD_184645 | JGI IMG/M metagenome (GOLD analysis project Ga0209138, IMG submission 184645) | Marine microbial communities from expanding oxygen minimum zones in the Saanich Inlet - ESP_153SG_22_DNA (SPAdes) (version 2) | ecosystem: Environmental > Aquatic > Marine > Intertidal... | reverse complement strand
GGAGGAGATAATCACATCCCTCCCTTCATGTTTTGAGAGCTTTTCCATAAGGTCCGCTGGAATTTGAAGCCGCTTTAGAGGCATTGATTTTTCTTTCATCTAACGTGCAATATCTTCTATTCAATCAGCTTATTTTCCGAGCTGGCCTATCTGGATATCGCGGGTCGTCTCCCCTTTGCAGAACGCCTGCCATGCTGCTGTTAAACCTGCTTCAAAATTTCTTGTATAGCGTTCGGTATCAAACAACGCGGTAGTTAACCGATTAGCCTGCAATTTTTCCTTAACCTTGATAAGCTGCTGTTTATCGGTTGCAAATTTCATAATAAGGGCTTCATATTCTTCATCTGTCTGGGCTACCAGCTCGGGCATATCGACCGCATATAACAGGCTGGCTGCCACTCTTGCTGCAAATTGCTGGCCAATTTTTGTTATCACCGGCACGCCTGCCCACAGCGCATCACTGGCGGTTGTGTGGGCATTGACATGAAAGGTATCTAAAAACAGATCTGCCAGAACCAGTCTTTCCAAATGCCTGCCATGTTCCAAATGCGGAACCAGAATGATGCGGCTTTCATCAATGCCTCTTTTTTCCGCTTCAATCAGCAGATTTTTATTGGCCCATTTGTTCGATCGCAGCAGCATTAATTTACTGTTTTCCACTTGCGATAAAACCCGCATCCAGATGTTATATTCTGCTCGGGTGATTTTATAACTTGCATTCAGACAGCAAAATAAAAAGCTGTCCTGTTCCACCCCCAGATCCCGGCGTGTCAGGCCAGTTTGGGCGATAACCCGCTTATCATCATTTGGCTGATAGCTATCTGGCAGATAGAGGATTTTTTCGGTATAAAATTCTTTATATTCTTTCGGGATAATAACCTCATCTGCCACAAGGTAATCCATATGGCTGGCGCCCATGGTATTTGGATAGCCCAGATAATTTATTTGGACAGGGGCCAAATAGTTAGAAAATAATTCCGAGCGGGTCTCGCGGGTGAAACCTTTTAAATCAATTGCGATATCCAACCCGATATCTCTGGCCAGTTTCAGGACAGCCTCATCTTTTTCTGATTCAATATCATAGAAGCCATCAGCAAATTTTCTGGCAAGCTCCCGCCCCTCGCCTTCTTTAATTTTGCCATAGCTAAAGACGTGGATTTCAAATTTATTTTTGTCATGATTTCTGAGGAGGCCGGACATCAGCCACATGGTGGCGTGGTCATGAAAATCTGCCCCAAAATATCCAACCTTAATCCTGGCGGATATATCAGGCTTTACAAAATCCTCTTTTGAAAAACCTTTAATTGGTTTTCTTGATTTTTTGTAATTTTTTGCCCGAATGAGTTGTTTTTCCGGGTCATCATCAAAGCGCAACAGCACAAACGGGGTGGGCGTTTCGCTATTCATGGCAAAATCCGGAAATTGTTTTTCTATCACCGCTGTTTTTGCCCAGTCACACATCTTGGATGCGGCATAATAAATGCCTGAAATTGCCAGGTCTTTTGTTTTCTGATTTTCAAAGCCACTGCCAGCTTTTTGAAAGGCTTTCGTATAATTTTCAATAGCCTTGTCCAGTTCATTCTGTTCAAAAAAGGTCAAGCCAAGATTGTTTAAAACCGGCGCCATCTCGGGCGATAATTCAAGTGCCTCTTCAAATCTCTTTGAAGATTCCGCCTGATTGCCCAATTCCTGCTCTATGATTGCATACAGGTTATGCGCGGCCACATTAAGCGGTTCACGCTCAAGCATTTTGTCCAGATAGCTTTTGGCTTCGGCATATCTTTTAATGCCCCGACAGGATAATGCCGCCTCATAGAGATAATTTATGCTCCCCGCCTCGCTTTCCAACAGCCCTTCCAATACGGTCAGGGCTTCCTTTTCACGACCGATTTTATTCAATGTTTCGGCCAGAAAAAATTTTGCCCTTGGCCTATCTGGATATTCATCAGCCAATTCGGAAAATATCCGCACCGCATTTTCAAAGTTGCCTTGTGTTTTTTCAATTAGACCCAGATTAAATTTGGGCTCATAGGATTGCGGGCTGTATTTCAGGGCAAGATTATAGCATTTCATGCCTTCATTTTTCATGCCCTCATGCTCTAGGGCACGACCCAGACCGATCAGTGCCTGAACAAAATCCGGTTTAAGGCTCAGAGCAGATTTAAAATACCCAATCGCACTGGCAAAATCATTTTTAGCTGACAGAACGCATCCCAGATTATAATGACCTGTTGCGAAATTCGGATCTGTCGCAATAGCCTTTTCATACTGGATGATCGCCTCATCCAATTTTTCCATTTTTTCAAAAGCCAGCCCTAAATTTGTATAATTGCTCGCCCGCTCTGGCTGCAGCTCAACAACTTTTTGAAAGGCATTGGCGGCTTCTTCGCGTTTGTTTTTGCTTTGCAAAATCAGCGCTTTTAACTGCCATAGCTCGGGGCTTTTTGGATATTTTTTTTCCGACCTCTGAATGAGGACTAGCGCGTCATCATATTTCTCGCGCTTAAATTTACCCAGAATTTTGTTATATCTGACCCTGAAATCCTGACCAGTTGATACAAATGGGCTTTCTTCAACCAAAAGACCCTTGCCAGCATGAGTGGTTTCTAAATCAAACGAGTTGGATTTCAAATTATTCATAAAATGCCCACAATACTTCCGGTTTAATTCCTGGCATTTGTCGAGCAAAATCTATGCCATCTCAAATGATGCTGTCCTGAAGGTAGTGATTTGAGAAAATAACAGGCGCTTAAAAGGTAATTTCTAGCTTAAAAGCAGGAGGATATTTTGTTTGGCCTGATTGGCATTAACCAGCATATTTGTGGCGGCCTGTTCAAGGATTTGCGAGCGGGCGAGCCTGGTTGATTCAATGGCATAATCTGCATCGATAATCCGCCCATTGGCCTGTTCAGACATCAAGATATTCAAGCTGAGATTATCAATATTATGGGTAAAGCGGTTTTCAATAGCCCCCAATTTGGCTTGCGCAGAAGATATCCGCACAATCACTTCATTTAACAGCTCAGCCGCCGCCGCCGCCCCCTGACGGGTAGAAATATCAATGCCTTCAAGTGCCAGATTATTATCATCGCGCCTGTCATTGGTAATATCCAGACGCCGGAAATCGGTATATTTTCTAGTACCGCTGGAATGATGATAATACACTGTTACGTCATATTGGGTGCGTCCACTTTCAAAATCTATCCGCCCCTTGCTGGTAATCTGGCCTGTCCCGTCAATGTCAAACTGCAGATAATCGCGCACATCTGTATAGGGGGACTGAGCCAGCTCAAATCGGCCAGCATAATTATCCGCTGCCGCATAAGCCGCCAGATACTGATTGATTTGCGGGACAATAATAACCTCACCGGCTTCACTGGCGATAAACTCTGAACGGCTATGGTCATAAGAGGTGGGGGTAAGATTTATCTGCACATGTTCTACAAAATCATCCATACCCACGCCATTATAACGAACATAAAGGTCGAGTACCGGGTCATCTGCCATCCGCAGCTCGCCCCGTGATGTCAGCGTGCCATCTGCTGTCATGGTAAATTTATCGTAATCGCCTTGCGCCAGCAGCTCGAAGCTGCCCTGATTACTGTCCTTGGCGGCATAGGCTTGCAAGCTCCTCATCAAGCTGCCTTGCACAATTACTTCTTGTGCCTCTTCACAATAAAGCGTAGCGCGTCCGCCAAGCGTATCTTCCAGCCCAAGGGTAATCTCGCTGGAGAAGGTTCTGCCCCCCACCTCATAATCCAGATTAAGCCGATAGCTTTGCTGGGTATCATAATCGAGCGGCTGGCGAGAATAAATCGCCCCGGACTCATTCACCGCAAACAGACCTGCATCTGCACCGGATAACAGATACCGGCCATCCGGATTATCGGTTGCAAAATCATCCAGATAGGTAAAGCCACTACGGTTAATCAACACCCTATCGGATTCCCGCGCTGTGAAGTTGCCTTCAGATTGCATAAAGCGGGTCAAATCAACCTGGATATTTTCAATATGCTCTATGCCGCCATGTGTATAAACCAGCTGAAAATCATAGCTTGATCGCTGTTCTTTTCTGAACTCGTCATTGGCGATGATTTGATTACCCTGCAGTTGGAAAAGGCTGCCCCCGCCCCGAATAGAAAAAGCGCCACCGGGATTGCGCGAGGCATAGGTATCAGAAGCCGTTAAATCAGATATATTAATCACCATCTGATCGGCTTCTTCTACTTCCAGAATTGCTGTTGAAGTCAGCGTATCTTCCAGGGTTAAAATTATCCTATCCGTGAACTCGCGCCCATCACTTGCCCGATACACCAAATTAAAATGATGGGTATCTTCTATGGAATAATCCAGCGCATTACGCGAATATATCGTGCGCGTGCCTGCATCTATCGAAAATGCGCTGAAATCATCTGCATCCCCATCATTCAGCGGATTGCCATCTGCATTATCATAGCGACGCAAAAACCAGTTGCCGCCATAGCCATCATCAGACGCAAAATCTGTAATAGGTGATAAATCATCTATCGATAACTCAACACGGCTGGATTCATCTGCAGATACCAAACTATCTGATTGCAAAACCCTGGTCAGATTTAACGTCACCCGCTCGGTATGCTGAACAGCGCCATTTGTATAGGTTAAATCAAATGTATAGCTATCCTGATCTGCGAGGCGGAAATTATGGTTTGCGATAATCTCATTGCCAACAACGCTAAATAGGCTGTTATCCAAACCGGTCGCTGCAATGGAAAAATTTCCGCCCGCATAACGCGATGCAAAATCCGATGAAGCGGCAAGATCCGAGATTTGAATACGAATCCTGTCTGTTTCTTCAACAGTAAATGTTGCCGTAGAATTTAGTGTATCCTGCAGATTTAAAATGACATGATTAACAAATGTACGCCCGTCCGAGGCACGGGCAGTTACATTAAAATGAAATTCAGTTTCAGTTGAAAAATCCAGCGCGCCTCTTGAAGAAATTACACCTGTATTTTGATCAATCGAAAATTGGAGATAGTCATCTGCATCGCCATCATTGGCTGGATTTGCATCACGATCCGTATAGTTGCTCAGGGAATAGGTTACCGCCTGACCGGTATTTCTATTCGCCTCAAAATCAATGAAGTTCTGAAAATGTGTCAACGCTGAGGGATCTATTGTGATACGGTCTGCTTCCGCCGCCGTCAGCACAGAAAAAGCTTCATCAAAAGGCGTTAAATTTAAATTTACCAATTCTGTATGCTCAATGCCGCCCGGACCGACATACATAACCTCAAACTGATAGCGTTCCTGATCATCAAAGCTGAGGGGCTGGTTAGAAGTGATATCACCGGTCACCGGGTCAATGGTAAATTTATCAAAATCCGATCCTGTCGGCAAAATTGAATAGGTTCCACCCGGATCATTCGTCTCGGATGTTGAGGCGCTAACAAGAACGCTGCTATCAATTCGCACTTCATCAGATTCTACCGCTTGTACGGTCACAGTCGCTCTAAACTCGTTAACCGGAGGGGGCGTGGCTTGCGTGACATCAATATTTCTAATAGCCAGACCGTTGCCCAAAACTCTTCCGCCAGTGCGATCATAAGACCCCGCAATAAAGACGAACTTATAATTGCCAGCCATATTAACTGTAGCAGAAGCAGGTACCCAGCCGTTGACACCCATACCCATTTGCTCGGTAGAGCGGAAGCTTTGCGTGCCTGTCTCGTTCAACAGCTCAATGGTCATTCCGGTATCTTCATCCAAAAGATACCCGTAAACATCATACGCATCCCCCCCGGAAAGACCATACCATTCAAAAGATACAGAATCCCCAACCTCTAACTCTATCGCACCTTGTGATATGACATAAGGGCCACGGCTTACCGCATAACTATCATGGCTATAGCTGCCTTGTTCCAGATAAAGCTCTCCATTGCGAACAAGGTTATTGATATTGGTGGCGGCAAGATTATTCAAAAGGGCGCCAGATTGTCGCTCATTCCCCCTAAAGGGCATATCATTATCCAGGGGCACCTGAAACCCGCCGATCATATAGGCATCGCCATCCAGTTCAGGCTGCCTGAGGTAAATATCCCATCCAGGTATAGAGACCAAATCGCCATTCTGGGTTGCGGTTCCATCGGAAAAATCACCATTCTGGAACCCGACTTCTGTAAATCTGGAGGTAGAACTTATAGAGCCGGATCTAACTTCTGCATTGGTAAATGGATGCGAAAAGGCCGTGTTAGAGCCAGTTGCACTGGATTGAGCCGGAATATCATATTGCGAGGTTCCCGTCGCTAAATCTTCCACCAAATAAGCGGGATCAGAGGAGATCACATTAGCTTGCGAGCTGGAGGATAAATTAAACGAAGATGCCCCGCTTGCGGTGGCCGAAGTAAGATAGCGTGGTTGCATCTCACCTGTTGCAATAGAGGTTCCCGGGGTCGTAAAATCAGAACCGCCATAAGCATATTCCAGTGGGCTCAGAATCTGAATAGCCGTCCCCGTAGCATAACTCGTCCCTTCGACATGTTTATTAATGCCCATTCCGTCAATGGTAACATTTACAATTTCAGGATTGGTATTGCCCACCCGGATATCCTGGCTATAACTGCCATCCAGCAGATTGATATTATTGAATTTCGTATGGGTGGCAATGCGATTGAGCTCGCCCAGCAAGGCATCTGCCTCTTGTTGCAGATTGCCTCTATCGCCATTCACATAAACGCCATTATGGGATTGCAGTGCCAATTCGCGCAAACGCTGGACAATATCCAGCGAGTTCTGCATCCCCGCAATCGCAGTCTGCAGCAATGAAATACCGTCAGAAGTATTTTTAAATGCGGTCTTCATGCCCCGGATTTGACTGACCATCTTGTTCGCAACAGCCAGCCCGGCAGCATCATCTGCTGACGCATTAACACGCCGGCCAGTAGACAGGCGCAAGGAAGCATCGTCAACGTTGCGTTGAACAAGCTTTCCGGCACGCGAGGCCATTAAGGCGCCTGTATTTGTGTTTATACTGACCATCGTTTTCTATCCGTTGCAAGATGGGAAAACGACTGAAATCTGCGTGTTATTAGGAGATTCTATGTTTTTTATTAAAAAATAATCAGCGGGAAAAATACACCCTAGCTATGATAGGCCTGAACCGCTTTATTGAACCGGTTATTGTGGAAGGTAAGCTGTTCCAGCTCTGCTTCCATATCTTCGATCATTTTGGTGTTTTGGCGGGTACAATCTTCAATAAAATCAAATAATTGATCATCCACCTCATCGGCGGCGAGCAAGCATAAATCCTGCATCATATCCTGACGCGCCTTATCCAGGGCTATCACGCGGCCAAAGCTGCGCTCGGCTATCGCGGCAACAATCTGGTCATTCAGGGCAGAAAATTGGGTGATGAACTCACTGCTCTTTGTCATTATCTTTGCCGATCTCGTCCCAAGCAGATTTAATCTCGCCAAGCAGGTTAATGGCATGGGGAGTTCCCTCTGCTTTTCCGCTGCCCAGATCATCGATCAGCTTTTGTCTGGCAAATTCATAGAGCTGGAATAGATTTTCGGCAATTGCCCCGCCTTTTTCAAAATCAAGCGACGATTGCAATCCGTAAATAATGGTGAGGGATCTGGCGAAATGTTTGGATTTTACATTCAAATCCCCACCCGATTTCAAATCGATGTTTTCGACAAATAATGTCATGGATTTCAGCAATTCCTTGAACAGAACCGAGACGACAAGATGCGGATCATCGGCCTCGTTCAGGGATTGCCGCTCAATATCTTCGTAAGCCTGAGAAATCTTGCCGAAATTCATAGTTTTGTCTCCGGTCTGAAAACCTTGCTATTGACCCCATTACCGCCTATCTTAAAGACATGATCACAATGCCTATGACAGACACGATGCCTTCGCGCCTATCAGCTGCTATTGATGCTGCTGACAAGTCGTCCGCGAAAACTACGCAAATGGCAGATGCAACTTATATGCCATCCCAAAGGCAAACGGCATATGGTATTGAAAATTTAGCCCGGAGCGAAAAAAAACATCCCGAATATACCCATAATAACCTGCCCTTCATTCGCTCGCGGCGAGCCGCGCCCTCTGCGATTACCGCAGAAAACGTTCTAAAAGCGCGTGCATCGCTGGATCAGGTCTATATGCATAACATGGCGGCAACCATGCGGGAATATATTTCCAACAGCCTGGCTGATGCCCCGAATTTTCGCAATCAGCTCGATATTATGGCATAATTTTTCCCCGCCCTGATGACAGGTAATCCTGTGGCGGGTGCTAGGCTGTTTCAATCTCGCGCACCTGGCGGGTGACCGAGTTATACGCATCAAATAAATGCGATTCCGAGACAACCCCGACCAGCTGATAACTAGCTTTATCCAAAACCGGCAACCCCTCCCCCACAAAATCAATCGCTGCTTCCATCGCTTTATTAATGGATTGATCGGCATAAAGTTTCAAACAATCAGGGTCTGCCAGTTGGGCAGCTGTCCTATCGCCGGCAGTGACCACATCAAAGATAGAAATCTTGCCAAGAAACACGCCCTTCCCATCTATGCAATAGGCTTCTGTTTGCTGGACTTCCTGCATCCGTGCCAAAATGATATCAGCGCGGATATCGGGGGGAAAAGAAAGGAAATCATCGCCTGCCAGCCCGGCCATTTTCATTGATTCCAGCTCCAGAAAAATGCGTCCTTTCGCCAGATCTATCCCGCGCGCCAAAAGCTGTAGATCAAATAAAGAATGGCCATAAAATAAATGGAAAATCAGGGAGGAGACAACAATGCTAAGCATCGCTGCCAGACTTAAATCATAGGAATGGGTTAGCTCCAGAACCAGCATCACCATTGCCAGTGGCGCGCCAAAAACCGTTCCGGCCACCGCCGCTGCACCGGACACCACCAACAGCGTGGTCAAGGACATCATCCCGAAAGCCATTGCCAAATGCGCCAGCAATGCACCCAATACCGCACCGATGAATAAAGCAGGCCCCACAAAACCGCCTGAAAAGCCGATGGTTGCTGATATAATGACCGCACTGAGCTTGGCTATCAGCAAAATCACCAGCATCCGGGCTGTTTCAACATTGGAAAATAAATCATTGATAATACCCATCCCCAGCCCCAATGCCTCAGGCAATGTTTGGGAAAGAACCAGCAAATAAATCAGCCCGAAAAAGGCCAGAAAGCGAAAGGCACGCCGGGACTGGCTGGCAAATTTATTCACTAAAAACAGTATTTTGATGATAAGTATCGCGCTAATACCAAAACCGACACCTGCCAGCAAACTAACCGCCACCATTTCCGGGCTGACCGTGATATCAGCTGGCAGGACAAAAATATCCGAAGGGTTGAATAACAGCCGGTTTAAGGCACTTGCACTCACACTTGCAATAGAAATCAGCGCCAGAGCGCGCGCGGAAAAATGGCGCAAAACAGCCTCATGGGCAAAAATAATCGCGGCAATCGGGGCATTGAACCCGGCAGCGATTGCCGCAGCTACCCCGCAGCCAATAATGACATCACGGCCAAGATAAAATCGTTGATACCATTTTGCAGTGGCAATCCCGAGCGTTCCGCCCAAATGCACAAGCGGGCCATATTGGCCAAGCGATGCCCCGCCGGAAAGAGAGATAAAAGAGGCAATTATCGTCAAGATGCCCTTTTTGGAGGTCATTTCCTGTTGGCGATTTTGCGCAGAATAAATGATATCGGCCGGGCTTTCCCATTTTGGTATCTGGCCAAAATGCCGTATTGTCATCACCAGCAGATAGGCGATGAGGAGCAAGCCGGCTGTCCATAAATTGACCTGAAAGCCGAAAAGTTCCAGCAGATAGCTTTGCTGCCCGCGAAACATTTCAAAATAGCGGATGCCTGCTACAAAATAATGCGCAATGATAGAGATAAATCCGCCTATGAATGAGACGATCAACACCTGCGCTAACAGGACACGCAAAACAGCTGTCACCTTGCTTCCTACCCCTGCCCCTTTTCACATTTTTCCTATTCTGACTCTAAAATCAGCTTTTTCCTAGGCGTTATTTAAAAAAACCTGGGCGTTGTTTACAAAATCTGGGCGTTATTTACAAAACCTGGGCGTTATTTATAAAACCTGGGCGTTATTTGTAAAAAAGGCATGATATTTGCACATAACCGCTTAGGTTTTAGGATTTTTTGAAAGATATCTATTTATGGCAGTCGATTATCTCAGTGCCCTGAATGTGGGAAGCGGTTTGAATGTTACGCAAATCGTTGACGCGCTTGTGGATGCCGAAAAGGTACCGCAGGAATCCC
>Ga0209138_1003920_pt1 | contig 10296 bp, 9 predicted proteins | sample SaaInl3SG_22_DNA_FD_184645 | JGI IMG/M metagenome (GOLD analysis project Ga0209138, IMG submission 184645) | Marine microbial communities from expanding oxygen minimum zones in the Saanich Inlet - ESP_153SG_22_DNA (SPAdes) (version 2) | ecosystem: Environmental > Aquatic > Marine > Intertidal... | reverse complement strand
GCGCTCGAATCGAAGGCGAGTTCGGCACCGAAATTTAATGGCACGAGAATTTCGTCGGCGTGCGCGGTGCTATAAGTGGCATAGGTCGCCATGCCTTCGGCGGTAAAGGCTGCACCGTTGTCGTTAGCTTCGAGAATGTCGAGAGTGACACCGCGCAGAGAGTAATTGCTGCCTTGGGTGACGTCTTGGAAGTCGATTGTGCTGTCTTCGATCACAATGCGGCCGATCGAGAGGGGCTCCCTTCGTGCTAGTTCCTCGTCTGTATCCTCTCTGCGGCGCTCGGTTTGATCAGCGCTGCCATCGAAGGAGTCGCGGAGTAGGCGCGAGAGCCAGATATTGCGGCCGTCGGCTTCGATTCGATGGTTTACGTGAAGGCCGCGGAGAATAATCTCGTTGACACGCAGGCGGTTGTCGGCAAATTCCCAAATATCAACGCTGATCACCGCGCTACGAGCGGAGGCGAGTTCCTGCGGGAACTCTGGATTTTTCAGCCTAAGATCTTCAATCAGAAATTCGAAGCGAGGGAAAAAACCAAGCCCAATGTCGCCGGCTACACTAAGTTCAAGGCCGAGGCTCTCCCGGACTAGCGCCTCGAGTGACGCCTTAAAGCGATTCTTACCGATAAAGGTAAGTGGCACAGTGAGGAGCGCCGCAGCGAGCGCAACGGCCACAAAGCCTATAACTAGGATTCTGACTAACTGATTTTTCTTCATTGAGGGCGCGGATTTGTCTCGAGAGCCTGAGTCTACCGGATTCCCCAAGGTGCTGCATACCATGTCGAGCGCATTTCCGCACTGCTTTCAATAGTCTAGGCCGAGCCCTATAATGCGGAGCCTAACAAAGGCGATTTCAAAGCGTCATTCAGCGAAGGCTGCTTAAACAGCTCTAATCTGGTTGCCGTTGCGCAGCCTAAACCTATACAACGCCACTATCACGAGCATGACTATGAGCGATAACACCCAGCGTCAAGCGAGCATCGAACGCAACACTAACGAAACGCAGATCAGCGTCGCCGTTAATCTCGATGGCACCGGAAAATTGAACTGCGATACCGGTCTGCCTTTTCTCGACCATATGCTAGATCAGATAGCGAGACATGGGCTCATCGATATCGAGGTTAAGGCTGTTGGCGATCTCCAGATCGACGCTCACCACACTGTCGAAGATATCGGCATTACCTTGGGTCAGGCGTTCGCGAAGGCGCTCGATAAAACGGGCATTCGCCGCTATGGCCATGCTTATGTGCCACTCGATGAGGCGCTTTCCCGCGTGGTTGTCGATTTTTCAGGGCGCCCGGGGCTGGAATATCACGTCAAATTTGTGAAAGGAACGGTAGGCAATTTCGACGTCGACCTGTTTCATGAATTCTTCCAAGGCTTTGTCAATCACGCCCTCATGACGCTACATATCGATAATCTACGTGGTAAGAATGCGCATCACCAGATCGAGACTATTTTCAAGGCATTTGGCCGTGCTGTGCGTATGGCTGTCGAGCTCGATCCACGATCGGTTGGCGTTGTGCCTTCGACCAAGGGTTCGCTCTAGTCTGAGCCCTTGGTGACACTTATTGCGCAAGTTTTTGCTGGGCGCACACCAATTCACAGGCGCTTTTAACAAGGCATTTTTAATTAGGCACTTTCAATTAGGCACTTTTAATTAAGCACTCATAATCAGGCACTGCCCAGTTAGGCTCGAAACAAACGCTATGAACAAAATCGCCGTCATCGACTATGGCATGGGTAATCTCCACTCGGTTGCCAAAGCACTCGAACACGTAGGCGCGCAGCTCGGTCAGCAGATCGAGGTTGTCGTTACGCCGGACCCCCAACTCATCGCCGCAGCCGACCGGGTAATTTTTCCTGGCGTCGGCGCCATCCGTGATTGTATGGCTGAGATCAATAGGCTCGAAATTGGCCGCATCGTACGCCAAGCAATCGAGACGAAACCGGTTTTTGCTATTTGTGTCGGTATGCAAGCGCTAATGACCAGAAGTGAAGAAAATGGCGGCGTCGACTGTTTGGGAATTGTCGATGGCCAAGTGCGCTATTTTGGCGACGCGCTCAACGACGAGGCGGGGCAGCGGCTTAAGGTGCCACATATGGGCTGGAATGAAGTCGAGCAAGTTGGTACCCACCCCTTATGGCAAGGAATAGCCGATCGCAGCCGCTTCTATTTTGTCCATAGTTATTATGTGCCGCACGACAAAGATAGTCTCGAGCGTGGTGTCGCTGGCGTTGCGCGCTATGGCAAAGAGGTTGCCGCCGTGATTGCGCGTCCCAATTTATTTGCCACCCAGTTTCATCCCGAAAAAAGCCAAGAAGCTGGCTTGTCGCTGTTGCGAAATTTTTTGCAATGGGACGGGCAGGCGTAGCTACAAATTTTTCTTAATTTAAAACTAATCGATTTAATACTGCTGCGCCTATTAACGCGCCGCCTCGGAAAAAAAATGTTAGTGATACCCGCAATAGATCTTAAAGACGGCCAATGCGTGCGACTCAAGCAAGGGCGTATGGAAGACTCTACAGTATTTTCAGACGACCCTGTGAGCATGGCAGGTATTTGGGCGGCGAAAGGCGCGCGCCGGCTTCATATAGTCGACCTTAATGGCGCGTTTGCAGGGACGCCGGTCAACGCCGAGATTGTGCAAGCTATCGCAGCTCGCTACCCCGACTTGCCGATTCAGATTGGCGGCGGTATTCGCAACCTCGAGAGCATTCAGTTCTATCTGGACGCAGGCGTAAGTTATGTAATTATTGGCACTGCGGCCGTTAAAGACCCCGACTTCGTGCGCGCCGCTTGTTTAAAATTTCCGGGTAAAATTATTGTCGGCATCGACGCAATAGACGGCATGGTTGCCACCGACGGCTGGGCCGATGTCTCCGAGGTGTTGGCGACAGATCTAGTGGCGAAATTTGCCGATTATGGTGTCGAAGCTATCGTGTACACCGACATCGCGCGCGACGGCATGATGAAAGGCGTGAATATCGAGGCGACCCAAGAACTCGCGCAAGACTCGGCCATTCCCATTATCGCGTCTGGTGGATTGAGCAAGCTTGCCGATGTTGCTGCGATTCGTGAGGCGGCAGATACCGAGACCGGCGCAGGAATCATGGGTGTTATTACCGGTCGTGCTATTTACGAAGGCACTATCGATCTCGCACTCGCCCAACAGCTTGCCGATGGCTATCCCGATCTCACGTAAAAAGCAGAATTTCTACTCTCGCATCGACACTCCCGATTGGCGCCTCGGGCTGTAGATCGTTGCAGCAGATGCAGTCGACCAGCTCGGGATTATTTGCAAGCATAGTCGTCAGTGATTCGAATCAATAAATGAGGAATAAATGTGGGTCTCGCTAAACGCATCATCCCTTGCCTAGATTGTGAAAACGGCCGTGTCGTTAAAGGCGTCCAGTTTCTTGATATCCGAGACGCCGGGGATCCGGTCGAAGTCGCTAAACGCTACTGCGATGCAGGCGCCGATGAGATTACTTTTCTCGACATCACTGCAAGTCATGAAGGCCGCGAGACGACTGTCCATACTGTCGAGGCGATCGCCAGTCAGGTGTTCATTCCGCTGACAGTGGGTGGCGGAATTCGCACGCTCGAGGACATTCGCGCGATGCTTAATGCTGGAGCCGACAAGGTTGGCATTAATACCGCGGCGGTAACTAATCCTGAGTTTGTGCGCGCAGCAGCGGCGCGTTTCGGTTCGCAGTGTATCGTTGTGGCTATCGATGCGAAGCGTGTGTCGGGTGATGGCGAGGAGCCGCGCTGGGAGATATTTACTCACGGAGGCCGAAACCCGACTGGACTCGATGCGATCGATTGGGCGCGCAAGATGGTCGAGTTTGGCGCAGGTGAAATATTGCTGACAAGCATGGATAAAGACGGCACTAAAAGCGGCTTCGACTTGGAATTAAATCGTGCAGTAAGCCGAGCAGTGCAGGTGCCGATTATTGCGTCGGGCGGCGTTGGCACTCTCGAGCACCTAGCCGAAGGTGTGCTCGAGGGCGAGGCCGATGCAGTGCTCGCCGCGAGTATTTTCCATTTTCAGGAATATACAATCGGCGAGGCTAAAGACTACATGTCACAGCGTGGCATCGAAGTCAGAAAGGTCTAACTGTTGTGCCGAAGAATTGTGACCCGCTGATTCGCCAGTCTTGTTAAGCTTGTTAATTTTAGTCGCTTCGTTAGCCTCGCCTACAAGCCTAGCGCAGCCCTCTTTGCTGCCAGCGGTTTATAGGCGTTAATACCCTTGAGTACGTTTAGCGCCTCGTTTAGCGGATAGTCGTTAACCAGCACTTCTTCTGCAGAAATCAACACCTGCGCGAGTTCTGCAGCGCTGAGATCGGACTGTCCCTCTTTGCTTTTTTGTTCTGCTGCACGATCGAGTGCTGCGTCTATTTCGCCGTCTATTTCACCGTCTATTTCATCCGCCGAGGCATCAGTGCTATCGAGTCTCTCGTTGCCGTTTTTCAAGTGACCGGCAAGATCAGACTCTTTGTACTGCGTCACGCTGCGCGAGCGCCGTGTGACAAACGCTTCTTCAACTTCGATGTCGGGGATAATTCCTTGGGCCTGAATCGAACGACCGCTGGGCGTGTAGTAGAGCGAGGTTGTTAGTTTGATCGCTTTGTCGGCGGCGAGTGGGAGTACGGTCTGCACCGAGCCCTTGCCAAAGCTAGCTGTGCCCATAATGAGCGCTCGGCCGTGGTCTTGCAGCGCACCGGCGACAATTTCGCTCGCCGAAGCAGAGCCGTTATTGATCAGCACGACGAGGGGTATGTCGGGCGCAATCGTTTGCAACGAGGCCGAGTAACTTGAGCGTGAGTCTTCAAGGCGGCCCTTTGTCGAGACGATATCGCCACTATCGATGAAGGCATCGACCATGCTGACCGACGCTTGGAGAACACCGCCGGGGTTATTGCGAAGGTCGAGGACGAGTCCTTTTAGCTCATCATCGGCGGTAAGCAATTCTTGCAACTCTTCGGCGAATTCCTCGCCTGTATTGCCACGAAATTGAGAAACACGCAGATACGCATACCCCGGTTCTAACGCGCGGCTGCGCACGCTCGAAATCGCAATGATTTCCCGCGTGAGGGTAATGTCAAAAGGTTCTTCGCCTTCGCGCGCGATGGTTATAGATACTTGAGATCCGGGTTCGCCGCGCATCATCTTCGCCGCTTCGTCGGGCTGCATCTCCCGAATCGGCTTACTGTCGATTTCGATGATCAGGTCGCCGGCTAAAACGCCCGCTCGGTCTGCTGGCGAATCGTCTATTGGTGCAACAACGAGTATGTAGCCGTCGCGCCGGCTCACCTCGACGCCAAGCCCGCCGAACTGTCCGGTCGTGGTGTCTTGAAGCGACTCGAACTCGTTGCCCGCCATATAGGCCGAATGCGGGTCGAGACCCGAAAGCATTCCTTCAATCGCGTATTCGAGTAGCGTTTCGTCGTCGACTTCTTCGACATAGGCGCGGCGGATATGATCCAGCGCTTGAGTAAACATGCGCACCTCGTCGAGGGGTAAAGGCAGTGCGCCTTCGTCTTCTTGCGCGGTCGCGGCGCCGGAGAATAGAAGTGTTGCTGCGACGGCTGCGCTGACAAAGCGCGCAGCGGAGAATAGAGAGCGGCGATTGGCGTGTCTAAAAAATTGATGATTTATCATCGTAGCGCTGATTCCATGGTTGTCGTCTCGAGTAGAGCCTACACACTAAGCGTTTCGGCTGCTTGTGCTCGGTGCTTGGTTACGGCACTAAGCAGTGAGTTCGTGAATTTTTCTATAGTTTCAGTTTACGTCTAAATAGGCAAATTCAGTCGCTACTTAGAGAGCCAAGCTTCAGGTTCGGGATTGAGCGCAATCCCGCCTTTGCGAATTTCGAAATGCAATCCAGCGTTTTCGCCGGCGCCTCTCCCCGCGTTAGCCACGACCTCACCTGCCACAATCGATACGCCAGCCATGACTTCGAGAGATTCATTATTGCCATAAAGCGTCATATAGCTATCACCGTGATCGACTATAACAAGTAGGCCTGCGCCACGAAGCCAGTCTGCAAAGACGACTCTACCCGAATGCACTGCGAGCACAGACTCGCCGCTATTGGCGTCAAACGTGAGCCCCTGCCTGCTAACCCCGTTGGAGTCCGTGCCGAAACGGGCATGGATAGAAGCCTTAACCGGCGCGCTAAGTTTGCCTTTCATCGAAGCAAAACGGGTGCCTGCTTCGGGCGCAGGAATCCTCCTCATGGCGAGTTCGAGCTGCTCAACAAGCTGCTGTATGCCCGCTTTGTCCATCTCGAGTTGTTCCAGTTCGCCGCGTTGTGTCTTTATTGAGGTGGTCAGAGCAGCGAGGGCTGCCTCTCTCTCTTGGGTTTCGGCGACTCGTTTTTCCTGAGCCGCCGCAGAGCGCGCTTGAACTCGGACAAGCTCCTGTCTTTGTGCCTCTAATTGCAACCGGCTCTGGATAAGCTCGTCGAGCGCTTGTTTATACAAGGTGAGCGTTGCCCGCTGCGTGGCTGTTATACGGCTGAGATAATTGAGCTGCCGGGCTGCATTCGTAGGCCCGTGGCCTGAGAGAAAGGCGCGTGCGAGGCTCATGTCGCCCTGTTTGTGTAACGCCCGCATCACGTCGCCGAGTTCTTGCTCGCGAGCGGCAAGTGCAGACTCTTGCCCTGAGATGAGACGCTGCAGTTCGTCAAGTTTTCCTTCGAGACTTCGGCGCTGCTCTGCCAAGCCTTCGAGTTCACGAGCGGATTTTGCAAGTGCGACAACCGCGTTTTGCAGGCGCTTTTCTTCGTTACTCTGTTGTGCGTTGGCTTCTAAGAGCCAGGTTTGTACTTCGTCAATTGCGCTTTGTGCTGCCGCTAATTGCTGTTTCGCTTGCTCAGGAGTCTGCGCTGCCTGCTCTGCGCCTAGTGTGGGCGCAGAGGCCAGCAGAGAGGCAATGATAAACGCGGCTAGTCTCATCAGCTGAGCAAGTCTTTCCCAGTCATTTGTGCTGGAATAGTTAAGTCGAGCAGCGACAGTAGGGTGGGGGCGAGGTCGCATAAACTCCCTTCGCTGGTAAATTCTTTTCCTGAGCCACCTACATAAACAAGGGGCACTGGCCCGTTGGTATGAGAGGTGAGTGGCTGCTGCGTTTCGGCATCGAGCATCTGCTCTACGTTGCCGTGGTCGGCGGTTATAAGAAGCTCGCCGTTGGCTTCTTCGATTGCTGCAACGATTCGGCTCAAACACGCGTCGAGCGCCTCAACGGCTTTAACAGCGGCGTTAAAGTCGCCCGTGTGGCCAACCATGTCGCCATTTGCATAGTTGCAGATAATCGCATCGTACTTGTGCGAAAGAATGGCAGCGACCAACTTATCGGTTACCTCAAACGCAGACATCTCGGGTTTTAGGTCGTAGGTCTTCACATCTGGCGAAGGGATAAGCTCACGGTCTTCATTGCTAAACGGCTCCTCGCGGCCGCCATTGAAGAAGAACGTCACATGAGCTGAGCGTATTTTTCAGTCTCGGCAATGCGTAGCTGTGTCTTGCCCTGTGCAGCGAGCGTCTCGCCGAGCACATTCACGAGCGTTTCGGGCGGATAGGCGCACGGTGCAACTATGTCGTCTGCGTAATGCGTGAGCGTCACGAAGCTTGCAAGCGCAGGCAGGCTTTTGCGCTCGAAACCGTCGAAGTCGGCGCCGATGAAGGCGCGAGTGAGTTCGCGGGCGCGGTCCGAGCGGAAGTTCATGAATACGACGACATCGTCATCATTCACGGTTGCGGCGGAAGCGCCAACAATCGTCGGCTTAACAAACTCATCATCTTCGTCGCGTGCATAGGCCGCCGCGAGTGCAGTTTCGACATTGGAGAGTGTAAATTCGGCCTCACCCCGGGTGAGAAGATCATAGGCGGGTTCGACTCGGTCCCAACGGTTATCGCGATCCATGGCGAAGAAACGCCCGCAAATCGAGGCCACCCGGCCGCAACCGCTCTGCGTCAGTAATGTCTCTACCCGCAACAAAGAAGCGAGGGCGCTGCGTGGAGGAGTGTCACGTCCATCTAAAAAGGCATGGAAGAAAACTTGCTTAGCGCCGCGCGCAAGAGCGAGTTCGAGCATCGCAACGATTTGGTCTTCGTGACTGTGAATGCCGCCTGGCGAAAGGAGGCCGAACACGTGCAGTGCCGAGTCTTTCTGAATGCTGGTATCGACGGCCTGGGTTAGCACGGGATTGCTGACAAACGAGCCATCAGCGATGTCTTTGTCGATGCGAGTCAGATTCTGATAGACGACTCGGCCGGCGCCGAGGTTCATATGACCAACCTCCGAATTACCCATTTGCCCCTCGGGTAGGCCCACGGCAAGGCCAGAGGTTCGGATCAGTGTGTGAGGCCTTTCTTGCCAAATTGCATCCCAAGTAGGGCTTTTGGCTGCGAAAATCGCATTGCTGTCGGTAGCGTCGCGATGCCCCCAGCCGTCAAGAATGAGGAGAAGAGCGGTCTTTTTCGCTGTCATTGGGAGCCTGCTTGCCGGTTGTTGTAGAAAGGCGACCATTATCCTCGAAACTGGCGCGCTTCTCTACAAGCCTATGCGCCACCCTGCTTCTTATGGGCAGCTGTGGCGTGTATACTTGCCACCCTTATTTGCCGCTACATATCGGATTCAGCATGGCGCAGTTTATCGAGTTTTTGAGTAACCACCCCATTTTGGTCGGCTGTTGGCTCGCCGCTTTTATCGGCATTATGGTGTATCACCAGCGCACTGGCAGCAAGGGAGCGAGCCCAGCGCAGGCAATAACGCTGATTAACCGCAGCGACGCCTTGGTAGTCGACATACGTGATAAAAAAGACTTCGACGAAGGGCATATTGTCGATGCCCTGCATATTCCTGCGGCTAAGCTCGAACAGCGCGTTGCAGAACTGAGTAAGCAGAAGGGCAAGCCGATCGTCGTCGTGTGTAAACATGGCCAGCAGGCGGGTGATTCGGTTAAAAAAATTGAATCTGCCGGACACGATCCAGTTTACAAATTAAATGGCGGCATGGCCGAATGGAAGGGGCAGTCCCTTCCTGTCGTGACAAAGTAAAAGCTGCTAAAACGCGCTACAATCCAAAAAATCATCAGAAGTGACTGTATAGGACCCAACATGGCAGATAACGAAGAGAACCAACAACCAAACGAACAGGCAGCAGCTGGCGAGCAAGCGGCAGGCCCACAGTTCGCCTTACAGCGTATTTACCTCAAGGATGCCTCTTTCGAGTCACCGCGCAGCCCGCTCGTTTTTCAGAGCCAATGGCAGCCTAAGATCAACTTCGACATCAAGACAAAAAGCGACAAGGTGCAAGATGGCGTTTACGAGGTTGTTCTCGTCCTCACTGTCGAAGCAGAGCTCGAAGAGCAGCCCGCATTTGTCGTAGAAGTGCAGCAAGCAGGTGTTTTCACAGCGAAAGACTTTGGCGACGAGCAGCTTGCCCAGTTGTTAGCCACCGTTTGCCCTAATATCTTGTTCCCCTATGCGCGCGAAGCGGTAGACAATCTTGTTGTGAAAGGCAGTTTCCCTGCTCTTATGCTGTCGCCAATCAACTTTGATGCGCTTTATGCGCAGCAGCGACAGGCTCAGGCAGAACAGGCGGCATCGACAGAGCCCACTAACTAGGTCTGTTAGTTTACTAATGCATTAATCCCGCCTCTATTTTTATTCTGTAAGGGGATTACGGAGTAGCAAGAGTAAAATGGTGAGACGCGAAAGCGGCTCGCCCTTTTTATTGCCTCCTGATTTTTGCGGGCGCTGTAAATACGTAGTTGGAATAATGGGGCATTTTATCTCTGGCGGCATAGGCTTGCTGTTAGTTGGAAGCTCCTTCGAAACTCAGCTGTCGCCATGCTTCATAAGTCACCAACGCTGCTGCGTTTGATAGGTTAAGACTTCTGCTATCGGCGCGCATCGGTATCCTTAACAAGCGATCCACACCCAGTTCCGATCGAATGGTATCAGGCAGCCCGCGCGTCTCAGGCCCGAACACCAGAAAATCTCCCGAGGCAAAGCTGGCCTCGTGATAGTGTCGTGATCCCTTAGTGCTGAGTCCATAAATCGTTGCGCCTTGCGTCGCAGTAACGAAGGCCTCCCAGTCTTTGTAAAGGTTGATTCCTGCAAATTCATGGTAATCAAGGCCGGCCCGACGAAGTTTCTTATCGTCCAGCGCGAACCCAAGAGGCTCAATGAGGTGCAGTTGACAGCCCGTATTAGCCGCTAAGCGGATGATATTGCCTGTGTTGGGAGGGATCTCTGGCTCAAATAAAGCTATATTTATCAT
>Ga0209138_1003913_pt1 | contig 10306 bp, 8 predicted proteins | sample SaaInl3SG_22_DNA_FD_184645 | JGI IMG/M metagenome (GOLD analysis project Ga0209138, IMG submission 184645) | Marine microbial communities from expanding oxygen minimum zones in the Saanich Inlet - ESP_153SG_22_DNA (SPAdes) (version 2) | ecosystem: Environmental > Aquatic > Marine > Intertidal... | reverse complement strand
GTAGGACCGGTACGATCCCGAGGTCACTGAATCCAGCCACTCCGAATTGGCCAAGTACCAATCCACGGTGGCCCCGAGCCCCTCCTCGAACGTGATGGAAGGCGTCCACCCCAATTCCGTGGCCAGTCGCGTGGCGTCAATGGCGTACCGCAAATCGTGGCCCGCCCGGTCCTTCACGTACGTGATGAGCCGCTCCGAATGCCCCGCGGGCCGTCCCAGCCGTTCGTCCACCAGCCGAATGAGCAAGTGCACCAAGTCGATGTTGCGCCACTCGTTCAACCCACCGATGTTGTAGGTTCGCCCATTTTCCCCCGCCGTCAAGATGCGATCAATGGCCGCCGCATGGTCCGCGACCCAAAGCCAGTCCCGCACGTTCAGCCCTTCGCCATACACCGGCAACGGTCGCTCGTCGCGTACGTTGCGGATCATCAGGGGAATGAGCTTTTCGGGAAATTGATGCGAACCGTAGTTGTTGGAACAATTCGAGATCACCACAGGCAGCCCGTAGGTGTGGTGCCAAGCCCGCACGAGGTGGTCGCTCGAAGCCTTCGATGCGCTGTACGGGCTCCGCGGATCGTACGCCGTCTCTTCGGTGAACAACCCGACTTCCCCCAACGATCCGTAGACCTCGTCGGTGCTGACGTGGTAAAACCGCACGTCCTTCCGATCCCCCCAAACCTCCCGCGCCGCATGCAGCATCGAAGCCGTCCCCATGATGTTCGTCTCCAGGAACTCCATCGGATTCGCGATGCTCCGGTCCACGTGGCTCTCGGCCGCCAAATGCACCACCGCATCCACCCCGTGTTCCCGCAACGTCCGTTCAACCAAAGCGCGGTCGCGGATGTCGCCTTTCACAAACGTGTAGCGCGCATCGCCTTCCACATCGCGCAGGTTTTCCAAATTGCCAGCATACGTCAACACATCGAAGTTCACGATGCGAATTTCGGGATGCGCCTGAAGGAGGTGGCGAATGACGTGGGAACCGATGAAGCCGGCGCCCCCGGTGATGAGGAGGGATTGGTATTGCATGTTCACAAACTCCAATACGTCATGGAATGGATTTGGTTCGCAAAAATGCCTTTCAAATCCACGAGCACCCCCTGATCGTCCCGCATCAGCGCGCGGAAATCCGCCTCCTTCATCGATCGGTAAGGCGCGTGGTTCACCGCCACGATGACCGCGTCGTACGCGCCGGCTGCGGGCTCAGGCGTCAGTGCGATCCCGTATTCGTGGTGCACCTCCTCCGGCACCGCGTGCGCGTCGATCACGTCCACGGTCACGTTGAAGGACTCCAACTCGCGGATGACGTCCACGACCTTCGTATTCCGGATGTCGGAGACGTCCTCTTTGAAGGTCAGTCCCATCACGAGCACGCGGCTTTCAAGCGGGTTCTTCCCGTGTTCAAGCATCCGCTTGACGGTTTGCTTGCCGACGTAAAGGCCCATGCTGTCGTTGACGTAGCGCCCCGAGTTGATGACCTTCGCGTGGTACCCGAGTTTGTTCGCCTTCCAGGTCAAATAATACGGGTCAATGCCGATGCAGTGCCCACCGACCAGCCCCGGTTTGAAGGGCAGGAAGTTCCACTTCGTTCCCGCCGCCTCGAGCACCTCGTACGTGTTGATGCCCACGCGGTTGAAGATGATGCTGAGCTCGTTGATGAGCGCGATGTTCACGTCGCGCTGGGTGTTCTCGATGATCTTTGACGCTTCCGCCACTTTGATGCTCGAAGCGCGGTGGGTTCCGGCTTTGACCACCAGTTCGTAGGTGCGCGCAATGACATCGAGGCTTTCTGCATCGCAGCCGCTGACCACCTTGACGATGGTTTCGACCGTGTTCACTTTATCCCCCGGATTGATGCGCTCGGGGCTGTAGCCGACCTTGAAGTCGTCGCCCATTTTCAGGCCGCTTTCTCGCTCCAAAACCGGAACGCAATCTTCCTCCGTGCACCCCGGATAAACCGTGCTTTCGTACACCACGTAGTCGCCGGGTTTCAGGATGCGCCCGACCGTGGTCGACGCCGAAACCAACGGCCCGAGGTCGGGTTGGTTCGTCGGGTTGATGGGCGTGGGAACGGCTACGATGTGAAAGTGTGCCGCCCGCAAATCCTCCGGGTCGGAGGTGAAGGTGATGTCGCATCCTTCGAACGCCTCGGCTTCCAATTCGTTCGACGGGTCGATGCCCTGTTGCATCAGGGCGACTCGCTCCGGATTGATGTCGAATCCGATGACCTTAATGTGCTTGGCAAAGGCCAAAGCGATGGGCAGTCCGACATAGCCCAATCCCACAAGCGACAGGGTTGCTTCTTTCTTCAGCAGTTGGTCGTGAAGGTCCATGGTTCAATCGTTGTTTGTGGCACGAGTGCAGCGCACTTCGTTGCCGATGAGTTCATAGGTGCTTCCGGATTCGGGGCATTGAGCTTGGCCCTGTGCGTCGAATTCGAGGCGGTGTCCGTGGGTGGACATCCAGCCGATTTGCCGAGCGGGGTTGCCCACAACCAACGCATAGGGCTTCACGGCATGGGTCACGACGGCACCCGCTCCGATGAAACAGAATTCGCCCAAGTCGTGTCCGCAGACGATGGTGGCGTTCGCTCCGATGGTGGCGCCACGACCGACGTGGGTGCGCGCGTACTGTCCGCGGCGGTTTACTGCGCTCCGCGGATTCGTCACGTTCGTGAAGACGCAGCTGGGACCGAGGAACACGTCGTCGTCGCACGTCACGCCCTCGTAAATGCTCACGTTGTTTTGGACCTTGACGTTGCGTCCGAGGGTCACGCCGGGGGAGACCACCACGTTTTGGCCCAAATTGCAGCCCGCCCCCAACGTCGCTCCCGCCATCACGTGCGTGAAATGCCAAATCTTCGTGCCTGCTCCGATGGTGCACCCCGCATCGATGACCGCCGTTTCGTGGGCAAAGTATGCAGGTTCGCTCATCGCTTGTATGCTTCGAATGCTTTGTGCTCGGATTTGTTCAGCTCTTCCGGCGTGAGGCTTTTGAAGTAAGCGTAGGTGCGGCGCAACCCCTCCGCCCGATCCACGCGGGGTTCCCATCCGAGCACTTCGCGCGCTCGGGCGATGTCGGGTTGCCGCTGCTTTGGGTCGTTTTCCGGCAGTTCGCGGTAGACGACTTTTTGGTCCGTACCGGTCAGCGCGATGATTTCATCGGCGAACTCGCGAATGGTGATTTCATCGGGATTGCCGATGTTCACAGGGCGCGTTTCATTCGAGAAATGCAGTCGGAAAATGCCTTCGACCAAATCGTCCACGTAGCAAAAACTCCGCGTCTGCGAACCGTCCCCGAACACCGTCAAATCCTCCCCGCGCAGCGCCTGTCCGATGAAGGCCGGCAACACCCGCCCATCGTTCAGCCGCATTCGCGGTCCGTACGTGTTGAAAATGCGGACGATGCGCGTTTCCAATCCGTGGTACCGGTGGTAGGCCATCGTCATCGATTCTTGAAAGCGTTTCGCCTCGTCGTACACTCCGCGCGGACCGATTGTGTTCACGTTGCCGAAGTACTCCTCGTGTTGTGGGTGCACCTCGGGATCGCCGTACACCTCGCTCGTGGAGGCAATCGTCATCCGCGCCCCCTTCGCCCGAGCCAATCCCAAGCAATTGTGAACGCCCAACGACCCCACCTTCAACGTTTGGATTGGAATCTTCAGGTAATCGATCGGGCTTGCGGGCGATGCAAAGTGCAGGATGTGGTGCAGTTCGCCCGAAACGTGAACGTAATTGCTCACGTCGTGCTTCATGAAGGTGAACCGATCTTGCCCGATGAGGTGCTCGAGGTTCTTCATGTCCCCCGTGATGAGGTTGTCCAAACCGATGACGTCAAACCCCTCGGCGTGGAACCGATCGCACAAATGCGAACCCAAGAATCCCGCGGCCCCCGTAATCAGAACCCGCTCCATCAGTTCCCTCCTTCAATGGTGGTCCGACCGATGCTCTTGTAGTACCAGCCGCCTTCCTTCATCGCGTCCAAATCGTAAATGTTCCGCCCGTCGAAAATGACGGAGTTGTTCATGCGTTCGGCCATGTCCTTGAAGTTCGGATTTCGGAACACTTGCCATTCCGTACAAATGAGCAGTGCATCGGCACCATCCAAGGCCTCCATGTGACCCTCGGCATACGCGATGCGGTCACCCAGTCGGCTCCGCACGTTGTCCATCGCTTCGGGATCAAAAGCCACAACGGTGGCGCCCGCCTCGAGCAGTTTTTCGATCATGTAAAGCGCAGGGGCTTCCCGGATGTCATCGGTTTCTGGTTTGAAGGCCAACCCCCACAACGCCACCTTCACCCCATCCAAGTTTTGCTTGAAGTAGTCGAGCATGGCCGGGAACAGGACCGTCTTTTGCGCTTCGTTCACGTCCATCACGCTTTCGAGCACGCGGAATGAGAACCCGCTCTCGCGGCCCGACCGGTGCAACGCTTGCACGTCTTTCGGGAAGCAGCTCCCCCCGTACCCGATGCCCGGGAACAGGAAGCGGCTTCCGATGCGCGTGTCGGTGCCCATGCCCCGGCGCACCAAATCCACGTCCGCCCCCACGAGCTCGCAGAAGTTCGCGATTTCGTTCATGAAGGTGATCTTCGTGGCGAGGAAGGAATTCGCTGCGTATTTGGTCAATTCAGCGCTCCGCTCGTCCATGAACAAAATCGGGTTCCCCTGCCGCACAAACGGCTTGTACAAGTCGCCCATCACCTTCTCAGCCCGCGAACTGCTGCAGCCGATGACCACTCGGTCCGGCTTCATGAAGTCGTCCACTGCGAATCCTTCGCGCAGGAATTCGGGGTTCGAAACGACGTCGAAATCCACGGTGGCGTGCGCCGCCACGGCCTCGCGCACCCGGTCTGCCGTGCCCACCGGCACGGTGCTCTTGTCCACGATGACCTTGTAATCCCGGATGATGCGTCCGAGCTGATCGGCCACCCCGAGCACGTAGCTCAAATCGGCCGAGCCGTCTTCACCGGGGGGAGTGGGCAGGGCGAGGAAAATGATCTGGGCCGATTCAACGGCTTCGGCGAGCTCGGTCGTGAAGGTCAACCGACCCGCTTTCACGTTGCGCTCGAACAGGACGTCCAAGTGCGGTTCATAAATCGGTACGGTTCCTGCGCGGAGGGCGTCGACCTTCCGTCGGTCGATGTCGACGCAGATGACGTCGTTGCCGGTTTCGGCGAAACACGTACCCGTGACCAGGCCAACGTATCCGGTTCCGATGACTGCTATGTTCATGCGAATGAGGTGGTTTGGGCAGCGACGCAGGCGGCTTTCAGGCGCTCGACGATGTGCTGCTGTTCAAGTTCTGTAAGTTCGGTGTGCATCGGCAGGGAGAGCACGTTTTGGGCCAAAAAATCGCTAACAGGAAACGCGGTGGCGTCATAATTGAACCCCGTGAACGCCGCCTGTGCATGTCCGGGCACCGGGTAATACACCCCGGTGGGAATGCCGTCCGCCGCCAACAACTTCACCACCGCATCGCGGTCGGTGCCCTCGAGGACGAGGGTGTACTGGTGAAACACGTGCGTGGCGCGCTGATCCCGGAAGGGGACGGTGATGCCGGGAGCGTCAGCGAGCAGCGCGTCGTATCGCTTCGCAGCAGCCTGTCGCGCAGCGATGTACGCGTTCAGGTGGCGCAACTTGACCCGAAGCACCGCCGCCTGCAGCGTGTCCAGCCGTGAATTGATGCCCACCCGATCGTGGTGATAGCGCTGCTCCATGCCGTGGTTCGCGATGCTCCGCGCGAGGGCGGCCAGCGCATCGTCGTTGGTGAACACCGCTCCACCGTCGCCCATGCAGCCCAGGTTTTTCGAAGGGAAAAAGCTCGTGGTGCCGAGGTGGCCGAGGGATCCGGTTTGGCCCGATGCCCGCTCGCCACACCAATGCGCTCCGATGGCTTGAGCGTTGTCCTCCACGACCACCAAATCGTGGGCGTCCGCGATGCGCAACACCGCGTCCATGTCGGCGGGCTGACCGAACAAATGCACGGGCACGATGGCCTTGGTGCGCGGCGTGATGGCCCGTTCGATGGCCGCGGCGTCGATGTTGAACGTGTCCGCGTGGACATCGACGAGCACCGGCGTGGCGCCCAACAGCGCGACCACTTCCACGGTGGCGATGAAGGTGAAGCCCGTGGTGATGACTTCGTCACCGGGTCCGACGCCCGCTGCCATCAAGGCGATTTGCAGGGCATCGGTGCCGTTGCCGCAGGGGATGACGTGCTTCACACCGCAGTACGCGCCCAATTCTTCAGCGAACGCGTCCACGTCCGGCCCTTTGATGTAGGCCCCCGATTCGACGACGTGTTGGAGGGCAGCATCGAGTTCAGAACGAATGTGGGCGTGCTGGCCGATCAAATCGACCATGTGGATGCGAGGTGGCTGATTCATGCGGATGTTGTTTGCAAAGATAGGTGTGCAAAAGTTGGGCGAGCGTGCCGGTGGGACGGCTTTTCCACCCCTCGACGTAACTTGCGCCACAGATGAAAGGGAACGATGGATTCAAGTGGTTGCGTGCGGTTGGAGCCGCGTTGTGGACCTTGTCGGCGTTGCACGTGTCAGGCCAAAGCGCACGCAACGTGGCCGACAGCGCCTTGACCGCCCCCCACATCGCCGTCTCGTTCGGCGGTTACTCCCCCGAGGGCGACTTGGCCCAGCGGTTCGGTGCTGGGGGGGAAGTCGGCGTTTCCTTTCACGTCAAGGCCCGTTCGGGATTTTACTGGGGCACTTCTGCACGCTTTGGATTTGGCGCCCCCGTAACCGAGCCGACCTTGCTCGCCAATTTGCTCTCCCCCGCGGGGGAACTCATCGACAACGAAGGCCAAGTCGCGCTGGTGACCATCACGGGGCGGAGCGGCCGATTTACGGGCGATGTGGGGTACTTGTTTCCCGCTCGGGGACGCCATGCGAATGCGAATTCGGGGTGGTTGGTGAAGGTGGGTTTGGGCAGTTATCACCACCGGATTCATTTTGAAAACACGGAAAACACCATCGCGCAATTGGAGTCGCCTTACCTCGCGGGATACGATCGGCTCGCTTGGGGCTGGTGCGTGGAGCCCTTTTTCGGCTACTGGCACATGTCGACGCTGAAGCGGGTGAATTGGTTTGCGGGGGTCTCTGCTTGGGGCGCGCGAACGTGGCCGCAGCGGCCGATGAATTTCGATGACGGCAGCGTGGAGGTGGGGCCGCGGTTCGATGCGAGCGTGGGGCTGACGGCGGGCTGGGTGTTGCACATGTACGAGCGGGAACCGGTGACGTTTTGGAATTGACGAAACGAGGCTTTCGGCCGGGATGGGGCTATCGGGTGTTGGCAGCGTGCGCCTTTGCCGGTTTTCGAGCGGTTTCTCGATGCGGGGGGCAACGCGCTCAGCGGTGGTGGAGCATGCGCCGTCCCGAGGACATCAAGGGGCTCGGACAGGCCACGGCGAACTTGGAGCCAGAAGCGGCTTGGCGTTGGGTGCATTGCGCTTCAATGGGCGAGTATGAGCAAGCCCGGCCGGTCATTGAAGCCCTCAAGGCGGCCGATCCGCGCCTGCCGATTTTATTGACTTTTTTCAGTCCTTCTTTGGGTGAGCCGTTGTCGAAGCAGCGACCGGATTGGTGCGGCTCGATGGATCGGGTGGTGGCGCTTCCTCCAGACCGTCCACGCGATGTGCGGCAGTTCTTGGGGGCGTTGTCGGATGCACAGGGCCGGCCTCGGGTGGCTTGGTGTGCCCTGGTGAAGTACGAGGTGTGGCCGGAACTGTTGTCGCAGTTATCGCAGGTCAAGGTGCCCGTGCACCTCTTTGCGGCGCATGTGGTGGAGGGCGCCTTGCCGCTGAAGTGGTGGGCCCGAACGCCTCGTGCTGCTTGGAAGTCGCTTGCGAGCATCCGGGTCCAGGACGAGTCTTCGGTGGAGCGCTTGGGCCAAATCGGTCTTCGCGCCGAAGTCCTCGGCGACCCCCGATTCGACCGCGTCCTTGCCATCGCCGATTCAGCCCAGGACCTCGCGGTCATTCGGAGTTGGATTGCGGGCCGCCCGTGCGTTGTGGCAGGCAGCACCTGGCCCATCGAGGAGTCCGCCCTTTCCGACTGGTGGCCTGGCCCGGAAGTGGCGCTCATCGTCGCGCCGCACGAAGTGAATCCTCAACACCTTGACGCGGTCTCCCGTTCCTTCGCCGCCCGAGTCCACCGCTTCTCCAAACTTGGTCCCGTTGCTGGCGAGGTGCTCCTCATCGACGGCATCGGCTGGCTCAGTCGCCTCTACGCCGTGGCGGACATCGCCGTGGTAGGGGGCGGATTTGGCAAGGGCATCCACAACGTCCTCGAACCCGCAGCCCACGGTGTTCCCATCGTCGTCGGCCCCGAAACTCACCGCTTTCGTGAAGCCCAGGCCCTCGAATTCGCTGGAGCCTTGCAACGCGTGGAAGCTCCCCACGAGCTCGGTCTGGCCCTCAACGCGTGGTTGGCTGACGCAACGGCTCGGCGCAGGGCCGCTGCCGCTGCGCGCGCCTACGCCGAATCCGGCCGCGGAGCCGCCCGTCGAATTGCCACCGCGTTGGAAAGTGGGGGTTCAACTGAAAAGTTCTAAATTGCCGGCCGGTTCGTACCTGCCTGGATGGTGGAATTGGTAGACACGACAGACTTAAAATCTGTTGGCCCGAAGGGCCGTGCGGGTTCAAGTCCCGCTCCGGGTACCAAGCGGGAGATTGCAGCGATGCGGTCTCCCGTTTTTGGTTTTTTATCTTGTAACTGATTGATTGAATTGAAGATGAGATTGAACCCTTCTTTGAAGACTGGGGTTCGATACTTTGCACCCGTCAACGCTAGTTTTTCTGCGAGTATCGAACTCAGCAGTTGATGTTTGGTTTCAACGGATGCTTTTTCGAATACCACTTCGAGGTTGGTGAGTAGCGAAATTCCGAATGGAATGAAGTCTTCGATTCCTGTGTCCGTTTCATTGAGGCGTTCGATGCGAGCATTCACTTCATTCATCTTGCCGTCAAGATTGGAGATATGGGTCTGGTAATCCGCATTGCTGACGATTCCCTCAAGTAGCTTATCCAGGAGAGCGTCCTTCTTCTTTTGGAGCGATTCAAGCGTCTTCTCAGCTTGTTGTAGCTCCGATACGGCTGAGTTGTTTCTGGTGTTGAATTCATCCCTCAGAATTGCTTCAAACAGCTCAGCTACTCCGTCTTTGGGCCGGATTGATTCCAACAACGTTTTGAGGGCCTCGTGGTGCTCTTGTCGCCTCCCACGGTAGTTGCATCCGAGACGTGAATTGCAGTGGTAGTAGAAGTGCTTCATGCCAGATTTGCTTTTCGATCCACTACCGGTGAGATTTCGACTGCAATTGGGACACTTGAGATGTCCTCTGAGTGGTAATTCTGGATTGAATTTTTGTGCTTTTGGGGCTTGCTTCTTGCGGTGGTTTCGTATTTCCTGGACCTTTTGAAAGGTGCCCATTGATACCAATGATTCATGCTGTCCGATAATTGTTGTTTCAACCTCTTCGTCAAAGGCGGGGAGGGTAATTCGGCCGGTATATATTTCGTTCGATAGGATGCGACTGAGGTTGCTTTTTGTTAGTTTGAGGAGTGAGAATCGTTCGTCTTTGAGGAGTTGGTTTTGGGAAAAACGCCCCGTAGCAAAACACTTGAAGAGGGCAGATATTAAGCGCGCTTTCACCGGGTCTGGCTGCATCAAGACCTTGCTCGCAGCATCTTTTCCAGGCATATAACCCAAGGGTTGTTTGCCGTTGTACCGTCCTTCTTTGAGTCCTTGACGCAGGCCTTCTTTGGTTCGGTATGCGCGCATTCTATTGTCGGACTCGGGTAGAGATAAGTTCAGTATGTTTGGTATGAAGTGATTTGGCGAATCCCAATTGGTCCAGTTGTGGATGGCATTCACTTCAATTTTACATTCTCTTAATTCGTTGATTTTACCTAACGAAAGCATCAAGTTTCGACTGAAACGGTCGAATTGTGTGACGAGTAGTAAATCTATTTCGTTCTTTCTCAATTTGACGAAGCGCAACAATTCTTGAAAGACAGGTCGGTTTTCAAAGTCTTTTGCGGAATGATCCTCTTGAAATTCCTTGATTATTTCAAACGGATTAACGTGTTAGGCCGCCATGAGCTGTAAATACGAGGATTTCGGGGCTGTTGCCATGGTGGCAAGAACCTGGATGGCTTGCTGTCCCATGTTCAATCGATTGTTGAACCGGAAGTTGAACTCATGGAGGTACGATTGGAGGTGATCGCGGCTGACATGGTGATGGATTCCACGCACCCAGTTCTTCAGGTTGAAGATGTGCCAATGAAGCGCTTCGA
>Ga0209138_1003912_pt1 | contig 10307 bp, 12 predicted proteins | sample SaaInl3SG_22_DNA_FD_184645 | JGI IMG/M metagenome (GOLD analysis project Ga0209138, IMG submission 184645) | Marine microbial communities from expanding oxygen minimum zones in the Saanich Inlet - ESP_153SG_22_DNA (SPAdes) (version 2) | ecosystem: Environmental > Aquatic > Marine > Intertidal... | reverse complement strand
AACTATGAACTAAACGGTACTCAGAATAGTTTTAAAGTATTAGATGTTATCAATGACACCAGTAATTACTTTATGACGTACCGTACTGCATCAGACTTTAACAACTGGTTCTTAAACAATACTCCTGCATCAGGATCACCTCGTTATTATTCATTCAATGGTATTTCAGATGACGGTGATACATTGGTTGACATCTTTCCAGTACCTAATGGCGCATACGATTTACGGTTCAATGTGGTAATGCCACAAGCAGAACTCACAAGTGACAGCACAACACTACTCATTCCTGCTAAACCAGTGCAAATGCTTGCATATGCTAAAGCAGTAGAAGAACGTGGTGAAGATGGTGGTGCCGCTTCAAACACAGCATATGCTACAGCACAACGTGTACTGAATGATGCGATTGCATTTGATTCAGCTAAACATCCTGAAGAAGTTATTTGGAATAGCTAATGGCAACTCCATTACAAACAGCCAGTATTGCCGCACCGGGATTCTTTGGTCTTAACACGCAAGAGTCTGGCATCACACTTGACTCTGGGTTTGCACTAGAAGCAACTAACTGTGTGATTGACAGGTATGGACGCTTAGGCGCACGTAAGGGTTGGGCACTGCTTGCTGAAGATGCTGATGTTGGCCTCAAAGGTATGCATCGGTTTGTTGACATTGATGCAACAGAATACTTTGGTGTTTGGTCTGATGACTCTTTCTACATTTACTCTGGTGGTACACTTACTGAAGTTACGTACAACGGCACACAAACAATCACAGAAGGTAACTGGCAAGCGGTAACACTAAACGATGCGGCTTATTTATTCCAAGCAGGTTATGAGCCATTATATTTTGATACAGTTGGTCAGGTAATTGAAGACTTAAGTCAACACGAACAGTACCCAAGCAACCCAACCAAACAACCCCCACAATCAAATGTTGCTTTATCCGCTTACGGTCGTCTTTGGACTGCGAGTGAAGCAGATAACAAAACGACATTGCATTGGTCTAATTTGTTAAACGGTGCTGATTTTGACGGTGGTACTGCAGGCGAGTTAGAAATCTCAAGTATTCTTGTCAAAGGTAACGATGAAATTATTGCTCTTGGCGCACACAATGGATTCTTAATTGTTTTCTGTAAGCAAAACATTATTATCTTTGGTGACAGTGATACAAGTCAAACATACTTAGACCCTGCAACTCTACAACTTGTAGAAGTTATCTCAGGTGTTGGGTGTATTGCAAGAGACAGCGTACAGAATACAGGTACAGATATTATCTTCTTGTCAGAGTCTGGTGTTAGATCACTAGGCCGCACCATTCAAGAAAAGTCTCAGCCAATGCGGGACATCTCTAAGAATGTACGTGACGATATTGTACGCTTGATTCAGTCTGAGAATGTTGCAAATATTAAGTCAGCCTACTCAGAGTCTAACGCATTCTACCTCCTGTCATTCCCATCAACCAAGCAAGTGTATGTATTTGATATGCGTTCACCTCTGCAGGATGGGGCATCACGGGTAACCGTCTGGAACAACATGGAGTTTACAGACTTCTCAGGTTTTGACGGTGAAGTGTACATGACACACAATGATGGTCTTGCTAGATACTTTGGGTATCAAGACAATGGTGATAGCTATCGTATGCAGTACTACACCAACTACTTTGACATGGGTAGTCCTGCACAAACTAAACTACTGAAGCGACTTGCTGTGACTTTGATTACTTCATCAGGTCAGCCATTTACTGTTAAGTCTGCATTTGACTACAACAGTTTGTACACAAGCTACACAGCCAGTACTGTTGAAGTACCTGTTGCTGAGTACAACGTAGCAGAGTACAACATTGCTGAATATACAAGTGGTATCTCTGCAGATGCTGTTCGTATTCCTGCAGGTGGTAACGGTAGTATTCTTCAACTAGGATTTGAAACAGAGATTGATGGTGGTGAACTGTCAGTACAAAAGATAGACGTATATGTTAAACAAGGTAGGATTCTCTAATGAGTAATTATACTAAAGCAACAGACTTTGCGGCCAAGGATTCGCTACCTTCAGGTAATGCCGCCAAGGTTGTAAAGGGTACAGAAATTGACGATGAGTTTGCGGCGATTCAAACTGCAATCGCAACTAAGCTAGATACCTCTACTTTTAATACATTTAAGAGTGGTAAGATATTACAGGTTGTGTATGGAAATGCTGCAAGCGATGTGAATACATCCAATTCTTCGACTTATGTAGATAGTGCAACTGCGTCTATTACTCCTAGTGCTTCATCTAGCACTATTCTTGTAATTGCAAATCCATATTTAACTCTTAGTCGTAGTAATGCAAACCAAGGCCAAGTTAATTTTTTGATTGATAGAGATGGGACTTCAATCTCTGCGACCAGTCAAAGTTTTAAGATCCAAGATACTTATCAAAATGCAGGATTTATTGTCCAACCCGTAGTTCATTATCTTGATTCACCTGCAACAACTTCTTCAGTGACATATACAATTAAAGCTAAGAACGGTAATACTACTGGGTCATTTACATCATTTGAAGAATCATCAATTACTCTGATGGAGATTGGAGCATGAGTATTAAATTAGCACTCACAGAACTATATGCAGATCAACAGTGGATTCTTAGTGGTGAAACATACTCTGGTCTTAACTGGCTTGATGATTCACCAAAGCCTACTGAAGCAGCACTCTTGGCTCAAGTTGAAACAGCACAGGCTAAGCAAACTGCACAAGAAGAGATCAATGAGTTGAAGGGTAAGCTACAAGCAACAGACTACGTAGCCCTTGCAGACTACGATCAAGACAAGACAGACGTTAAAGCACAACGTCAAGTTTGGCGTGAGCGTATTAGAACGCTAGAGACTACAATAGAAGGACTGATGTCATGAACAATCCTTACATACCGGGTGGTGTTCCAACTTCCGCTGTGTTACCGCCTGATTATAATCCTGCCGATTTTAACTCATATGCTTCCGGCATGAAATTTCATCAAGGTATGATGCAACCACAACAACCTACATCATACAGTGCGGCAACTCGTTATTATTCTCCTGCTCCAAGCTCAGGTTTTGACCAAAGAGATATTAACAATATGAGTTACGATCAACTTGTCAGAGGCGCACGTACTGGTGGGTTGTTATACAATGATCCTAATGCGCCACAACAAAGTATGTATAATCCTTATCAAGGAATGTTTTCTCCATACTTTGGAGGCTTTAACTTTCCTTCACAGTTTGGTGGTGTAAGTTACCCACAATTTAATATGTTTAACCCATACTCTCAAGGGATGTTTAGCGGGTTTGGCATGCAAGCTCCTCAGCAACAAGCAGACCCATATGCCTTACCTACGCAACCTTTCCGAAATCCTTTTGGTGGTTACACAGACTACACTGGAGTTAACCAAGATTTTATGGATGCAAGACGTAATTTAATTGATGCTCTAACTAGTAAAGCAGGAATGTCACAAGAGCGAGCAGTAAGAGCCGCTGACAATAGTACGTTCTTAAATAGCCTAGTGAATAGTATGGGCGGTCGCCGCTATGGTGAAAGCTCACCTACGTCTGATCCTAGGGACTCAAGTACATCAAGTACATCTACTGGAGGCTTTAAGTAATGGCGGCTTGGGCGCAAGTAGCGGCGGCAGTCGCACCATCAATTATCGGTGGGTTATTCGGAGGCGGTAGTGGCGGCGGAGGTCAAAAGATCTCTCAAGAAGCTGTTAATCGTGCAAGAGAGATTGCACCATACGCTACCTTTAGACCATACACTGTAACCACATCAATGGGTATGCAAGGCTACAATCCGATGACGGGTCAGCAGTACTCTATGATGACTCCACAGTATCAGCAACTGTTGAACCAGTCTCTTCAGGGTGCAAGTAATATCTATGGTCAATTAGGTAGTCTTGATCCTGCTCAGCGAGCGCAAGAGATTTACAAAGAACAGGCAGCATTGTTACAGCCTTCATTCCAACAGCAAGCAACTGATCTTCAGTCTCGTTTGTTTGGATCTGGACGTTTAGGTTTACGTCTTGCAGGTGAGTCACAAGGATTAGGAGCAGGCTCAGGAATGGTACAGCCTGATGCACTAGGACTTGGACAAGCACAGCAACAGACTCTTGCACAACTAGCGGCAGGTTCACGCCAGCAAGCTCTAGGAGAGATGGCACAGCTACAGGGTATTGCAGGTAACTTGATCCAGTCTGGATTGGGTATCACTGGTACTGAAGCTGAGTTGATTAAGTTAGGTGTTGATGCAGAAACTGCTCGTGCGGCGGCTCAGTATGCGGCAGGATCACTTGAACTATCTCCATATGGTGCGGCAACAACAGCGGCATCACAAGCGGCTACAAATCGCATGGGACTGTTTGGTGGTATTACCTCTGGATTGTTAAGTAATCCCGGACTGTTTGGTAATAGTAACGGAAGCGTACCCGTATACGCAGGTGGTTTGAGATTTGGATCGGCAATGCCGGGAGTCAACCCCTTAGAGTATCAACCGTAAGGATTCATAATGGCAACACGTAATCAAGTAGCAAGTCTGTTTGGGGCAACTCCTGAGCAGATCATGGCAAAGCAAGCGCAAGAACAAGCGCAAATGGTACAACAGATTCGTGATCCTTATCAACAAGTAGGGACTGCAATCGGTGTAGGTCTTGGACGTTTGTTTGGTGGTGAGTCGCAAGAGGTTCAAGAAGCTAGAGATATCCAAAACATTGCATCAAGTGTACAGTCAGAGTTAGGATCACCACAGCTAACAGAAGACATGACCCCTGATGAACGTCTTGAAACTACGCTTAACTCATCCTATGAACTGTACAACAAGCTAGCTGATGCGTATGCCAAAGCAGGGTATCCTCAGTACGCACAACAGGCTATTGAAAAGTCTATTGAGCTAGGTAGTTCTTTGTTAGCTGTTCAAGAAAAGAAAGCAGACATTGCGTACACTGAAGCACGTACTCAGGGGGAGTTAACTCCTGATCCTACGGATACTAAAAGCATTGGTAATGTATCTATCCCCGGAAGAGAAGGTACGTTTGTTTCTGCTATTCGCAACGGTGTTCCGGTATACAAAGACCGTGATAATGAGTGGAAAGAAATTCCAAGCTCTGCTAAGTTTATTTCAGGAGAGCAAGGACGTATTAAGCCGGGTGCTTTATCACAGTATGAAGCTGAAAGTTTGTACTATCCTATAATTAAAAACGATCCTATTGCAGGTGAGCTATCTACTGAAGAACAAGCACAACTAGGTATAGACTTGGCAGCCCGTGTTGATGAAATTATTGGTAATCCTGAAAGTGGTGTTACTAATAGATCACAAGCAGCACGTATTGCTATAGGTGAGTTTAAAAGAAAAGGCTTACTAAAAACACAGCCTAGCGATTCTTGGTTTAATTTCTTTAATATACTAGAAGAGTCCACGTACTCGCCAGAAAACATTGAAGCTACAGAAACTACTTCAGCAGCACAGACTACTTCTAGTGATGGTATAAAGACTATTAAATCCCAAGAAGACTATGATACACTAGAGCCGGGAGCAAGATACAGGCTATCGAATGGTACTACTGCTACAAAAGGTCAATAAGTAATGGCGAAGAATCAATTTGGTGATGAGATCATTACTGACATTACTGTAGAAGTGTCTAACCCTACGGCTAATATCTTTGGTGATGCAGTAGAAGAACCTTCTGAGCCTACGAACTTGTTTGGCGATACTGTTACAGGAAAGACGGGTGTAGAAGACCCTGACCTTCTAACACAGCTATCCTATGGGTACGAATCTACTCCTAGTTTTACTCAGAACCTAGCTCTATGGGCGCAGTCCCAAGTTCCTATCGGAGAGTTAGTACTGGATGAGGATGGGTTTGATTACAAAACTGCTGAAGAAGTTTATGGCCCTGAGTTTATGCAGGCTGATCCCGACACACGCCGTGAAATGCTACTGGCTGAGCGTGAGCGTGAGATACAGTTAAAGTATGGTGATGTCATCGCAGCAGGCAAGGATGACTCTGCAACTTCTATGCTAGGTAGTATTGGCGGTGTACTAGCAGATCCAACTACGCTGTTACCTATCGGTCAAACCTATAAAGCAATGACTGTTATCGGTGGCCTACTTGGACTTGGCTATAGCTCAGCAGATCAGCTAGCTAATAAGGGTGATATTGATCCAGTAGAGGCTGGTACAACTGCTGCATTATCTGCAGTAGCTACGCCTGCTGTAGCATTTGCTGCTAAGGCTGCATCAAAGCAGATTGGTGCAGCGGTAAATAAGATTATTAGCAGAAAGACTGACGATGCTGCAGTACGTGCAGACTCTACAGCTAAGATGGATGAGATCAATGAAGCTGCTGCTGAAGCAGTCAATCGTGGTCTACCAGAGGAAGAAGTTGTACCGTTCATACAACAAAGGACTGGTGTATCTGCAGATGAAGTCAGCACAGTCATTGCAAACTCTGAAACTAAACTAAAAATACCTACTCCAGAAGAGGCTGCTCTTATTCAAGAAGCCAAAGCTCTGCAGAAAGATCCTGTAAACGGCAGACGTAAACTTGCTTGGGTAGATGATCTCTTTGGTAATATCCACACACGTATTAAAAATGTATCTGCTCCTATTGCAGGAAAGCTACGTAAGTTTGAACTAGAGTCTCATGTTAATTCAGAAATGTACATGCGTAGGGTAACTCCTTTTATTAGGAGCCTAAAAAGTTTTAAAGGACAAGAGTCAAGAGTACTTAAAAGACATCTACTCAATGGTAACTTTAGTGCTGTTAGAAACATGCTTGCCAATAAGAACCCTTCCTACCTTAAAAACTTTGATGAGGTTGAGAAGGTACTCAAAGATATGTACGATGACTTAGGTAATGCGGGATACACAATTCCTCAAACACCTAACTACTTCCCAAGACTGGTAACTGACATCCAAAATCTACGTGCTAAGTTAAGCCCTGAGCAGAACGGCATGATTGATCTCGCTTGGAAGCAGCGAGCTAAGAGTCTAGGCATCCAAGTATCTCAGTTATCTGCTGATGAGAAGTCTTTAATTGCTAACAACATCGCACGTGGTTACATACCAAAGGGTGTTGGCATGAAGCTCGCCTTTACTGAAGCACGTACAATTAAGAATGTGACTGATGATATAGTTGATGAGTACGCTGATCCTATTGATGCACTTCACACATACATCAGACAGACTTCACACAACATTGCAAAGCGTAAGTTCTTTGGTAAGAATGCTACTGACAAGGGCATGGACATTGATCTTGATGACTCCATCGGGAGACTCATTGCAGATGAAGTTGATGCAGGTAAACTAGCAGGGGATGACCAAGCGATTGTAGCTGACTTATTGAATACTCGCTTTGGCTTTGGTGAGAAGAGTGCTAACAGTTGGGTTCAGTTAGCACGTAATGCCAGTTATATGACAACTATTGCTAACCCAATATCAGCACTGACTCAGCTTGGTGATATCGGTGTAGCTGCTTACTTCAATGGACTGCGTAATACCTTCAAGGCTATCTTTGGTAAGAAAGGTATCAAGATGGAAGACCTTGGGCTTGAGGATACTATTGCTCAAGAATTTGTTAGTACGTCTAAGTCTGGTAGATTCTTAAACAGTCTTTTTAAATGGTCAGGATTTAAAAGCATTGATAAGTTCGGTAAGAACACACTGCTAAATGGATCTCTGAACAAGGGCAAAGCAATGGCTAGGTCTGATAAGGGTGTAGCTAAGCTAAGGGAAAAGTATGGTGAAGTCTTTGGCGATGAGTTTGATTTGTTAGTCAATGACCTCAAGGGCGGTAAGATGTCTGACAATGTTAAACTATTTCTATGGAATGAGTTGTCGGATGTTCAGCCTATCTCCTTGACAGAAATGCCAAAGACATACCTAGATAATCCTAATGGTAGAATCTTTTATGCATTGAAGTCTTTTACACTCAAGCAGCTAGACCTACTACGCAACGATATTTATAACCAGATTGCCAAAGGTAACTACAAGGAAGGTGGTAAGAATCTTGTGCGCTACTTTACTTTGGTTCCTTTGATGGGTGCTACTGTAGATGAAGTCAAAGACCTAGCTATGGATAGGGGCTTTAACCCTGATGAAATTCCTGATAACTACGTCAACAACTTCTTTAAGGTATTTGCTGTATCAGAATACGCTAGGGAGAATGCACTAGATGATGGTAAAATTGGTACATTCTTAACTGATACTGCTACTCCTGCAGTCATGAGTAACCTAGATGCTGTTGGCACTGATATAATGCGAGTAGCAAAAGGTGAGATTGAAAGTCTAGGAGAATCTTTGTCGGTCAGACAGTTACCAGTAGCAGGTAAAGTATGGTACAACTTCTTTGGTGGTGGTCTAGAGAAGTGGGAAAGAGAAGAATTCCTAAAAGAGTTTAGAAGAGAAGAATAAAAAAGCCCCGCATAGCAGGGCAACTGGAGAAACTTGAGAGGCTACACTACGTAGCCTTTTTTATGTGAACACATCAAAGACCTCTCCGATGTGTATCTTACAGAACGGTATTGTTATAATAAACCCATCAAAGAAATACACTGTAGCATCGTCAATATCTTGCCCTTCTTTCCAGCCTAGTACTGGCTGAGACTCTACAGTCTCTATGCATAATCCAAAGGCGTGGTGGAATCTCGCACTTACCATCCCCAATCCTCCCCATCTAAACCATGTGCGTTGTAGTCGGTGACTCTTTTCTCAAAGAAATTAGAAATAGAAGACCCACCAAGAAGTTCTTCCATCCACGGGAGAGGGTTCTCCTTAACCTTCCAGTTGGTCTTGAGGCCAAGCTGTAGTAGTCGTCTGTCTGCGAGGTAGCGAATGTACTGCTTGACATCTGCCGATGTAAGACCTTCCAAGTCACCCATCTCATACGCAAGATCAATAACCTTGTCTTCCAGTTTGACTGCAGTTCTAAACATTTCGTAGATATCTTTCTTAAAATCATCATTCACAATCCTTGGATGTTCTTCACAGAACTCTCTGAATAACTTAGCCATCCCTTCTGCATGTTGGCTTTCATCCCGTACTGACCACTCAACTACAGTACACATACCCGGCATCTTACCCTGACGCTGGTAGTTGAGCAGCATTGCGAACGCACTAAACAGTGACATCCCTTCATTCAGTACAGATCGAGCAATAGCCAGTGCTGTTCCTGACACACTGTGTACGTCAATATCGGACATGAACTCTACTTTTGCAGCCATCTGATTGTACTCTAAGAAGGCTGTGAATTCTTCTTCAGGTAGTCCAAGAGTATCATTAAGGAGGGCATATGCACGTTGATGGATGAACTCTCGACTAGCAAAGGCTGTAAGCATCGCCCTGATCTCATTGTTCTTAAACTTGGGTATATAATACTCCAGATAGTTTGTTCCAACCGCAACGTCTGTTTGAGTGAACAACCGCAGAATCTGGGTGATATGGTTCTTCTCTGCTTTCGATAAGACATCTGACTTCCAGTGGTTGATATCTGTTTGTAATTCTAACTCATCCTCAATCCAGTGGATGCGCTCATGCTCTGTCGCATAGGTTACAGCCCAAGGATAATTGAATGGTTTGTATGTAGTGTTACTCTCCAGCAGTGACATTTAGCTCTCCAGTTCGCTTTGGTTTTGATATATAACATTCATTAGATTATTGTTGTGATACTGTAATCGTTCTATTTCATTCTGTAAAGCCTGAACATGATCGAAACAGTCATTCAGGATTCTCTTGTTAAATGGATCACTGTCCTTTATCAGCTTCAGACGTTGTAGTAAGTTTGTTGTTTCTTCTTTCATATCCTTCCTCTACCTGTGCCTGTAATACTTTGGCAAACAACTTCTCTGCTTTATTCAGTTTGCGTCTTGCATGAGCCTTCAGTAGTTTCAGGTACACCTTCTTTAAATTCATAGCCCTCCTCCTGATTCACGGCCATCTCAAGCAACCGCCTTAGACCTACCTCAACTAACAGTCTAGTAGCGTCTTTGTCTGTATCTACAACCAGTGTTGCAGAGCCATCCTCATGTTCAACGTAGTCTGTGACGTTAATTGTTCCTGCTTTCATGTGTTCTCCTATGCATAGATATACTATGCATAATTACATTTTATGTAAACTATGTTCTATATTTTGTGCATTAAAGTGTATAATGCCTAATTTATGTTACATCACCCTTGACATGATACACAGACATCATCGTCTTCAAAGTCCTTCAGCGCATTACGATCTACTTTCGTTCCAACCTTCTCCGCTGTAACGCCCGCAGTGGTGCGCAGGTAGTATAGTCCTTTAAGTCCTTCTTTCCAAGCC